>Ga0265297_10000941_pt1 | contig 76033 bp, 72 predicted proteins | sample Munlanlwell13791_FD_192502 | JGI IMG/M metagenome (GOLD analysis project Ga0265297, IMG submission 192502) | Leachate microbial communities from a municipal landfill in Southern Ontario, Canada - Leachate well 137-91 | ecosystem: Engineered > Solid waste > Landfill > Unclassified | place...
AGAGTTTTTTATAAATAAAGGATTGAAAGTTAAAGAATTCCAGAGTGAAACCCAAAGAATAGTTTTTGCCGAAGGGAAATATTCGATTAAATGATCATATCGGTTGCGAGCGGTAAAGGTGGCACAGGGAAAACCACCATAGCAGTTAATCTGGCATTATCCTTGAACAATGTGCAATTACTCGACTGTGACGTTGAAGAGCCGAATGCCCATATTTTCCTTAAGCCGGAGATAAAAGAAAAGCTCTCCGCGTTTATTCCCATCCCGGAAATAGATGAGGTAAGATGCAATACATGCGGCAGATGCCGCGAGGTATGCGCGTATCATGCGATAGCTGTCATCCCTCCCGGTGATTCCGGTAAGGGGAGAGTCCTTGTTTTTCCGCACCTCTGTCATGGGTGCGGAGCCTGCAGCCTTTTATGCCCGCAAAAAGCCATTAAGGAAGTAGATAAAGAGATAGGTATAATAGAAATAGGACAAGCGCGCGGCGTGCAATTTATCCACGGCAAGCTTAATGTCGGCGAGATAATGTCTCCGCCTTTAATAAGGCAGGTTGAGGATCATATAGATCCCTCTAAAACCGTTATTATTGACGCGCCGCCGGGAACATCGTGTCCTGTGATAGCAGCGGTAAAAAAGAGCGATTACTGCATACTTGTAACCGAGCCCACTCCTTTTGGCCTCAACGACTTGGTACTGGCGGTCGAGGTACTGAGGAAAATGAAGATTCCTTTTGGCGTTGTCATTAACCGCTCTGATATAGGTGATGATAAAGTTGACAAATATTGTCAGGATAAAAATATACCTATACTACTTCGTATACCGTTTGATAGGGAGATCGCCCTTCTTTATTCCCGCGGCATCCCGCTGGTTCAGGAGAAAGCGGAATATAGAGAAAAATTTCAAAAAATGTTTGATGTGATAAAAGGAAATGCATGAAACAGATAGTTGTAATAAGCGGCAAAGGTGGTACGGGGAAGAGCGTTTTAACGGCCTCGTTTGCCGCACTTGCAAAAAATAAGGTGATAGTCGATTGCGACGTAGATGCGGCAGATTTGCATCTTTTGCTGCATCCGGTTGTAAAAGAGCGTTATGAGTTCAGAAGCGGGAAGACCGCAAGGCTTGATAAGAAAATATGCACCCAGTGCGGTAAGTGTGTTGCTCCGTGTAGATTTGATGCTATAAAAGACGACTTGACCATCGATCTAATTTCGTGCGAAGGCTGCGGGTTATGCAGCCTTGTATGTCCCGTTGGTGCTATAACTATGGAAGAGAACGTAGCCGGTGAGTGGTTTATATCGGATACAAAGTACGGCCCTTTTGTCCATGCGAAGTTAGGTATTGCCGAAGAAAACTCCGGGAAACTTGTCGCGAAAATACGGCAGATAGCCAAGGAGATTGCTGAAAAAGAAAGCTTAGATTACGTTATTATTGACGGCCCTCCCGGCATTGGCTGTCCTGTGATTGCTTCATTATCCGGCGTTGACTGCGCCCTGGTTGTGACCGAGCCTACACTTTCAGGTCTCCATGATGCGAAGAGAGTTATCGAGGTTGCGGAACACTTCAATGTGTCGGTTAAGCTGGTAGTTAATAAACATGATCTCAATAATGAGATGACTGATCATATAGAACAGTTTTGCATGGATAGAGGCATTGCTCTTATTGGTAAGATAGGTTTCGACAAGGCCATTGTGGAGTCGATGGTTGCGGGAAAAACGATCGTTGAACATTGCGGCGGCAGGATAAAAGAAGAGATTGTTAAGATTTGGGAAGAGCTGAAATGATTATAACTAAACAAAAAAGCATAGACGAGATATTGAAATACATTGAAAAAGATTCCACCGTTTTTTTGATCGGATGCGCTGTTTGCGCCACTACCTGTAAGACGGGCGGCGAGAATGAAATAAAAAGCCTGTCAAAAGCGCTTGAAGATAGCGGTAAAACCGTAGCCGGGTGGGATATTCTTAATCCGGCTTGCTATGTTTTTGAGTCAAAAAAGCTTCTTAGGCGCAAAGAGAAAGAGCTTACCGCTTCCCAATCGATCATAAGCCTTGCCTGCGGCGGCGGGACACAGGCCATGGCGGAGATTCTACAGAAGCCTGTTTATCCGGCCAATGATACGTTATTTCAAGGGGAGATTATCAGGCTTTCCCCAAAAGAGGATCGTTTTGAAAAAAAGTGTCTGATGTGTGGCGAATGTATAGTAGGTACGACCGGCGGTATCTGCCCGGTTACCAGATGTCCCAAAGGCCTGCGAAACGGCCCTTGCGGCGGGCAGAATAAAGGTAAATGCGAAATCGACCCTGACAGGGATTGTGTATGGGTCCTTATTTATAAAAGGCTTAAAGAATTGGGGCAGCTTGAAAATATGCGGTTGATGAGCGGGGCAAGGGATCATAGAAAAGCAATTGATTGGTTGCTGGTTAATAAACACTAGAGAAAGAAGATTTTAAAAAGCATGAAGGATATTCATATTGTTAGATATTTTTCATCATTGATTATCATATCGAATGGTAGAGTAATCAAAGTAACTAAGCCTACCATTTCGCATTGTCCACTTGCAGGTTTTCTTTATAAAGGGCTCAAAAGATCCGGCGATTTGCCGCTTCCACGGCTAAAAGATGAAATTAAAAAAGTCGTTGAAGGTAAAATAAAACAGTTTGGTTTTTGCACTAAAAACAGGATGGTATGGGAAGAAGAAAGCTCGATACCTTATGGGGCCTCAGAGATCATAGCCCACGGGTTAAAAAATAAATCAATCGATTGTACCGTGACAGTATGCGATGGTGTAGGGACGGTTATTACGAATATTCCTCAGATCGTGCAAGGCATAGGCGCGAGAATGCATACTGTGCTAAAGACATCTTTTATACCGGAAGTTGCCGTGAAATTGCGCCGGTATGGTTGCCATATATTAGAGGAAAGGGGTACGATAGACCAAAAGGCGGGAGTTGCAGCGGCGGTAGAAAAGGGTTTTAACAATATTGCCGTTACGGTATGCGCTTTTGGCGATGAGCGTCTTGAGTATATAAGGAGGATCGAAAAAGAGCGTAAGATATCGGTAACCATTCTTGTCATATGTACGTCAGGCATTAAAAAGGACCGCCTCGATGAAATAGAAAAATATGCCGATATAGCGTGGTCTTGTAATTCACCGGATGTAAAGAACCAATTAAACAAAAGGGCGATAAGGGCCTTGTCAAAAGTATCACCGGTATATATTTTAACCGAAAACGGCGCAAAGCTTGTTGCGGCGTATTCGCCGAATATATTCGGCGTAAGAAAAGAGATGGGAGAACCAGCATGCGGCTAAAAATTTTAGCAGAAGGTTCGACAAAATGGCAGCGTTTTGTAAAGCATTGGGGGTTGTCCATTCTTATAGATGACGACATCCTTTTCGACACATTCGGAAGACCCGATTACATTTTAAAGCAGCTAAAGCAATTCCATATAGATGTTGATAAGATAAGGCATATCGTAATTTCTCATGATGATTGGGATCACGTCGCAGGTTTATGGAAGATATTGGAACGCAATAACGACGTTACCGTATATGTATGTCCTCATTTTAAATCCGGGATCAAGGCAAAGATTAAGTGGTATGGCGCGCGTATCGCGGAAATAGACGGGGTATTTAATTTACGGGATAATATCTATTTGAGCGGCGAGCTTACGGGTAAACGGTGCGATTTCGATATTTCGGAGCAGTATCTGGCCGTAAAATCAGCCGAGGGAATTGTTGTTATTACGGGATGCGCCCATCCCGGCATAGTTGAGATTACACAGCACGCCAAATCCTCTTTTGATTCGAATATTCGATTTCTTATAGGAGGTTTTCATCTCAAAGACTATACGGCAGAAGGAGCTCATGATATAATCTTAAGATTAAAAGCGCTAGGGGTCGGCCAGGTCATTCCTTTTCATTGTACGGGCCGGATCGCGCAGAAGTTATTCGAAAAAGAGTTTAAACAGGATTGTATTATTCCGAGCGAAGGTCAAATTATAGAAATTTGAGAAAGGAGATAAAATAAGAAACTACTATGGAAAAGCTGATCAACGATTTTTTGGCACAGAAGAGTTTTGCTGTGGCGGGATCATTCCGGGACGAATCAAAATACGCCTACAAGATTTTAAAGATATTGAAAAATAAGGGATATGAGGTCTATCCTGTGCATCCCACCATGAAGGAAGTTGACGGACAGCCTTGTTATTCAAGCGTTAAAGATATTCCTTATGCTGTAGATGTCGTTAATTTAGTTACGCCACCTTCGGTGACTGAAATGATATTGGGAGAATGCAAACAGAGAGGTATAAAGAAGATATGGCTCCAGCCCGGGGCCGAGAGTGAAAATGCAATAAGGTTTTGTAAGGAAAACAACATGGATGTTGTATACCAGGTTTGTGTCATGATGGAAGCGAAGTAAAAACCGGAGGATGTGTAATGCCGAATAAGACAGATATATTAGTAGTGGGAGCAGGCCCCGCAGGAATAGTATGTGCCTTAACCGCTAAAAAATATTATCCCGATAAAAATGTCACGGTAATCAGAAATATCGCAAACGGTGTTATTCCCTGCGGCATTCCTTACATGTTCGCAAGTTTAAACAATCCCGATGACAATAAACTCGGAATGGCGTCTCTGGAAAATAACGGCATAAAGACGGTCGTTGATGAGGTGACCGGTATAAACAGAAAAGAGAAAAGGGTAGAAACGGCGGGCAAAACAGATTATGTGTATGAAAAATTGGTTCTGGCGACCGGTTCAATGCCCCTGATCCTGCCCATAAAAGGGATAGATAAAGATGGAGTTTATCCGATCAATAAAGAGATGGCATATTTAAAAGATGTGATAAAAAAGATAAAGAACTGTAAGCACGTTCTTGTTATAGGAGGCGGGTTTATAGGTGTTGAATTTGCCGATGAGCTTTCTAAATTAAAGGGGCTTGCCGTTACATTAGTAGAGGTGCTTCCGCATTTAATGGCCAATTCGTTCGATCCGGAATTTTCGAAGATGGCTGAGAAGCGTTTACTGGAAAAAGGAATAAATGTTTTAACCGGTACCAGGGTTACGGAGATAGCCGGCGGAGATAGGGTCGAGAAAGTGAAATTTGATAACGGAAAAGATATGCCTGTCGACGGGATCATACTTGGAGTCGGGTCAAGGCCAAATGTAAAATTGGCTGTTGATGCCGGATTGGAATTGGGATCCTGCCAGGGTATTTTGACCGATGAATATATGCGCACTTTACGCGATCCGGATATATTTGCGATAGGGGATTGTTCCTGCAAAAGGGATTTTTATACCCGGAAGGCGATACCCGTGATGCTGGCTTCCACTGCAACAGCCGAAGCCAGGATCGCCGGGGCAAATTTGTACCAAATAAAGGTAGTGCGGGAGAATAAAGGCACGATTGCCATATATTCCACGTATATTGACGGCCTTGTCCTGGGTTCGGCTGGGCTTACGGAAAGGACAGCCAGCGCGGAGGGTTTTGAGATCATTGTCGGCTGCGCGGACGGCATCGATAAGCATCCTGTTTCGCTGCCCGGAGCCGTCAAAGGTATGGTAAAATTAATATTTTCCCGGCAGTCAGGTATCATCCTGGGAGGGCAGATAAGCTGCGGAATGTCCTGCGCGCAGGCGATCAACATAGTAGGGATAGCGATCCAGAAAAGGATGTCTTACACAGAGCTTGAGACTTTACAGATCGCGACTCATCCGTATCTGACAAGCGCTCCTACCATGTACCCGATAATAATGGCTGCCCAGGATGCGGTAGGGAGGATACGTGGATAAAAATTATAAATATATTTACGGGCCGGTGCCCTCATGGAGACTTGGCAGCTCGTTGGGTATCGACCCGATATCTCAGAAAGAAAAAGTGTGTAGTTTTGACTGTGTTTACTGCCAGATCGGTAAAACAAAATGTTTGACCGCCGACAGAGAAATATTCGTTCCTTTTCAAAAATAATAGATGAATTAAATTTTTTGCCGCCTTTGAAAATAGATTATATTACCTTTTCCGGGGCCGGGGAGCCTACTCTGGCTAAAAACCTGGGGGAGATGATAAAAGCCGTAAGGCGGGTCAGAAAAGAGAAGATAGCGGTTTTAACAAATTCTTCGTTAATGTAAAGGGAGGATGTTTTAAAAGAACTATCTATGGCTGATCTCGTTGCATGTAAATTGGATGCGCCTTCTCAAGGCGCCTTTGAGTTGGTCAATCACCCTGCGAAGGGTATTAATATCGGCGCGGTCATCGACGCTATAAAGGACTTTAAGAATCATTATAAAGGGAAGCTGGCCTTGCAAGTCATGCTTATGGAAGAGAATAAAGCTTTGTCGGAATGCAAGAAGCCGATATTTTTTCTTTTTATGGTAAAATGTCCTGTTGTTGCCCGGGACGTAAAATGCAGGCTTGGAGATGTGATTTTAATGCATAAGAAAAAACGTTAAAGGTTTAATAAGATGGCGAGTTACATAATAAAAGAATTGAGAATCCATGCGCCTTTCACTTTTTTCGGGGCGATATCGGGTATTGTGGTCATGGCATTGTGCCATAAGCTGCCTTATAAAACATCTTACGATATATTTTATATCCTGCATCCGTCGCACGTTTTTTTGAGCGCTCTGGTCACCGCTTCTATGTACAAACTTCACAAATGCGGCCGCATAACCGGGAAATGCATTATGGGGAAATGCAATTTATGGAGTTTACTTCTTATAGGTTATGCGGGCTCTGCAGGCATTGCCACATTAAGCGACTCGGTAATTCCTTATTTATGCGAGGCATTGTTTAAAATGCCTAACAGGGGTATTCATATAGGTTTTATCGAGAAATGGTGGATTGTTAATCCTCTTGCGATAATAGGTATAGCGGTAGCTTATCTTAAGCCTGAGACAAAATTTCCGCACGCGGGGCATGTGTTGTTGAGCGTCTGGGCTTCCTTGTTCCATATAATAATGGCGCTGGGGCAAAACATGAGCTTTGTTTTATATCCCGTAATCCTTATATTTTTATTCGTAGCGGTACTGGTGCCCTGTTGTGTGAGCGATATAGTATTTCCTTTGTTATTTGTAAGAGATAAAAGGAGCTGATTTTATGCATGAAACGAGATTTGTAAATGAAATATTTGCCGTGTTGAAGCAGAGACTGGGTAAGGATGCGGCTTCGGGACGGATTTTAGTCAATGTTCGCTTAAGCCCTTTCAGCCATGTATCGGCTACGACCCTGAAAGAGTCGTTCAATGCGTTGGCCGGGAATGAAGATTATAAAACCGCGTCAATTAATGTGCTCCCGCTTGAAATTCCTTTCGAATGCGGTAATTGCAAACGCAAGGCCGTGATCACGAAAAAAATGTTTGAATGCCCTTTTTGCGGCAGCGCGGATGTTGATATTAAAATGGACAAAGAATTTTTTGTAGAATCACTGGAAATAGAGAAAAAGGATGCTTGATATATGCATGACTTGGTTACTTCAGGATAAGGGATTATGAAAAAAGTTTCTTTGGTCCATCTTAAACCGAACCACAAAGGCAGGGTCTCGGAAATCTCGGGAGGCTTGGGATTGCGGCACAGGCTGATGAGCATGGGCCTTTACGTGGGTAAAGAGGTCACAAAGCTTAGCTACATCGGTTTGAGGGGGCCTGTTGTAATAAGGGTTGGCCGCAGCGTCCTGGCCCTGGGGCACGGGATGGCGATGAAAATTATCATAGAGGCAGAATGATAAAAAAGATCTATTTAATAGGTAACCCGAATGTCGGCAAAAGCGTCGTATTCTCCCGCCTCACAGGTGTCCATGTAGTCTCATCCAATTATCCCGGTACCACCGTCGAGTTTATCAAAGGTTATTTAACATCCGGAAATCAGAAGATCGAAGTTATTGACTTGCCCGGGACATATTCATTAGAACCAGGTTCAAGCGCCGAAGAGGTAGCCGTCTCGCTGTTAAAAGAGCATTCACAAGATGAGATAGCCGTCATTAATGTCATCGATTCAACCAATTTAGAAAGGAATCTGCTTTTGACCCTGCAGCTTGTTGAGGAAGGATTTCCGACGATCGCCTGCATGAACATGTGCGACGACGCCGTTCATAGGGGAGTTCATATCGATATCAGTAAGTTAGAAGAAATTTTACAAATTCCCGTGATTTCTACCTGTGCCGTAACGGGGGCGGGTATAAAATTATTGATCGATAGGATAAAAGAAGCAAGGTCTGTTTCAAGAAGTAAGCTTCCTCATGAAGAACGGTGGAAGGAGATAGGGCGTATCATCGAGCAGGTACAGAACCTTGAGCATCGCCATCACCGCTTAAGAGAGTTATTGGAGGACGCGTCTGTTTGTCCGATTTCAGGACTAATAATGGCGGTGGGAGTTATATATGTATCATTTAAAATAGTCCGTTTTATAGGTGAATCCATAATAAGCAGAATAACAGATCCTTTCTTTTATGAAACGGTCCAGCCTTTATTGGAAAAGATGACCGCTCATTGGCAGGAAAAGAGTTTCGTATTCCACTTGCTAATAGGCGATTTGATTCACGGAAAGATAGATTTCAAGCAGTCGCTTGGACTCTTGACCACAGCGCCCTACATTGAATTCGGCATGGTATTGCCGTATGTAATATCGTTCTATCTTGTCTTGAGCCTGCTGGAAGATATAGGCTATCTGCCGCGCCTGGCAATATTATTGGACAATCTCTTGCACCATCTGGGCCTGCATGGCTATGCTATAATACCTGTGCTTTTAGGTTTTGGTTGCAACGTTCCAGGTATATTGTCTACGCGTGTATTAGAGTCAAAACGCGAAAGGTTTATCGCCTCTACTATTATCTCCATCGGCGTGCCATGCGTTCCGCTGCAAGCTATGATTGTCGGGTTACTGGGCGCGTTCGGCGGCTTTTATGCCGGCGGCGTATATCTTGTGTTATTTTGCGTAATATTGATATTGGGGGTAATTTTAAACCGGGCCCTGCCCGGATACAGCCCCGAATTTCTGATAGAAATTCCTCCTTATAGATTTCCTCCGCTTACGATGCTGGCAAGAAAATTATATTTTCGCGTTAAGGGTTTTTTGTTTGAGGCAGTGCCGATAGTATTGATAGGCGTCCTGGTCGTAAATATACTTTTGTATTTTAAGTTGTTTGACGTCGTGACAGGCCTCTTTGCCCCGGTTATCCACGGATTATTCGGCCTGCCAAAAGAAGCGATAGTCGCCCTTATCGTGGGTTTTTTAAGGAAAGATGTCGCGGTGGGCATGCTCGCGCCGCTGGGACTTTCAGCCAAACAACTTTTTATAGCGGCGACATTATTGGCTATATCGTTCCCATGTATCGCGACTTTTATAGTTTTATGGAAAGAACTTGGCGTTAAAGACCTGATAAAATCGACGCTTATAATGATAACAGTCAGTATCATCGTAGGCGCTATGCTTAATTTTGTGATTCTGCGTTAAGTTTTAATAGGAGGCGCATATATGGATCGAGCACTGATATTAAAAATTCAGAAAAGCGAATTGACGGATAATATCGTTTACAAGCAGCTTGCCGGGCTCGTGAAAAAAGACGAACATCGCCGCCTCCTGGAAAAGATCTCCGGGGAAGAGCTTAAACACTATCAGATTTTTAAGGGTTTGACAGGCGAGGAGGTCCTGCCTGACAGGCTCAAGGTATTTCTATTTGTGGCCATTTCCCGTTTTCTCGGATTAAATTTTGGCCTTAAGCTTATGGAGACTGCCGAAGAGATAGCCCAGGATACATACGAAGGCTTAAAAGGCATATCGCCGGAAATAGAATCCGTGATACGCGATGAAGAGGAGCACGAAAAAGAGATAATAGGGTTAATCAACGAGGAAAGTCTAAAGTATGTAAGCTCGGTAGTTCTCGGCTTAAATGACGCCCTTGTTGAATTGACAGCGGCCCTTACAGGATTTACTCTTGCCTTGCAGAATAGCCGCCTCATAGGGATCGTGGGATTAATCACAGGGATAGCGGGCTCCATGTCCATGGCGGCCTCGGAGTATCTCTCGACCAGGCAGGAAGAGACGGACAAGGACCCTATCAAGGCGAGCGTTTATACGGGCATCGCCTATGTATGCACAGTGATCCTGCTGGTGATGCCTTATTTTCTGTTCAAAAACATATTTTTAAGTCTAAGCCTGGTCATCGCGACCGCGCTTTTGATCATACTTACCTTTACTTTCTATATCTCTGTCGCCAAGAGTCTTGATTTCAAGAAAAGATTTTTTGAGATGGCCGGTTTAAGTTTAAGCATAGCGGTTGCGACATTCTTTATAGGCCTTGCGATGAGAAAAATATTCGGAGTGGAGATTTAGATTTATTGATATTGGACAAGGTATGTTTGTGGTATAATTTACCGAGATGGGCACAAGAAATACATATATTAAAGTCTTATTAATATTTGCCGCAGGCATATTTTGTTTTCTTGCTATAGGCGGAGTATTTTTTCACAATCACGAAGATGCCTGCAATCACGACGATTGCCAAATATGCCAATGGGCAATCAGTTGCGCGTTTACTTTCTTAATAGTAACTCTACTATTCTTTTGCCTTTTGTTCTGCCGTAAAACCGCATTTTTTGTTTCCGTATTCATATCGATTTTCTGCAAGATAAGCCTTCATCTAAGGTCTCCACCTGCCGTTCTCCCCATAGTTTAGTTCAACCATAAAAAATCACAAATTCTCTTAGGGGAGATATCGATGACCCATTCGACTTCGCTCAGGGTCATCCTGAGCGACTAAAAGGAGCCGAAGGATGAAAAAAGCAATTATACTTTTCATTATTATTTTATTTATCCCCTTGTTTGCAGCAGACGCAAGGGGCAGCGAAGTTGCGCAGTTGCAGCAAGAAATGGCGGCATTAAGGTCTCAATTCAGTGAAATGAAAATGAGCTATGAGACGAGGATAAACCAGCTTGAAACAAAGATAGAAGACATACAAAAAACCTATTCGATACGCGCGCAAACACCTCAAATCACGTCTCCAGTCCAGCCTCAATCTACATCGCTTGGGCGATATTTCCAGAGCTTTAACCCGGATGTCAGCGTAATAGGCGATTTTACCTACCATGCGACGGATAGGAAGAACGAAGAATTCCGCAACCAGTTCCAGATGCGCCAGACAGAGCTTGCTTTTTCGGCATCCGTCGATCCTTACGCGCGAGGAGATTTCTTCTTCCACATAGAACAAGAAAATGGCGACTGGCATATCGGTCTATGTGAAGGGTATTTGACGCTTCTTACTCTGCCGATAGAAGGATTACAGGCCAAGGCAGGGAAATTCAAAGTCGAATTCGGCAAGGCTAATAAATATCACCTGCACAACCTCCCATGGGTCGATTATCCTAATATGATTACCAATTACTTCGGCGAGGAAGGGATGAGCGAGCCGGGAGTTTCCGCAAGCTATCTCATACCGAACCCGTGGAATAAGTACATGGAATTGACAGGGCAGGTTGTAAATAATAGTAACGGCGTAAGCTTTGCCGGTACCGACAGTAAAGACCTTGTCTATCTCGGGCACCTTAAGGCATTCTTCGACATAAACGAAGAATCGACAGTTGAGGCTGGATCAAGCCTTGCGGTAGGTTCGAATACCGGATCGCACGGCAAATTCGGCAAGGATATGACAGCGCTGGAAGGCCTAGACCTTACGTATAAATGGCGTCCGCTCCAGAAAGGACTCTATAAATCTCTTACATTCCAGAATGAGCTTCTATTCAGCCAGAAGGATAGGCCCTATTTTGATGACGGTACCGACATAATAGACGGCAAGACCCTGAATTCATGGGGGGCTTATTCATCGTTAGAGTATCAATTCGCCAAGCGGTGGACGGCTTTCGGAAGGTATGATTTCTCGGAATTCCCGGACTATACGAAGAACCGGGAGAATGCCTATTCGCTGGGGCTTACGTTTGCGCAGAGCGAATACTGCTTGTGGAGGGTGCAATTCAAGCGCACAAACAGGAACTATGACAAAGATGAGAATGCCGTATGGCTGCAATGCGACTTCGGACTTGGTCCTCACAGGAAACACGAATATTAATAGTTCGACAGGCTCACTATTATCCTGAGCCTGCCGAAGGATAAAATATACTAAAGGAGTGCGATATGAGAAAAATATGCGTTTTTTTGATAATGTTACTGGCAATGAGCAGCTTCGCTTATGGTAAAGACACGCTGAACGTCCTTACCACAACAGAAGATCTTAAGTCGATTACCGAAGCTATCGGGGGAGATAAAGTCAAAGTAGATTCTCTTGCCAAAGGTCTTCAGGATCCGCATTTTGTGGACGCGAAGCCGTCTTTTATGATGAAGGCCAAGAATGCGGATCTATTTATACGGATTGGTTTAGAGCTTGAGATCGGATACGAGGAACTGATAATAGACGGCTCCAGGAATCAGAAGATACGGATTGGGAACCCGGGCCATCTTGATGCCTCTGAAGGCGTGTATCTTTTAGAAGTTCCTACCACTGCGAAGGTTGACCGGTCAATGGGAGACGTCCATCCAATGGGCAATCCTCATTACTGGCTTGATCCTGAGAATGCCAGGATCGTGGCACGAAACATCGCCGGTCGATTATCAGAGATTCTTCCGGAAAATGACGGATATTTTAAAGAGAACCTAAAGGCATTTGATAAGAAGATGGATGAAAAGACGGCCGAATGGAACAGGAAAATGGCGCCTTTCAAAGGAAAAAAGATTGCCATTTATCATCGCAGTTGGCCGTATTTCGCGGATAGGTTTGGGTTGGTAATAGCATGTGAGTTAGAACCTAAACCCGGTATCCCGCCGTCACCCGGACATTTGAAGGAAGTAATAGACATAATGAAACGCGACAATGTAAAAATAATACTCATGGAAGTATTCTATGATGAAAAACCCGCGCAGTTTGTTGCCGCCCAAACCGGAGCTGAAGTAGTCGTGGTGCCGAATTCTGTCGGCGGCACAAAAGATGCCAAGGATTATTTCAGTCTTATTGATACGATTGTAGAAAAAATTGCGGCAGGATTTCAGGTCTCAGGAAAGGAGTAACTGGTTATGGACATCTTTACATTGATGGCGGCCCCGTTTGCCGCGTGTCTTGTGCTTACAGGCATCCACTGTTATCTTGGGCTTCATGTTGTAATGAGAGGTGTTATATTTGTAGATTTGGCCTTGGCCCAGATAGCCGCTTTTGGCGCTGTCCTGATGCTTTTATTCGGATATGAACTATCGAGCCCGCAGTCCTATACAGCCTCGCTCCTTTTTACTTTTATCGGAGCGGGAATTTTCGCTTTAAGCAGATTAAGAGAGAAGGCGATACCTCAAGAAGCTATTATCGGAATAGTTTACGCGGTCTTCTCCGCGGCGGCAATCCTTGTCCTGGATCGGGCGCCTCACGGACATGAGGCGCTGCAGACTATGCTCGTGGGCAGTATCCTTTATGTCAATTGGTCTGCCGTTTTAAAGATGTTCTTGATTTACCTGGCCGTAGGGGTGTTTCACTTTGTATTTCGAAAAAGGTTTTTTCTTATCTCACGGGATGTCGGCGAGGCGAGAAGAAAAGGAATTCCGGTCATGTTTTGGGACTTTCTTTTTTACATTACTTTCGGATTTGTGGTTACCAGTTCGGTTAAAATCGCAGGCGTACTTCTGGTGTTCAGCTATCTCATTGTCCCGGCAGTGTGCGCCATGCTTCTGGCGAAAGATGCCCTGCGCAGGCTTATTCTCGGCTGGATCATAGGATTTTTAGTCAGTATCTTAGGGCTCTTTTTTTCGGTGAGGTTGGATCTACCCACCGGAGCGTCGGTAGTAACTTGTTTTGGCGTAGCGCTTATCGTATCAGCGGGGCTGTCGTTTTATTTAACAAAGAGAACATAGATAAACAATGTCCGTCCGAATGTCCGCCTTTCAAGAGCGGACATTTTGTATCAATTTGTGCAGTAAAGAGTTGCGAATTTTTCGATCAAAAATGACCGGACAAATTGGACCCTACTTTGCAATCACCACGTTATAGACAGGGTGCTTCGTAGGGCAAGCCCTCCTCCAAATTTTAGCGAGGAATAGACCTCTCTAAAACCGAAATTTTGCTTGTTTTCGCTAGTAATTGCCCTATAATACGTACCTGGACAGATGCCGGAAATATCGATCCTGGCTTTTATGTTCTAAGAAATCTTTATGAGCCGAAAAAATCAAACTGCAGTCAAAACATCATTCTTACAAAAAATAGCCCTGGTAATGTTTGGAGGATTTTTAACCATTGTGATCCTTGAAATAGGGTTGCGTTTGGGAGGGTTTGTATTATCATCGATACAGGAGCGCAGGAACGAGGCCTCTGCCGCCAAAAAAGGGGCCTACCGTATTATGTGCCTGGGCGAATCTACAACCGCCGGTCAATATCCGGCATTCCTGGGGGAGGAATTAAACCGGCGCAGTGCCGGCATGAAATTCAGCGTTATTGATAAAGGTATCGCCGGAACCAATACCTCGCATACGGTAGGCAGATTGGAGGCTGATCTGGAGGCCTATCATCCCAACATGGTCATTACTATGATGGGGATCAACGATGAAGGGCCGCATATGCCGAAAGAGAGCATTCCTTCTTCCAATTATTCCGACATGGCCGTTACTATGATGGGGATCAATGATAAAGAGCCGCATATACCGAAAGAGAAGATCTCCTATTCCAACATAAGCAATTTCTTAAGATCTTGCCGGGTCTACAAATTAATGCGGCTCCTGCAGCTGCATATAGCGTATAAACTTAAAGGCCGACGATCCGATCAATTAAAACCGGTATCCTCAGGTCTTCAAGATCCCCGCGAGGTGAACCGCCAAAAAATCGATGCATATTATAAGCTGGCCCGGCCTTATCTCAGTCAGGGAAAGGGTCCGGAGGCGGAAGAATTATTCCAGAAGATAATCGCCGCCAATCCGCGGGATGACATGGCCTATTATGTGTTGGGATGGGTCTACCTGAATCAGGATAAAAGCCTGGCCGCTATGTCCGCTTATCAGAAAGCCGTAGATCTTAATCCGCAAAACTGCTGGATATTTGATGAGCTGGGAGTGCTTTGTAAAGAGCGAGGGCAGATGGACAAGGCAGAGAAGATATTCACTCTGGCGGCTAACCTTAACCCCAAAGATGATTGGGTCTATAACGCGCTGGGATGGATATATTTGAATCAGGGCAAAGTTGTAGAGGCGGAGGAAGCTTATAAGAAAGCCGTTGTACTTAACCCGCAAGACGTAGAACTATATTATGCCTTAGGGTGGCTTTACCAAAAGCAGGGCAGGATCGCTGAGGTTGAGTCCTTATACCAAAGAGCCATAAAAGATAATCCTGAAGAAGACTGGGCTTATAGTGAGCTGGGTACGTTTTATATGGGTCAAGGCAAGTTAACCGAGGCGGAGAAATTATTTAAAAAGGCAGTTGAGCTTAGCCCGGAAAATGACCGGATCGCGGGGAATATGATATTGTTATATGAAAAAATGGGCAATACCCGGCTGGCTGAAGAATACAGAAAGAGAGCCGAATCGTTAGGATTAAATCATTTTCCCGCACACACAGCCGCCAATTACCGCAGCCTCAGAGCAACTCTGGCAAAAAAAGGCATAGTTTACGTTTGTATGCAGTATCCTATGCGTAATATCGATCCATTGAAAAAGATATTTCAAGGTCAGACGGAGGGTATCATTTTTATCGATAATGAAAAGATGTTTAAAGATGCTCTCAAGCAAGGCAGTTATAGTGATTATTTTAAAGATATCTTTGGCGGAGACTTCGGGCATTGCACGGACAAGGGCAATAAGCTGATTGCCCGGAATCTATCTGATATTATTTTAAAAGACGGTTTTAATAAATAGTTTTAATGAAACGAATAAAATAAGAAGGAGATTAACGCATGGGAGCCGTAATAAAAAAATGGACGTCAAGAATTCTAGCAATTATTTTTTTGATGGCAGTGCTATCGATCCAGGGTTGCGCTACTCTGCGTCCGCGGAATGCGGTCCCCTTAGACTTTGACGGAAAAGTCACGATTAGCGGCATGCCGGATATCCGCACCGATATAGACAACCCCGATCCTATCGTTATGCAGAAGAGCCTGGTCGATTCATTTAAACAGGAAGATAAAGATGCTTATCCCTCGAGTGGGTCCGGCGTAAAGATATATCCCGTGCTGGCTATCTCAGGCGGCGGGGCTAACGGCGCCTATGGCGCAGGGCTATTAAAAGGGTGGTCAGAAGAAGGTTCGCGGCCGCTCTTTAAGATAATCACAGGAGTCAGCTCCGGGTCGATAATCGCTTTATATACGTTTTTAGGAAAAGAGTATGATGAGGCGCTTGAAAAATTTTTTACTACGATGTCAACCAAAGACATAATGAAACAAAAAAACTTCTTCAGCATCATGTTAGGGGATTCTCTGTTTAGTTCCGCTCCGCTGGCCAAAAAGATCTCGGCAATCGTAGACGGAAAGTTGATGACAAAAGTCGCCGAAGAACACAAGCGCGGCCGCAGGCTATTTGTGGGGACCGTAAATCTCGACGCGCAGGAATTTGTCGTCTGGGACATGGGAGCGCTGGCTTGTAAGGGCGGCTCCGATTCGCTTCTGATGTTCAGAAAGATCATTTTAGCCTCATGCTCGCTGCCAATGACGTTTTCTCCGGTGCATTTTAAGGTTTCTGACGTAACCGGTGAGCTTTATGATGAGATGCATGTCGATGGCGGAACAATAAGAGGAGTCTTTTATATAAACCGGCTGACGAAAAATATGGAAGGAGCAGCTAAGCTCTTTGGAATCGATCCCTCAAAATACAGGCCGCAGATCTATATTTTAAGTAATACTTATATGTCGCCGATCAGGCAGCAGGTAAAAGACGATCTGGTAGGTATAAGTGTGCGTTCTCTTGATACGGTGGTGGCTGCGGCGAACAATGGGGACATTTACAGGCTCTATGCTACAGCGAAGAAAAGAGGCCTGGATTTCAATTTAGCGTATATTCCGTCTGATTTTAAGCCTGACCCAAAAGAGTTATTCGATAAAAAGGAGATGCAAAGACTCTTTAAACGCGGGTACGATGATGCGGTCAACGGATATGAGTGGCATAAGACGCCGCCCGGATACGCGGCGGAGGAAGAGGGGCCGGAAAAGACCGAATAAATAGATATAGGTACGGAAGTGCTTGCAAACATGACGGAAAAGGAGTAAGCTATTTACGGGTCTGGGGGAATATCCCCGGAGGATCATTGATGGTCGGGCCGCCATCTGATAAAAAATCAGATGGCGGCTTTTTTAATAGGAGGCAAAATGGATCTAAATATTATGGAACGGGTATTTTTCGGCAATCGTGTTTTTGATTATATTGTTGCTTTGTCAGCGCTGGCCGTGAGCCTGCTGTTTGTTAGAGTGGTTATCCGCTTCTTCATAAAGCGCCTTAAAAAATTAGCGGAAAGGACGGCCACTACAATCGACGATTTCCTGATAAAGGCGCTTGAGAAGATCGCCCTGCCGGCATTATACGTCAGCTGCTTCTATGTAAGCGCCAAGATATTAAAATTACCTTCCGGCGCCGATGTCCTGATCAACGCGCTGGAGATGATTATCATCACTTTTTTTGCCGCCCGCATAGTGGTTATGCTTGCCGGTTGGGGTATTAACATATATCTTGCTAAAAATAAGCAAGATCCTACGGTGGTGCGCAGCTTTGAAGGTCTGTTATGGGTAGTTAAATATCTGATTTGGGTTCTGGCGGTTATAATTCTCTTAGATAATCTTGGTTATAAAGTTTCTACACTGATTGCCGGATTGGGAATAGGCGGCATTGCGGTGGCTATAGCCGCGCAGGCGTTACTAAAAGATTTCTTCAGTTATTTTTCTATAGTGTTTGACCGCCCATTCAAAATAGGGGATTTTATAATTATAGGCGACTTTATGGGTACCGTTGAGTACATAGGGATAAAAACCACACGCATACGCAGCCTGGGCGGTGAACAGGTGATATTTTCCAATACCGACCTTACGGACTCGCGAGTGCGTAATTACAAGCTTATGGAGAAGAGGCGGGTTTTATTCCGTATAGGCGTTACGTATCAGGCTTCTCTTGGCCAATTAAAGGAAATCCCGAAAATTATTGAGAATATAATTAAAAATACTAAAGACGCGGCCTTTGACCGGGCGCACTTTTTTAGTTATGGGGATTTCAGCCTTATATTCGAAGTGGTCTATTTCGTTCTGGACGCCGATTACAATAAATATATGGATATCCAGCAGGAGATAAATTTCGCGATCAAGGAAGCGTTTGAAAAGCGGGGGATAGAGTTTGCCTATCCTACCCAGACTCTCTATGTGAACAAAACCGGCAGTTCTTAAAGTAAGCGAAAGGAGTTTGTTATGGAATGGCAAAATGCTCCTACCCCCGAGGAAATAATCGACGTGGGCAGGAAAAAATTTCTCAATTACGTTAAATATATACCCTGGATAATTCTCGGTTTTCTTGCCGTCATAGGCCTGGCGGGAGCCATATATTCGATAGGGCCGGATGAAGTAGGGGTAATTCAACGGTTTGGTAAGTACATCAGGTTGAGCTCTCCCGGATTGCACGCGAAGGTCCCGTTCGGCATAGAGAAAGTTACGCCGATCAAGGTAGAGAAAATTTTTAAAGAAGAATTCGGGACAGGAAAAGAAAGTATTTCCTTCGGGGTTGTTTTAACCGGAAACAAAGATGAGACTTTGATGCTTACGGGCGATCTTAATATACTTGATGTGCGCTGGATAGTGCAATACAAGATAAAAGATCCTATAAAATTCCTTTTTGTTGTACGCAATCCGCAAAATGTTATACGGGATGTTTCCGAAGTGGTTATGCGCCGCCTGGTGGGAGATTACAGCGTTGATGAAGTCCTGACGATCAAAAGAGAAGAAATAGACCACCTGGCTCAGGTCGAAACACAGAAGATATTAGATGATTACCAGACAGGGGTCCAGGTTGTAACAATCAAGCTGTTGGATGTTAATCCTCCGGATACCGTAAAGCCTGCCTTTAACGAAGTAAATGAGGCGAAACAGGAGAAAGAGAAGATGATCAACCAGGCCTGGGAGGCGTATAATAAGGTGGTCCCCAAAGCCAGGGGCGAAGCGGAGCGCACGATCCGTGAAGCGGAAGGATATTCTCTTGATAAAATAAACAGGGCTAAGGGCGAGGCGGATAGATTTTTAGCTACTCTGGCCGAATATAAAAATGCGCCGGAGATAACCCAAAAGAGACTGTATCTTGAAACACTAAATGAAGTTTTGCCTAAAGTAAAAAATAAGTATATTATCGATCCGCGGCAATCTTCCATACTGCCGTTAATGGACATAGGCAAGAAGGGAGGCGAGTAACAATGAAACGCACAGCGATAGGTATAGTTTTAGGGCTTAGCACAACAATAATTATTTTTGTAGCCCTCGCGCTTGCGAGCGGCGCGTTATACATAGTGGACGAGACAAAGCAGGTGGTGATTACCCAGTTCGGTAAGCCTGTAGGCGATCCCATAACATCCGCGGGATTATATTTCAAACTACCGTTTATCCAGGATGCTCATTATTTTGAAAAGAGGCTCCTGGAATGGGATGGAGATCCCAACCAGATACCCACAAAAGACAAAAAATATATCTGGGTAGATACTATGGCGCGGTGGAAGATAGTGGATGCCCTTAAGTTCCTGCAGTCCGTAGGCAACGAATTAAGCGCCAATAGCCGTTTGGACGATATCATTAATTCAGCCACGCGCGATGCCGTTACGAACCATTTATTAGTCGAGGCGGTCAGGGATTCAAACCGCATATTAGAAACAAAGGAGCTCGGAGAAGACGCCATTGTCAGCGAAGAGGCGATGGAACATATTGAAGTAGGAAGGCAGCATTTGACGCGCTTGATACTGGATAAAGCAAAGGTGCTCGCCCCTCAATACGGCATCGAGATCCAGGATGTGCGCATAAAGCGGGTAAATTATGTGGAAGAAGTGCGTAATAAAGTATATGACAGGATGATCGCCGAGCGAAAGCGCGCGGCCGAGAAATATCGGTCGGAGGGTCAGGGGAAATCCGCCGAGATCGAGGGGCAGACGGGAAAAGAGTTAAAGCTGATCACCTCGGAAGCCTACAGGCAGGCTCAATCTCTTGTGGGAAAGGCAGATGCCGAGGCGATCAATATATACGCACAGGCGTATTCGCAGAATCCGGAGTTTTATTCTTTCCTTAAAACTACAGAGACTTACAAAAACACTATTGACGCCGGTTCTACCATAATCCTGACCACAGATAGTGATTATTACAGGTATTTGAAAGGTCTTAAATAGAGGACAGTATGATAATTGTGCGGCTGGTATTTATCGGATTCCTGCTCGGGATCGGGATTTATCTTGGATTCGTTGTTATGAAATGGGTTACCGTGTTACTGAAGCGGTGAATAGGCGCAGGATAGAGATTGTGAAGGAATCATGGCCAACGGTATTAAAAAAATAGCGTTTATAGGTAATTATCTTCCCAGGCATTGCGGTATAGCGACATTTACCACGGACCTATGCGAGACGTTTGCGGCTCAAAACCCGTCTATCCAGGTATTCGCGATACCTGTCACAGATATAGAAGAGGGTTACGATTATCCTGAACGGGTACGTTTCGAGATCAAGGAACAGGACATAGACTCATACAAAGCAGCCGCGGATTTTCTCAACCTTAATGATATCGACGTTGTCTGCCTTCAGCACGAATTCGGTATTTTTGGAGGCGACGCAGGCAGTTATATATTGGCGTTATTGCGCCAGCTGAAGATGCCGGTCATAACGACCCTTCATACGGTGCTGAAAAACCCTTCGGCGCGCCAAAGGCGCGTTATGGATGAATTGCTTGGCCTGTCCGATTACGCGGTCGTAATGACGCAAAAAGCCGTCGATATCTTTCAGGCGGTAAATAAGCCGCATGAATCTAAGGTACGGCTGGTCCCGCACGGGATACCCGACGTTTCTTTTATCGACCCCAATTTCTACAAAGACCAGTATGGAGTCGAAGGCAAGACCACGCTCCTGACGTTCGGGCTCCTGGCTCCGCACAAAGGTATAGAGGTTGTTTTACGCGCGCTGCCTAAAGTCATAAAAGAATATCCGAATGCGGTATATATAGTCGTCGGCGCTACGCACCCCAATCTGTTAAGGCATGAAGGTGAAACCTACAGGATCTTCCTGCAGCGCCTTTGTGATGAGCTTAAGATCTCGAAGAATGTTATTTTCCATAACCGTTTTGTATCTCCCGAAGAGCTGGAAGAGCTGTTAGTGCTCGCCGATATTTACATTACCCCGTACCTTCAGGAATCGCAGATAGTCTCCGGGACGCTTGCCTATTCGTTCGGAGTGGGGAACGCGGTCATCTCGACTCCATACTGGCATGCCGCCGAACTGCTCAGCGACGGCAGGGGTATCCTCGTGCCGTTTAATGATCCGGAAGCGATAGAGCAGGCGATCATAAGGCTTATCGGTAATGAAAACGAACGCAACATGATGCGTAAGAATGCTTATCTTTTAGGCCGCGATATGATATGGAGCAACGCGGCGTCAAAATATATGTCGATCTTCGAAGAATCCAGGACGAAACATCCTTCCGCGATGACAAAGAAGAAAAAGATGTATTCTCTTGAACAGCAGGTTCCCGTATTGCCGGACATTAAACTGGACCATCTTGTGAGGATGACCGATTCCATCGGGATCTTCCAGCATGCCACGTTCAATGTCCCTAACTTTTCCGAAGGTTATTGCACAGACGACAATGCGCGGGCGCTTATTCTCGCTGTGCTGCTTGAGAATCTTGGCACCATGAATCCGGTCAAGATCAATGATCTCGCGAGCCGCTATCTTGGATTTATCAGGTATGCCTGGGATCCTTGCGCCGGCCGGTTCAGGAATTTTCTGACGTTCCAGCGAAATTGGAAAGAAGAGATGCCCAGCGAAGATTGCCATGGCAGGGCGCTGTGGGCTATCGGCACCTGCATCGGGCAATCCAAAAACGAAGGATTTGCGCAGATGCCGGTTGAATTTTTTGAAAAAGCCCTTACCTCTTCGGCGTCATTTACTTCGCCGCGCGCATGGGCTTTTATATTGCTCGGGATACATGAATATCTGCAGCGCTTTCACGGAGACAGGCTTGCCCGTAATTATATGCAGACACTCGCCGCGCGGCTTCACGACCTTTACAAAGCAAACAGTGACGCGGGCTGGCTTTGGTTTGAAGCGTCTCTGACATATTGCGACGCCAAATTGCCGCATGCCCTTTTGTTAAGCGGGCATGATCTCGCTAACGAAGAGATGTTCAAGTCCGGTATAGAGGCTTTAAACTGGCTAACGAAGATACAGGCTTCGCCCCGCGGCCATTTTCAGCCGGTAGGCTCCGACGGCGAATACCGGCGCGGCGGTGTTAAACCCGCTTTTGACCAGCAGCCGATAGAAGCCTATGCCACCGTTTCAGCATGCCTCGAAGCTTATCGTATTACAAAAGATAAGATATGGTATAATAAGGCGTTAAACGCTTTTCAGTGGTTTCTTGGAAGCAATGATCTCGGTATTTCCTTATATGACCCGGTGGCGGGCGGATGCTGTGACGGGCTTCACATCAACAGGGTGAATTGTAACCAGGGCGCCGAATCTACTCTTTCATTTCTTCTGTCCCTGACCGAAATGACACAGATGGAAAACATTCTCGAAAGCCTTAAGGAACCCCTGGAAGAATGATAAAAGACAGCGGGATAGTCATTTCACCTGACAACAGGCGCGTTATCTTAAGGCCGTATATTCCCGCCGACCAATCGCGTGTCCCGAGGATAGTCGAACGCGTTATGGCCCTGAGCGAATCCGACGCAGAAAAAGAATTAAAGAGTGTCACGCGAAATTTTTCAGGCCGGCACCGTAATTTTAATACAATGCTCGAGCGCCAATTTGAGGTCGTCCGCGCATACATGCCTTCCGGTTTTTTGCCTTCCAAAGCGCGCAAGCTTCTTATAGCGGCGTACTTTATCGGTGAGCGTTCATATGAATCAACCGCTTTATTCAATCCTTCTATCGTCGAGCATCCAGACCAGTCCGGCGTTTCCCGCGGTTCGTTACGAGTAATTATAACTTTGCGCGCGACAGGCGAAGGGCATATATCCGCGCTGGCATTCCGCTCAGGGGTCGTAGGCCAAAAGGGGTCTATATCGATCGATGAGGATTCCGATTTTGCCTGCACCGCCCAACCGAAACCGAACGCCCTTTACGACAAGATATGTTTCAACGGAAAACTTTATGAAATGGGACTGGAGAACGATTGCTCAAAATATATTACGGCCCCGTTAGGGCTTGAGTTTACCCTGGCCGAGCTGCAGGATAAGGTAGATGCCTATATCGCCGGGCATAATCCGGTAACTCCTACAGACAGGCTTACCTGTGAAAAAGTCCTATGGCTCGCGCGGTGTAATTACGAAGCCGCCTTCGATCCGTTATTTACGCTTTCAGAGCGCGTCCTATTCCCGTTCTCGCCCAGCGAACAAAACGGTATGGAGGACGCGCGTTTCGTTTTGTTCAAGGGCGATGACGGAAGCATAAAATACTACGCCACCTATACGGCGTATGACGGGAGGGTCATCCTTCCGCAGATCATGGAGACAAAAGATTTTATTCATTTTAAGATGATTACCCTGAACGGCACCGCGGCCCTTAACAAAGGGATGGCTTTATTTCCCCGCAAGATAAACGGCCGTTACGCGATGATCTCCAGGAACGATAATGAGAGGATCTTCCTCATGTATTCCGACAATATCCATTTCTGGCATGAAGCCGCCGCGATCATGGAGCCTTCGTACCCCTGGGAGTTCGTGCAAATCGGGAATTGCGGTTCTCCCATAGAGACTGAACGCGGATGGCTTCTTTTAACTCATGGCGTCGGCCCGCTGCGTCAATATTCTATCGGCGCGGCCCTGCTTGACCGCGATGATCCCTCGCGCGTACTCGGCCGATTGAGAGAACCGCTTATTCATTGGAAAAATAAAAGCCGTTCCGGGTATGTTCCGAACGTCGTCTATTCATGCGGCGCCATAGTCCACAGCGATATGCTTATTATCCCTTACGCGTTATCCGATCAACAAACGACTATCGCGTTGATATCGCTCGGCGAGATTTTAGACAGATTATCTTAGGGGATGGATAAATGACGAATTTATATCTTCGTTGACAGTCTTTTGATTATCTGGTAAGATACGACTACAATTCTGGTCCAAAATAGCGCGACTGGCGGTAGACATGGGTAACCATGCGGGAGCGCGAATATGCAAAATCGAACGCCTGGGTTTTAAGGATCCGGGCGTTTATCTTTTTTGGAGGAGATGATATGTTTATACGAGGACGATGGGATAAGACGATCGACATAATGGATTTTATCATAAGGAATTATATGCCGTATGACGGCGATGAATCATTTCTGTGCGGCCCTACCCCAAGGACCAAAAAGCTATGGCAGAAGTGTCTTAGGCTTTTCGAAAAAGAGCATAAGAACGGCGGCGTCTATGACATCGACGTATCGACCGTATCGACGATAACAAGCCATAAGCCCGGTTATATAGATAAGAAGCTGGAGATCATTAAAGGGCTGCAGACCGACAGGCCGCTCAAGAGGGCGATAAAACCGCTGGGCGGGATACGCATAGTTGAGAAAGCATGCGAGGACTATGGGTATAAGCTGGATAACAAGGTAAAAGAGATATATTTAAAATACCGGAAGACGCATAATGACAGCGTTTTCGATTCCTATACCGCCGATATATTAAAGGCCCGCGGCACCGGGCTTATTACAGGGCTGCCGGATAATTATTCGAGAGGGAGGATAATAGGCGATTACAGGAGAGTAGCGTTGTATGGTATAGAGAAGCTTATAAAAGTGAAAAAACACGATAAAGAGTCATTCGAGGACTATTCTTCCCAGGAGGCGATACAATTAAGGGAAGAGATAGCGGACCAGATAGGCGCTTTAGAAGATATCGTGGAGTTAGGCAAGTCTTACGGCTGCGACCTGAATAGGCCGGCAGAGAACGCGGCAGAGGCTATCCAATGGGTATATCTCGCGTATCTTGCCGCCATAAAGGAGCAGGACGGGGCCGCCATGAGCTTAGGCAGCGTGAGTAATTTTTTTGACGTATATATTGAGAGAGATATTAACCGGGGGTTGCTGACCGAAGAGAAGGCGCAGGAATTGATAGATGATTTTGTGATAAAGCTGCGCATGGTGCGCCACCTTAGGCCGAAGTCATACGATGAGATATTCGCCGGGGACCCGGTATGGATAACGGAGAGTATCGCCGGGGTAGGCATAGACGGAAGGCATAAGGTCACAAAGACGTCTTACAGGTTCCTGCAGACTTTATACAATTTAGGGCCCGCGCCCGAGCCTAATCTTACTGTCCTGTGGTCTTCCAGGCTTCCCGATAATTTTAAGAGGTTCTGCGCCAGGGTATCTATCACCACGAGCTCTATCCAGTATGAGAATGATGATCTGATGCGATTGATAGGAGGAGACGATTACAGCATCTCATGCTGCGTATCCCTGTTAAAGAACGGGAGCGAGATGCAATATTTCGGAGCGCGGTGCAATCTCGCTAAAGTATTACTATACGCGTTAAACGAAGGCGCCGACGAGATCACCGGAGAAAAAGTTGTCCCGGGGATAGCGCCGATGAGCTCCGTTATATTGGACCACGATGAGGTAAAACAGCGATACATGCAGGTGCTGCGCTGGACGATCAGGACATATGTCCAGGCCCTCAATATCATCCATTCTTCGCATGACAGGTATTATTATGAAAGATCGCAGATGGCGCTCTTAAATACGGAGCTGACGCGTTATATGGCATTCGGTATCGCGGGCCTGTCGGTCGTAGCCGACTCGCTAAGCGCTATCCGCTATGCCAGAGTCAGGTCTGTTCGTAACAATAAAGGCCTTACGACAGATTTTAAGATAACCGGAGATTTTTATGCTTTCGGGAACGATGATGACAGGGTGGACGGCCGGGCCGTCGACCTGGTGAATACATTTCTTGCGGAGATAAAAAAATATAAGTTTTACAGGGATTCTCTCCCGGCGGTCTCTGTTCTCACCATCACTTCGAATGTTATGTATGGCAAGAAGACGGGGGCCACCCCGGACGGGAGAAAGAAAGGCGAACCTTTCGCTCCCGGGGCAAACCCTATGCACGGCAGGGATAAAAGCGGGGTAATAGCGTCTTTGAATTCCGTCGCCGGTATCCCTTATTCCGAATGCAGGGACGGTATATCAAATACATTTACCACCGTGCCGGATACGTTAGGAAAGACTCAGGATGAGCGGGTATCCAATCTCGCGGCCTTGCTCGAAGGTTATTTTATCAAAGGAGCCCATCATCTGAATATCAACGTGATCGACAAGAAGACGCTCAAAGACGCGATGCGCCACCCGCATAAATATCCGCAGCTCACTATCCGCGTGTCGGGATACGCGGTCCATTTTAACAAATTGTTGCCCGAACAGCAGAGAGAGGTATTGGCAAGGACGTTCCATGAAACAATGTAGCAAAAAATCCCGCGTCGGGCGGATCCATTCGATAGAGAGTTTCGCGACGCAGGACGGTCCCGGGATACGGTTTCTTCTGTTCATGCAGGGGTGCGTCGCCGGCTGTTTATATTGCCAGAATCCTGATACATGGAATTTGAAGGGCGGTTTCGATATGAGCGCGGAGGAGGCGCTCAAAAAAGTAAAACGCTGCATGCCGTATATAAAAGCGTCCAACGGAGGCATTACGGTTTCGGGCGGCGAGCCGCTTCTTCAGATGGAGTTTCTCGTTGAGCTGTTCAGGCTATGCAGAATGAATAATATACATACCGCGGTGGATACGAGCGCTTTTTATTATAAACGTAACAGTAAACTATTGCGGAAGCTCATTTCGCTGACAGATCTTTTTATCGTGGATATAAAGGCCGCGCGGGAGAAATTGCATAAAAAGATAACGTCCAGGCCGTTAGGCGAGGTGCTCGATCTTTTAAAGATCCTGGAATCGGAGAAGAAGGCTTGTTGGATCAGGTATGTCCTTGTTCCCAAATTGAACGATTCGAAAAAAGATATGCAGGCGTTAAAGAAGATCCTCGCCGGCCTAAGCTTTTGTGAAAAATTCGAGTTTCTTCCTTATCACACCCTGGGCAAGCATAAATGGGAATACATGAAGCTCAAATATCCGCTTGGCAATACTCCGCCGGCAACGGCGCGAGACATAAAAAAGGCTTTAGCTTTTATTAAATGAATAGACGTATCAAGCAAAGAGAGGGTAGACATGAAAAGTGATATAGAGATCGCCCGAGAGGTGAAATTAAAACCTATTACGGAGATCGCAAAAAAATTAGGCATTCAAGAAGATGAACTGGAACTTCACGGTAAATACAAGGCAAAGGTGGAGCTCTCTATTTTGAAGCGGATAAAGGGCAATCCTGACGGCAAATATATAGATGTTACCGCTATAACACCTACGCCGCTTGGCGAGGGTAAGACTGTCACTACGATCGGTTTGTCAATGGGATTGGCCAGGTTAGGGAAGAAGGTCTCTACCTGTATACGGCAGCCGTCGCTTGGGCCTGTCTTCGGCATAAAGGGAGGCGCCGCGGGCGGCGGGTATTCTCAGGTCGTGCCGATGGAGGATTTCAACCTGCATTTGACCGGTGATGTGCATGCGGTCGGCCTGGCGCATAATCTTTGCGCGGCATTCCTCGATAATTCTCTTTTCCGTGGTAACAAATTAAACATAGACCCTTCGGCGATACTCTGGCGGAGGGTCGTGGACGTCAGCGACAGGTCTTTGCGTAACATTACGATAGGCCAGGGGTCTAAGGAAGACGGTGTCCCGCGCCAAACCGGTTTTGATATTACCGTCGCGTCGGAGGTCATGGCGATCCTGGCTCTGGCCTGCGATCTTAAAGATCTGCGGCAGCGTATAGGCAGGATAGTAGTCGCCTTTACCTATGACGGGAAGCCGGTTACTACCGAGGATCTGAAAGTGGCGGGGGCGATGGCTGTGCTTTTAAAAGACGCTATCAAGCCTACGTTGATGCAGACGAGCGAAAATACTCCGTGTTTTGTGCACACGGGGCCGTTTGCTAACATTGCCCACGGGAATAACTCTATCATCGCCGACAGGATGGCGCTCAAACTGAGCGAGTATGTGGTTACGGAAAGCGGTTTTGGAGCCGATTGCGGCGCGGAGAAGGCTTTTAATATTAAATGCCGCATCGGCGCTCTGGTGCCCAGCGCGGTGGTAATCGTCTGTTCTGTCCGCGCGCTGAAGATGCATAGCGGGCGCTTTAAAGTGGCGGCAGGAAAGCCTTTGAGCGAAGATCTGTTAAGGGAAAATATCGAGGCGATCGAGGAGGGCGCGGTAAACCTGGAGAAGCATATTGAAAATATACGGCTATTCGGCCTGCCTGCGGTAGTGGCGATAAATAGATTCACTACCGATACGGATAAAGAGATAGAAGCGGTGAGGAAGAAGGCCTTAGCCGCCGGAGCCGATGACGCTGTAGTAAGCGACGTGTGGGCAAGGGGCGGCCAGGGCGGGATAGATCTGGCCCGGGCGGTAGTAAAGGCCGCCGACAAGCCTTCTCATTTTAAGTTCCTGTATTCGCTAGATGATTCTATCGAACAAAAGATCGAAAGGATAGCGAAGAGTGTTTACGGCGCGGCGCATGTCGAATATTCTCCTGAGGCAGTGAAGAAGATAACGCTTTATACTAAACTGGGTTATGACAAACTCCCCATTTGCATGGCAAAGACGCATCTATCTCTTTCTCATGATCCTGAATTAAAGGGCAAACCCGCGGGGTTTACCGTTCCTATCCGCGATATAAGGGTGGCGGCGGGCGCCGGTTTCCTGTATCCTTTGTGCGGCCAGATGCGCACTATGCCGGGGCTGCCATCGGATCCTGCGGGGGCGCATATAGACCTGGATGAGGACGGTAATGTGGTCGGGTTATTTTAAAGCATAAGAGTAGGTGATAAATTTGACTTTATGCAACATCGCAGGTATAATTAATTAATTCAGCTATAAAAGGAAGATGCGATGGAAGAAGGCAATAGTTGCGCGATTAATTTTTTAAGCGGCTTAATACTTAAGCCGCTTTTTTTTATTGGAAAGGCCTCGGTCGGAGACCTCGGCACTTAGCCAACTCTGTGGCTGAATAAACTTGGGGGTAAATATGAAACGTTCGGACCAGGAAAAAGGTTATGAGGCGCTTAGCCCATTTGAGCTCAAAAATAAGTTGATGGCCATGGCGCAATGCCGCCGCGAGAGGATCATGTTAAATGCCGGAAGGGGAAATCCAAACTGGGTTGCCATAGAGCCCAGAGAAGGGTTCTTCCAATTCGGCATGTTCGCTCTGGAGGAGTCCCAGAGGTCGCCGCACAGGCCCGGGCTCGGGTCCGTAGCGCAAAAAGAGGGACTTTCAAAAAGATTCAAAGACTTTCTCACTAAGAACTCCGGCAAGCCTGGGATTGCGTTTCTCGACGGCGTCTTCAGCTACGCATGCGCAGAGCTGAAAATAGCAGGGGATGACTTTCTTAACGAGATGGTGGACGCCGTACTCGGCGACCACTATCCAACGCCGGACAGGATGCTTGAACTATGCGAAAGGATAGTCCATAAATATTTCGAACAGGAGATGTTCGGCGGCGCATCCGTAGGGAAATTCGATCTCTTTGCTACAGAGGGCGGCACGGCTGCCATGGATTATATATTTACAAGCCTGTCGGAAAACAGATTGATCCATAAAGGCGATAAGATCGCGATAGGCACTCCTATCTTCACGCCGTATATAGAAATACCGCGGCTTAACGATTATGAGCTTGTAGAGATAGAGATCAAACAGGATGAAAATTCCGACTGGCAATATCCCGATTCGGAGATCGAAAAACTGGCCGATCCCGCGGTAAAGGCGTTCTTCCTGGTCAACCCATCCAATCCCACGTCCGTCAGCATGCAGCAGAAGTCGCTCGATAAGATAACAGAACTCGTGAAGAACCGCAGAAAAGATCTTATAGTGCTTACCGACGACGTGTACGGTACGTTCGTCAACGGTTTCAAATCGCTGGCCGCGGCGGCTCCGCATAACACGATCCTCGTCTATTCATTTTCAAAATATTTCGGCGCTACAGGGTGGCGCCTGGGGGTCATAGGCATACACGAGGATAACGTTTTCGATAAGCGCATAGCGGCATTGCCGGCGGCCGAAAAGGAAGAGCTCCATGCCCGTTACTGCGCCGTGGAGTTGGATCCGGACCACATGAAATTGATTGACCGCATGGTAGCCGACTCACGGTCGGTAGCGCTTCATCATACAGCGGGACTTTCGACGCCCCAGCAGGTGATGATGGTGATGTTCGCGCTGCACTGCCTTACGAATAAAAGCGGCGATTACAAAAAGATGGCCCAGGATATCGTGACGAGGCGGTTCAAGGACCTGTATACATCTCTCGGGACGCCGTATCCTGATAATTTATACGACGCGCACTACTACACCACGATCGATATCCCGGAGCTCGCGAAGGCGAGATACGGCGGGGACTTCGCCGCGTACCTTATTAAGAACCACGAGCCGATAGATTTCGTGTGGTGCCTCGCCTCGAAAAAGTCGATCGTATTGATGGACGGCGGAGGATTCGACGCGCCCAACATGTCGGTCAGGGTATCTTTAGCCAATCTCGACGACGACGCGTACAAGGCGATCGGCAAAGGAATAAGCGAGCTTCTTGCGGAGTACCACCATGTATGGCAGATGTCGAGCCAAAAGACGGAGGGGAGGACCCATGCTGCGTGATATTGCGGATCTGATGCGCGCCAATCCGGAAATAGTGTTATTCCTGGCGCTTGCTATAGGCTATTTCGCAGGCAAGCGATTTAAGATATTCGGATTTTCTCTCGGTTCCACCGCGTCTATATTACTTGCCGCCATTGTCGTAGGCCAGGTAGGCATAACGGTACCGTCTATAGTGAAGAATATAGCCTTCGCGCTATTTATATTTACCGTAGGCTACAAGGTCGGGCCGCAGTTCTTCGGCTCGCTCAAGAAGCAGGGAATGAATTATCTTTGGCTGACGATTGCGGTGGCTATAACGGCGCTCGCGACGACCATCGTTATAGGTAAGATGGCACACTTGGACAAAGGAACCACCGCAGGTATGTTTGCCGGCTCGATGACTACCTCCGCCGCCCTTGGCACCGGAGGGGACGCCATTAAACACCTGGGCATTACAGCGGAAGCGAAGAACACGCTCGATTCGAATATGGCTGTCGCATACGCGATCACGTATATATTCGGCACGGCCGGCACAATAGTCCTCATAAAGATGGCGCCTGTCCTCTTTAAGATAGACCTAAAAGCTGAAGCGAAAAAACTGGAAGAGCAGATGGGGGCCGCGGAGTCGGATGAGGATAGCCAGGGGGAATTTTCATGGACCGCGCGGCTCGATATGAGGGCTTATACGGCCCTCAACGGCGCCATAATAGGGAAGAGTATTTCCCAGGTTGAGGCGCTTTTCCCCGCGAGGGTCGCGATAGACAAGATAAAAAGGGGCGGGAATGTCATCGAGTGCGCTCCTGAAACGGTTGTGGCGCGCGAGGACACTCTCCTCGTGCTGGGAGCTACCGCACAGCTGACGCATGCAGATGAGCTGCTAGGGCCGGAGGTCGACCGCGCGGCTGTTATCGACGTGGTTGGCGAGATCATGGATGTCTGCATTCTGAATAAAGAGGTTGCCGGCAAGACACTCGGGGAGCTGGGAAGACTAAAGCTTGCGCACGGGATATTTTTGCGCAAGGCTACCAGACAGGGCCACGAACTGCCGATCATACCCGGCACAGTGGTGCATAAGTGCGACATACTGCAGCTCGTCGGAGCCAAGGATGACGTCGAAAAGGCTGTTAAGTTCCTGGGATACGCCGAACGGCCGACTACCGTCACCGACCTTGTCACTGTGGCGGTTGGCTGCATACTGGGTACTCTGTTGGGGCTCATCGTTGTTCCTGTCTGTGGTATTCCGGTTACGCTGGGTACGGGCGGCGGAGTTCTTGTCGCAGGGCTTTTATGCGGATGGCTCAGGTCGATGCATCCCACATTCGGACAGATACCCGGTGGCGCGCAGTGGATACTGGGCGATCTGGGATTAAATCTTTTCGTGGCATGCGTGGGAGTTTCTGCCGGACCGCAGGCGCTGAACGCGATAAGGACGACAGGCCTTTCGGTATTTTTGGGAGGGATAGCTGTAACGACTCTGCCTATAATAGTGCTTCTGTTTTTAGGGTTAAAGGTATTGAAGATGAATCCGATACTGCTGTTGGGCGCGGGGACAGGTTCGCATAACTGCACAGCCTCGCTTAACGCGATAATCGAAGCGTCCGGAAGCCCTCTTGCCGTATTGGGATATGCCGCCCCATACGCGTTTGCGAATGTCATCCTGACGGTTTGGGGGACAATTATAGTAAGTATGATGTAGATGCGGCAATTCTGATAATGGATAGAAGGAGGAGTTATGAAGACACTTAGACGCATAGCGCTTTCGATCTCGTGTATAGCGGCCTTGGCAGTTTTTGCCGCCTATTCTTACGCGGAATTACCTACTGTGGTAATAGTAACGACCGGCGGTACTATAGCCGAGAAGACAGACCCGAAAACAGGCGGCGCGGTCCCCGCAGTATCCGGCAAGGACCTCATAGAAGCCGTTCCGGGGTTAGGCAAGACCGCCAATATAGAGGTAGTAAATCTATGTAATATAGATAGCTCACAGATGACGCCCGAGATCTGGTCAAATTTGTCTAAGGCTGTCGATGAGCGCCTCGTCGACCCTAAGGTAAAAGGGGCGGTCATTACCCATGGCACCGATACGATGGCTGAAGGGGCATACTTCCTCGGCCTTACCTTAAAGAGCGACAAGCCTGTAGTATTTGTAGGCGCGATGCGCGACGCCTCCGATGTATCGCCCGATGGGCCGGCGAACATCCTGAATGCTGTAACGCAAGTCTGTTCGGAAGAGGCGAAAGATTTCGGCGTTACCGTAACGCTTAACCAGTATATCAATTCCGCGAGAAACGTGGTGAAGACCAATTCGACCAATGTGCAGACATTCGATTCAGGGGAGAAGGGTTATCTGGGGTACATAGCGATGGGAAAGGTCATCCGTTATAATGACGCGCCTCCGCGGCAGAGACTTCCTCTTCCCGATAAATTACCAAATGTGACTTTCCTTAGCACATTTGCAGGAGATGACGGCTCGCTAGCGCGCTTTGCGACGGACAACGGCGCTAAAGGCATAGTGATAGACGCTGTCGGCGCGGGCAACGTCAACGCGAAAGTTTATGAAGCCGTTAAATACGCTATCTCCAAAGGCGTAGTTGTTGTAATAACCACGAGCGTTTATCATACAGGTGTCTGGCCCATGTACGGCGACCAGGGCGGCGGCGAGACCCTCGAACGAAACGGCGCCATATTGGGCGGCGACCTGACCGGCGCTAAGGCGCGCCTTCTTCTAATGCTGGCGATAGCCAAAGAAAAAGGCGACGTGTCCAAAATCAAGACGTATTTTAAGCGCTAACCATGAATAAAAAAATAACAGCGGCCACTGTAGTATTATGGTTTGTATTTGCAGCGGCCGCGGTATATGCCGCAGGCGACAAGAACGACGTCTTTGATACATCGAAGTTTAACGACTGGCTGTCTCAGGAGACGGCTAGCGGTAACTGGTCCGGCCTGCGTCCGACGCTCGAGAACGCTGGCATATCCATATCCTCAAACTATACTACGGATATTGGCGGCAATCCTACAGGTGGGCTCAAGCAGGTCGTTAAATATTCCGGGTTCCTTTCTCTTGCGGGCGCATTTGATTTCGAGAAGATCGCTTCCATTAAGGGGCTGTCGCTGAAAGTAAGCAATTTCCTGGCCACCGGCCGCGACATATCGGCGGCCATAGGTTCTTTCTACAGCCCGCAGGAGGTATTTACCTCCGGCGACTACTTTTTCGGCGAGCTCGACCTTTCTCTGTCGGTACTTGACGATACTTTTACCTTCGAAGTCGGCCGTATATTCGCCGGAGACATCTTTGCCGTTTCTCCCATGTTCCAGTATTATCTGACAGGCGCGGTAGACGGAAGATTGTCCGCCATCCCTTCAGATGTCTTCTTCCCGCATTATAGCGTCGCCGCATGGGGCACGAGGGTTACATATCAGCCGAACAAAGACTGGCATATCATAGGAGGCCTCTATAACGCCGATCCGAATGTTGCAATTGTAAAGATGCACGGATCGGATTTTAACTTTGACATGGACAAAGGCTATCTTGCGGTGGGGCAGCTCACTTACAGGCACGGACAGGAGAGGGGAGGCCTGATCTCGCCCGGAGGCGTCTCATTCGGAAGCTATTACGAGTCCAGCCGGTTTACCGACCTGTCGAATCCCACCAAGCGCCGGCACGGTAATTACGGCTTCTATCTTATGGCCGATAAGATGATATATAGGGGCGAGTGGCCTGAGTATGAAGGCCCTCCCCACATGATGTCAGGCGCAATGATGGCGCAGCGCCTCAAAAAGCCCTATAGCCAGCAAACTACCTTGCCGCTTGACAGGCCGAAGGGGCTTACGGTATGGGGCGCCGCTGCCATTGCTCCGCAGGACCATATAAATACCCAAACATATGAGATCGCGACCGGCCTCGTCTATCAGGGCCTTCCGCCTAACCGCAACCGCGATGTTACGGCTCTCGCTTTTATCCTCGGGCATTTCAGCGGGAAATTAGAAGGTCAGAGCGATGAAATGATTCTGGAATTGAACCACAGGTTCCAACTTGGGCCGTGGTGCTACGTTACGCCGGATATACAATATATAATAAACCCGAATGGGCAGAGCAATATCAAAGACGCTCTGGTTTTAGGATTAGAAACAAGCTTTAACTTTTAACGGTTAAGGCCAATTTCCGGAATGTCCGCATTTCCTCAAAACTCCTCAGATCAGTTTTTACTTGTATATCTCCCGAACTCTGATACAATACGGAATAAAATGTAATGGAGGAACTATATGGTAAAAGCACTATCGGAATCATACACTTCAGAAGAAGTCGCGCAGTATCTTAAGCTACATCCTTATACCGTGCGTCGCCTTGCGCGGGAAAAGAAAATACCGGCTTTTCGCGTCGGAGGCCAGTGGCGATTTAGAAGAGACGATATCGACAGATGGGCACGAGCATACCCTTTTGTAGATAAGAAAGGGCGCTAACGATGAAATATAAAATATTCATTAGTAGTGTTCAAAAAGAGTTTAAGGATGAGCGTAAAGCACTGAGAGACTATATTCATTCCGACGCGCTGCTCAACCGATTTTTTGAGGTCTTTTTGTTTGAAGATCTACCTGCCAGCAATCGCCATCCGGACAAAGCTTATATAGACGAAGTAAAAAAGTGCGATATTTACCTTGGTCTTTTTGGCGATCAATATGGCGTTGTGGATGAAAAAGGAATATCCTCGACACATAAAGAGTTTATGTCGGCAAAACAGCTGGGAAAATCGAGGGTTATCTTTATCAAAGGAAGCGATGATAAGACCCGAGATTCAAAGATGCGTACCTTAATTAAAGAGGCGGGCTCACAGGTTATTCGCCGTCGCTTTCAAACTACCTCTGAGCTAATTTCTTCGGTCTATGCCAGTTTAGTAAATTATCTGGCAGCCAAAGATCTGCTTCGGGCCGGGCCGTTCGATGCCACTATTTGTCGAGATGCATCTCTTAAAGACCTTTCCACGGAAAAAATAAAAAAGTTTATCAGGATAGCGCGAGAAACCAGAGGCTTTCCGCTACGAGAAAGCGCCCAGCCAAAAGAAGTGTTAGAGCAATTAAATCTTCTCAGGAAAGGCAAACCTACAAATGCCGCAATTCTTCTTTTTGGGAAAGAGCCCCAGCGCTTTTTAATCTCATCCGAGGTCAAATGCGCGCATTTCCATGGTACCGAAGCTCACAAACCTATTCCCTCTTATCAGGTATATAAAGGAACTGCATTCGAGGTGACGGATCAGGCGCTCAACTTCGTCCTGTCGAAGATCGATCTTGCTGTAGGTACAAGAGCAAAAAGCGTGCAAGCCCCGGTTGAATATGAAATACCTCCCGATGTAGTCAGGGAAGCTATTGTTAACGCGGTAGCTCATAGGGATTATACGAGTAACGGCAGCGTTCAGGTGATGCTGTTTTCCAATAGATTGGAAGTATGGAATCCAGGGACATTGCCACCCTCGCTTACTTTAGACAAGCTACGCAAGCCCCACAGCTCTGTTCCGGCAAATCCGCTTCTTGCGGAATCGCTTTATCTTGCCAAGTATATCGAACGTATGGGTACAGGTACAAGAGACATGATTCAAGATTGTAGAAATGCGGGACTTGCGGAACCGGATTTTAGTCTTACAGACGGGTTCGTGACTACAGTGTATCGTAAGCCCGGCCGTGCTTTTGAAGCCGTGGGTGGTAAACGGCAATCGGAGTCACCGACCCAGTCACCGACCCAGTCGATCGACCCAGTAATTCGTATTTTAGATGCTCTCCGTCGAGGGAACAGAACAGCCGGCGACTTACGCTCCACCTTGGGGATCAAGCATCGCCCTACATTCAGAACGAACTATTTGCATCCGGCGTTGAAAGAAAAGTTGATCGAATATACCATACCAAATAAACCAACTAGTCGTTTACAGAAATACCGTTTGACTAAAAAAGGCGCCGAATATTTAAGAAAACGAGGCAAGAAATAACATAGGTACTTGTTATTGGCCAAGGCAAGTAAAATGTAACAAGTTTATTTACATATAGTTATGACATTCTTACTTGCTTTTTACGGTAAGGGGCAAAACCGCCGCACCCGACGGAGATTGATCGATACTCTGGTGTAAAGGTATGTTTGTTTGACAGTCAAAAATAGCGATTTTAGGGACAATAATGGTGGGATTGTTCCTCAAATCTCCTTGACTTCCGTTAACCCCGGGCGTACGATACTCAAAATACGATAGTTACATATAAGGAAATTTATGGTCAGGACAAAGATTATCTGCACGCTCGGCCCGGCGTCATCAAGCGAAACAGCGGTCAGGAAGATGATGCGCGCGGGCATGGATGTCGCGCGCTTGAATTTCTCGCACGGTAAACCGCAGGAGTTACTCCACAAAACAGGCCTCATACGTCTCTTAAACGCGAAATATAACAGGCGCGTAAAACTTCTCGGAGATCTTCAGGGCCACCGCATAAGGATAGGTGATCTCGCTATGCCTCTTGAGCTTAAGAGACGCAAGATCATATGGCTTACCCAACAAGAGGTAAGCAACTCGCGCGAAAAGATACCTTTTGATTATATGGGCCCGCTAGGCAGTATAAAGGACGGATCCCAAGTATTCATAGACGACGGAAACATCGCCCTGGAGGTTATCGGACGGACAATGAGCAGCCTGAAGACCAGAGTAGAGATCGGCGGCCTGCTGAAAGGGCGCAAAGGGGTGAATATTCCTGAAGCCAGGCTTGAATTCGGCGGCATAAGCCGGAAGGATATCGATGATATATCTTTTTGCGAAAAACACGGGGTGGAATATATCGCCCAGTCGTTTGTGCGCGCCGGGAATGATATTTTAGATGTAAGGGGATTGCTTAAGAAAGGGTCGCGGTGCCGGGTCATCGCCAAAATAGAGAATAGGGAAGGTATAAAAAATATAGATGAAATAATCAAGGTCTCGGACGGCGTCATGATAGCGCGCGGGGATATGGGCGTATCTCTGCCCATCTATGAAATTCCCGTTATTCAGAAGATGATAATAAAAAAATGCAACCGCGCCGGAAAATTCGTTATCACCGCGACACAGATGCTTGAGAGCATGACCGAAAGCCTCCGGCCTACCCGCGCCGAGGTGACCGATGTGGCAAACGCCATAATAGACGGCACGGATTTTGTCATGCTTTCCGCCGAGTCGGCCGTCGGAAAATACCCGGTCGAGACAGTCGCCATGATGAACGATATTATAAAGTTTACAGAAGGGTACCTGAAACGGCCGATGCGGGAGATATAAGTGTCGTATTTAAAAGTATGCGTTCTTAGAAGCGGCAGCGGCGGTAATTGCGCCGCTATATGGACGGCGAGATCCGGTATCCTGATCGATTGCGCGGGCTTAAGTTTGAAGGAATTCGAAAAAGATTTGAGCGATATCGAGTTAGACCCGTCACGGTTAAGCGGTATAGTTATAACGCACGGCCATGAAGATCACATCTGCAAAAATACTTTTAAGATAGCCCTCCGCTACGGGATACCGATCTATATCCACCATGACACATATCAAGTCGTCAGGGAAAGATATTGCATAGAAGACCGTCAATTTAAATTGACGCATCATACGGATAAGCCTTTTATGATAAACGACCTGAAGATCACACCCTTTAAAACATTCCATAACGGCGGCTATGCGGGCAAGCCGTTCGGTTTTTGTATAGAGCATAGACAGAAGAGTTCGCGCCGAAAGGTGGGCTTTTTAACGGATACTAGCAAGGTAACGGACAGCATGGTCAGGATGCTGCATGATTGCAAATGCCTGATAATCGAATGTAACCATGATGCTGATCTGGCGCAGGAAATATCGCCGGACCAGTTGACCTGGAGAGAGCACCTTGATAATGAGGCCGCGGCCGAAGCACTGGTAAAGATAAAAAACGGCTCTGCCGACAGCTCCGCGTTAAAGTACGTCTTCCTGGCGCATATAAGCGAAAGGCACAACGAGCAAGGAACCCTCATCAGCCGGATATCGGATAGCATCGGTAAAGATAATATTACGGGCTGCGACCTGATGTTAACCTATCGCGGGAAAAGGACGCAGGTTAAAGATATACTATGAAACTATTTACAAGCCGGACAATAACCGCGGACCAGCTGCCGTCGCATATCGAAATAAACGATGAATTCAAGTCGGCGTTCCGCCTTATGGAGTATACCAGGGAGTGCATTTATATAACGGGTAAGGCAGGCACCGGCAAATCCACCCTTCTGAAATATTTCAAGGCCAATACGGGCAAAAAGATAATCGTGCTCGCCCCGACAGGTGTCGCCGCGGTCAATGTAGGCGGCCAGACTATCCATTCTTTCTTCAGGATGCCTCCGAAGATCATCCAGAAGGACGCGATAAAGCGCCTAAGGGACAGGACCCTGGTCGAGAACCTCGATATGGTGATAATAGACGAGGTATCGATGGTTCGGGCGGATCTTATGGACGGCATCGACTACGCGCTGCGCCTCAACCGCGGCAAGATGAAGATACCGTTCGGCGGCGTCCAGATGGTATTCTTCGGGGATCTCTTCCAGCTATCTCCCGTAGTCGAGCATGAAGCGAGGGAATTGCTGGAGGAGCGCTACGCGACTCCATATTTTTTCAGCGCTAAAGTATTTAACGATTGTAATTTGAGATCGATCGAGCTATCTACTATATACAGGCAGAAAGACAGTTCATTCATGGAGCTATTGAACAGGATAAGGAATAAAGAATATACCGAAGAGGATCTTAATATATTAAACGGGAGGGTGCAGAAGGACGCCGCGGCTCCTAAGAAAGACCATACGGTGATATTGACGACGACGAATAACCTGGCCAACATGATAAATCAGGACCGCTTATCGAAGCTTCCCGGTAGGGAAGTAACATACGAGGCTATGAAGTCCGGTAAATTCGAAGAGTCGGCGTATCCGTGCCCTACAGCGTTGAAACTTAAAAAAGGCGCCCAGGTAATATTGATAAGAAACGATCCTAATAAGCAATGGGTTAACGGCACGCTCGCGAAAGTCGTCGCCCTGTCGGACGATTCGATAGTCGTGGACATAAACGGGCGCGTCTGCGATGTCCCTATCGTCAAATGGCAGAAGATCGAATACAGTTATAACGAGGAAGAGGACAAGATAGAAGACGAAGTCGTAGGCGCTTTCGCGCAATATCCCATAAAGCTTGCCTGGGCAATAACTATCCATAAGAGCCAGGGGCAGACTTTCGATAAGGTCATAATAGATCTCGGGCGCGGCGCGTTCACTCACGGCCAGCTGTATGTCGCGCTTAGCAGGTGCACCAGCCTTGGAGGCATACTGCTCAAACGGCCGGTGACGCAGAGCGACGTCATATTCGACGAGCGTATCTACTATATAAAGGAGCGGTTTGCCAGCCTGTTTTAAGGTAAGCGTCTGAGTATGGAACTTTTTCTGATACCGCCTTGTCTAAACATATAGAAAGGAGGCGGATATTATGAAAAATATTTTTAGGCTCAGATCTTTGGCTGTGTTATGCCTGGTGCTCGCGTTGGCTTGCTCAGAAGCGTACGCACAGGGGGGAGGTTCCGCATGGCGCGGTTCCGGTGGAGATGGACCTAGAGGAGGAGAGGCAAGAGGAAGAGGCGGATGGCACCACTATAGTAACGGGCACTGGTACAGGGACGGTTTGTTGTGGTTCGATACGGCTGTTTCGGTTCTCGCCATTGGCGCGCTTATCGACAGGCTGCCGCCGAGATACACGACCGTGGTATACGCGGGCGTACCGTATTATTACGCCGAGGGCTATTACTACAGGCCGTATGATCGGGGCGGCTATATAGTTGTCCAGCCGCCGGTCATAGTTCAGCCGGCCGCGGCCTTTACCGCCGCTTCGCCGGATACGGTAACCATAAATATCCCGAATTCGAAAGGCGGCTTTACACCGGTCGTTTTGAGAAAAGCGGGGACCGGATATATCGGGCCGCAGGGCGAGTATTATTCCGATAATCCTACGGTGGATCAGTTAAAAACATTATACAGCGGAAAATGAAATTGTGGTAATATAGGACAAACAAAGGAGCGGGCGTATGAATTCATTAAGAGTAGCGGTTATCGCGGCCATTCTGGTCGCAGTAGTTTTTGGCGGTATTTCTTATGCGGATCAGGGCAGACAAGGCAGGCACGGAGACCGGCAGGATAAATGCCAGACGGAGCTGAAGGACCTGAAGGATGCCGCAACGGCCCTCCAGCAATCCAATCCCGATCTGGCTAAAGGGCTGAACGAGCTTGTAGCTGAAAACGAAAAGAAGATGCAAGAAATGGCCGATATGAAGGCGAAGTGCGAGGCCAGAACGAAACTCCTCAGGGATTCGGCAGCGTCCCTTCAGAAGGCGAACCCGGAACTGGCGGAAACATTGTGGGATATGAGCAAACCCCGCCCAATGAGGAAGATGGGCTACGGACAGAAAGAATGCCCTATGCGTATGATGGGTCCACGGGAAGAGTAGATTTTATAAGACAGGCGATCGAAAAGCGCCGCGATGATTAACCGCGGCGCTTTTTTATTCATAGAATGACCATCTTTTTCGCGAGCCTTGCAATTTTATGCTAATTTATGGTATTGTTTTTCAGGAGGGTCGCCGGTAAAAGCGACGGGCTGATGAGCACACACTGAGGGTTGCTATGAATATATTCAGGTTCCATAAGGCTGAAAAGTTCCCGCCTATGGTAAAGGGCATCGAAAAATATGAGAATTTCTCCGTCGTCAAGCTTGCGGGGGCGTTTGATTTTGATACTATGCCCTCCATCGAGAGGGTTATAAGAGAACATAAGGGGCATGGACATATCGACCAGGATGTAGTCCTCGATTTTAAAGAAGTCACGCATATCGATACTTCAACGTTGGCCGTGTTGATCTATATCATGAATACATTAAAACAAGGGCAAAGAAAGCTGTGCCTGATAAATTGCGGTAAGCTGGTAAAAGATTATATAAAAATAAACAGATTACAATCCGTTATCCATGTTTACAGGTCATTGAAGGATGTGCCTTGTAAAACGGAATAATAAGGGTATAATAACCACTCATACAAAACGAAAGATACCTTCAGGGAGAATGAAATGCCGGAAGAAAAATATTCGCATAAGGTAGTAAAAAAGATCCGGTTCAGGATACCGGATGTCCCGGGAGCGTTAGGCACCCTTGCCATCGAGCTCGGCATAGAAGGCGTGACTTTAGGAGATATCACTAAGATACACCTGACGTCAAACTATATAGTAAGGGATATCATAGCGTTCTTCGATGACGAAAAGCACTTTCTTAAAGCGATAGCCTCAGTCAAGAAGCTCAAAGGTTATAAGATATTGGATATACAGGATGAGGTCTTAAACCTGCACAAAGGCGGAAAGATAGAGGTGAGATCCCGAGTGAAGGTTGAGACTCTCAATGACCTGCGCATGATCTATACTCCGGGCGTCGCGCAGGTCTGTAATTATATTGTTGCCAATCCCGCCGCGGCGAGAAAATATACATCCATAGGCAATACCGTATGTATCGCGACTAATGGCTCCGCCGTCCTGGGATTGGGGGATATAGGGGTCCTGGCCGCGATGCCGGTAATGGAAGGGAAATCGATAATACTGAATAAGATGGCGAACGTGAGCTGTGTCCCGCTGTTGATGCAAAGCGACGACGCCGGTGAGATTGTCAATGCGCTTTCCTGCATCGCGGAAACATTCGGCGCTATCATGATAGAAGACGTCAAGGCGCCTCTCTGTTTCGAGATCGAACAGAAATTACAGAAGAAGGTCAGAGTGCCTGTATTCCACGACGACCAGCACGGCACCGCGACCGTCATATTGGCCGCATTGATAAAAGCGCTTAAGATCGTCAAAAAAAGAAAAGATAAAGTAAGCATTGTGATAAACGGCGCGGGCGCGGCCGGTATTGCCGCGGCAAGGCTTCTATTGGGATACGGTTTTAAGGATATAGCGCTATGCGACAGGGCGGGCGCCATCTATGAAGGCCGAACAGGCGATATGAATAAATATAAGAAAGAGATTGCCCATGTTACAAACAGACGCCGGGAGAAAGGAGCCCTGAAAGATATACTGCCGGGAAAAGACGTATTCATCGGCCTATCGGCTCCGGGCATGGTTACCAGGGAGATGGTGCGGAATATGAATAAGCGCCCAATCATTTTTGCTCTGGCTAATCCCATACCGGAGATATGGCCGAAAGAGGCCGAAGAAGCCGGGGCTGCCATAGCGCTGGACGGGCGGACCATAAACAACGCGCTCGCGTTCCCCGGGATCATGCGCGGCGCGCTGGACGCGCGCGCCTGTGAGATAACCACGGATATGAAGTTTTCCGCGGCCGAAACGATCGCGTCGTTATCCGGGAAAAATGAAGTCGTCCCTAATTTCATGAATTTAGCCGTGCATAAGAGCGTTGCGCGCTCCGTATTCCTTGCCGCCGGAGGGACCAGGCGATAAAAAAATAATCTGCCTGGTGATTTTTTTAAAAAAGTATGGTATATTAATGAAACTTATAAAATTAAGATGGAGCCATAATCAAGAATGAAAAGAAATATTTTTTTAATAATAATGGGTCTTTTCCTGACAGCGGCATTGTTCACGCCCCTCAAGGAAACCCTATCCTCGATCCTGGAGCCTGGCGCCCCCGTAATATCTCTTCCGGCGCAAACGATGCTCCCGGAGTCGCTCAGCCCTTATACCGAACTGCCTTATAAAGAACTGATAGTCCCTCCTGAGCCGTCCGTGTCATTACATACGCCATGCGTTGTGGAATTACCTGACGGAGAATTGTTCGCCGTCTACTCTCATACGATGGACTGGAGGTCCCGCAGGTCTCTCTGGAGCTCAAGGCTGCCGCCCGGCGCCCGTGAATGGACTAAGCCGTCAGTTATTAAGAATAACCATACAATGGACGAAAAAAATCCCGTGCTTTTCCTGGATAAGGATAATAAGCTGCGGATGTTATGGGCATTACAGCAGAATCCTTCAAAATGGAACCACCGGGATATTATACAGGTAAGGGTATCCAATGATCTTGGGAATACATGGGAAGAGGCCCATAATCTCGGGACGCCTGTGGGATATCTGACGAGAACGCATCCGGTAAGGCTTCATAACGGTTGGTTCGTTTTGCCCATATATATGGATTGGAGCGCTTCTTCCGCTGTCGTTATTTCCAAAGACGGCGGCTTAACCTGGGGTAAACCTAAATGGATATTACCATTCCTCGGCATTGAGCCGGCCATGATCCAGAGGTCAGATCAGAGTTTATTCGCGCTTATGCGTTCCGGGATGTGGCCTCGCAGGTGCTGGCAGGCGGTGAGTAAAGACCTCGGACGCAACTGGAAAGAGCGAAGTGTTTCCGACATCAATAACCCGGGTTCTGCTCTTGATATGGTGAAGCTCCGGAACGGGCATGTTGTACTGGTATTCAATAATTCCAAGAAGAACAGGTATAATTTAAGCCTCGCCTTATCATACGACGACGGTAAAACATGGCCGCATATAAAATCAATCGAGGACCAGGACGGCCATGTCTATGCCTATCCTTCTATAATCCAGGATAGGTACGGGCTTATCCATGTGGTGTACGCTTACGATAATCACCGGAACATAGCTCATTTCGTAACGAATGAAAAGTGGATAGAGGACTAAAGATGTTGCGGCGACGTTCCTGCATGATATAAGCGGTTTTTTATTTTGGAGAAGTTATCATGAGAAGGCTTCTTTTGTTCATATTGCCGATCCTTATCATCGTGACGATAGCGTTTATCGGCTTTGGCATATTCCAGGTCAGGACGGAAGAGAAGCGGCTGCTTGACGAGCTGATGCGGAAAGCCAGGGCCGTAGCGGAGAGCATGGAGCTATCTGTACAGCATGCCCTGGCAAATAACAACATACGCGACGCCAGATGGTTGGTTGAAAAATTCCAGAGGAGGGAAAGGTCGCAGGGATGCGTTATTTATGACAAGGACGGAAACGTCATAGCGATTACCGACAGGTTCTCGGAATGGACGCACAGGCCTAAACCGTATATAAAAGACGCGATCGCGAGTAAGGATGCGCGGGGAGTGGTCGAGCAATTCAAGGATTACAGCGTTTACAGTTTTGTCCTGCCGATAACAAATGATGAGGGAAACGCTATAGGCGCGGAAGAAGTCTTGTACGATACCTCATATGTCTTTACGCAGATGGCCGAGCTGTGGAAGAGGCTGAGTACGGTCCTGATAACGCTCATGATATTTATCATATTGATCTCGTTACTGGTGCAGCGCCAGATATTTACCGCTCCGGTAGAGCAGCTTACCGAATGGTTCAGGCGGTTCCAGAAAGGCGAGATAGATACTAAGCATCCGATCAATGAGAAAGGGGAACTCGGTAAGTTGGCCAGTGAGGTAGAGCAGGCCGCTCTCAGCATAAGAGTGGCCCGGAAAGCTGTGAGCGAAGAGGCTACCGAGAGGATACAGAAGGAAGACCTGTGGACCGACGCGAGATTAAAAGATGTCGTAAGGTCGAAGCTGGGAGAGAACGCCCTATTCATCGCGTCAAACAGGGAGCCGTACCTGCATATGATGAATGAGATAACCGGCAAAGCCGAATGCACCCGTCCGGCCAGCGGCGTAGTAACGGCTCTCGACCCGATAATGCGCGCCTGCGGCGGGACATGGATCGCCCATGGCAGCGCAAACGCCGACAGGAGATTCGTTAATTCCAAAAATAAGCTTGGAGTTCCGCCCGGCGAAGACCGTTATATACTGAAAAGGGTATGGTTAACGAAAGAGGAGGAGGACGGTTATTACTACGGGTTCTCGAATGAAGGCTTATGGCCGTTATGTCATATAACCTATACGAGGCCGATATTCAGGGAGTCTGATTGGCAGACTTACAAAAAGGTCAACCAGAAGTTCGCGGATAACATATTGGAAGAGCTCCCCGGCAAGAACCCTTTTATATTCATCCAGGATTACCATTTTACCCTCCTGCCTCAGATGATAAAGTCAAAAAGGCCGGACGCGATCATCGCGCTTTTCTGGCACATACCATGGCCGAATCCGGAAGTATTTTCGGTATGCCCCTATCAGGCGGAAATCCTGGACGGAATGTTGGGATGCGACCTGATAGGGTTCCACGTCCAGTATCACTGCAATAATTTCATAGATACAGCGAATAGATTATTAGAATGCCGGATTGACACGGAAAAATTCAGCATAGTCCGCTCAGGCGTGGAGACATTAATACGGTCATTCCCGATAAGTGTGGATGTCGGGATTAATTCAACGATCGACCGGGATGAAGAAGAAGAGATAGCTAAAATCCGTAAAGAGTTTGAGCTTGACGGCAAGATAGTCGCTCTCGGCGTTGACAGGATAGATTATACAAAAGGCCTGGCCGAGCGCATGATGGCGGTTGACCGTTTCCTCGAAAAGTACCCGAACTATAAAGGTAAATTCGTGCTGATACAAATAGGAGCCCCCAGCAGGACGCATATAAAAAGATATCATGACCTTATGGGGGAACTTGATGAGTTGGCGGAAAGAATTAACTGGAAGTATATGAACGATGAATGGAAGCCTATAATATATCTCAAGCGGCATTTCTCGCCCGAAGAGATAAAACCGTTTTACAGGATCGCCGATATATGCATCGTGAGCTCGCTTCATGACGGGATGAATCTTGTAGCGAAAGAGTATATTGCCGCTAAGAACGACCTGAACGGCAGCCTCATATTAAGCCGGTTTACGGGCGCTGCAAGAGAACTAACCGACGCGGTCCAGGTCAACCCGTACTCTATGGAGGAGTTTGCCGATAGTATCAGGCTGGCCGCGGATATGCCGCTGCCGGAGAAGAAGAGGCGCATGGAAAATATGAGGAAGATCATCACGGATAATAATATCTACAAATGGGCGGGAAACATAATTACGGAATTGACCACTATAAAGAAGGTATGAAATATCTATTCTCGGATCATGAAAGGATAAAAAAGGAATTAAAAGGCAAATTCATATATCTATTTCTTGATTACGACGGCACGCTCTCGCCTATAGCCGAGTCTCCCGGCAAGGCTGTTATGCCGCGAAAGACGAAAGATCTGCTCCGGAAGTTGTCAAAGATGCCGGACCGGAAAATAGCTATTGTGAGCGGAAGGGCCCTGGCGGATATTTCAAAACGCGTAGGGTTAAAAAATATCGTATATGTGGGAAACCACGGATTTGAGATCAAGGGGCCGAAGATAGAATTTAAAAGCCCCGCGCCGATACGGTACAAAAAGGCGCTTGAGGAGATTAAGGCAAGATTGTCGGCAAACCTTTCTTCGGTCAGGGGCGTCTACATAGAAGACAAAGGGTTTTCCCTGAGCGTGCATTACAGGTTGGTGGATAAAAAAAGAGCGCCATTGGTAAAATCAGAATTTTTTTCCGCCGTTCTTTTACACGAATTAAGGAATACGGTCAACGTTAAGCCGGGGAAGATGGTGCTGGAAGTAAGGCCGCCGGTGCCGTGGGATAAGGGGAAGGCCGTCCTGTGGCTTTTAGGCCGCCGCTTATTCGCGATGCGGGATAGAAAGAAGAAGGTCCTCCCTGTATATATAGGCGATGACATAACGGATGAAGACGCGTTTAAATCTCTGAAAGGCCGGGGTATTACAATATCTGTGGGTAAAGCGGATAGGACAACGGCCCGGTATTATGTAAGGGATACTGAAGAAGTCGCGATGTTTTTAGAAGCCGTTTCAATGGTATAAAGACGGGTGTGTTATGGCGGAAAAAGAGATAATTAAAGCGAGGGAGCCGTTTCGCTTCTATACGCGTCTCAATCTTTCCGAGTTGACCGGATTAAAGGCGTCAAATATGGAAGAACTGCTGGATCGCATAAAACAGGTGCCGGAATCCAGCATCTATCACCATACGCACAGGTTCCTACAGCAGCATCAGCATCTATCGCCCGAACCGCCCAATGACTTCGCGTATTGGGTCACGAACGCGCTTGGAGAGAAAGAACTGGGTGAGGAGCTGGCAAGTATAGATACGATACAGTTCAGCGCTATCAGCGATCTGCGTCAGGCCTTCATATCGGTCATCGAAGCCTACTTGAAAGACAATCCCGAATCCAGGAATAGGTCGACGCACGGAAGCGGCGCGTTCTATTTCATAAAATCCCTGAGTTTCATCCTTCCCACAGGATATGAAGCCAACGACCTATTGGAATTTTCCCGCATCCTTGAAAATATTTCCATAGATTCTATATATTTTCATATATTCGAAGCGCGCCTCAGGGTCGGAAAGAAAATCAATGATTTTTCCTACTGGATAGAGAGTTCGCTGGGCAATAAAAGACTGGCGGATTCAATATCGAGGCTGGATCCTTATACCTATACGCTGGAAGATCTCAGGAAGACTATCATAGAGAGGGTCTCAAAATGCATATAATCACGATATGGCAAAGATAGAAGAATATATCCCTATAGTCGGACAGGCGACGATAGATGACCTGCGCCGGATCAGCGATAAGCTGAAAGGAAAGGTCATACAAAATATCAATTCGACCTCGGTCGGGGGAGGCGTGGCGGAGATACTTAGCCGTATGATACCCTTGTTAAAAGAATTAGGCCTCGACGCGCGGTGGGACGTCATCAAGGGAGGCGCCCAGTTTTTTGAGGTAACGAAGAAATTCCATAACGCGCTTCATGGCAAAGCGGAAGATATCAAACAGCAGGACTTCGATATCTTCATGGAGACAAGTCAGGCGAATATCGACCAGGTAGATACGTACGGAGACATCATCCATATTCACGACCCCCAGCCGATAGCCATGGTCAATAAAAAAAAGGACAATAAATGGATATGGCGCTGCCATATTGATATATCGGACCCCGATCGCAAGGTTTGGGACTTTCTTAAGGGCTTCGTAGTGAAATATGACGCGGCGGTCTTTTCCGCGCCCAGTTTTACGCGAAGACTGCCGAACAGGCAGTTCCTGATATCGCCGTCCATAGATCCCACGAGCGATAAGAATAGGGAACTGCCGCAGGATGTTATAGACGGGATCCTGAAAAAATATGAGATCAAAAATGATAAGCCGATAATAACCCAGATATCCAGGTTTGACAGGCTGAAAGACCCGGTGGGCGTAATAAAAGCGTATGAAAACGTCAAAAAGTACGTTGATTGCCGGCTTATTCTTGCCGGAGGAGGCGCTCAAGACGATCCGGAGGGGGTGGAGGTGCTGGAGGAGGTGCGGGAAAAAGCCAGGCATGACGCGGATATCCATGTGTTATTATTGCCCCAGGATGATATAGTCGTGAACGCGCTTCAGCGCGCTTCAGCGGTAATAGTGCAGAAATCCCTTAAAGAGGGTTTTGGGCTGACGGTTGCCGAAGCCTTATGGAAGGCGAAGCCGGTTGTGGCGTCAAATGTCGGAGGTATCCCTCTCCAGATAGCGCATAAATATTCCGGGCTTTTATGCCACTCCATCGAAGGGGCCGCGTTTTCGATAAAACAGCTGCTCAACAGCCCTAAATACGCCAAAAAGCTCGGAGAGAACGGCCGGGAGCACATAAAGAATAATTTTTTGATAACGCGCCATATAAGAGATTACATGCTGCTATTCCTGTCGCTATATTATAATGAGGATACCGTATATTTATAATTTTTAGGAGAGATATGATGCTGGAACATATCGCGTCTTATTTTCAATATGTGAAATTTACGGATGTTGCCGATATCGGAATCATTTCTATATTTATATATCTGATACTGGTCTGGTTCAAAAAGACCAGGGCGCGTTTCATATTGATCGGCATGATAATGCTGGCGTTTCTCTATATATTGGCCCGCTTATTCGGTCTTTATTTGACCACCGTGGCCCTGCAGGCGTTTTTCGCGGTGGCTTTTATTATGATAGCCATAATATTTCAGGACGATTTTCGCCACTTTTTCGAGAGAATCGGGATTTTCGGCGTTAAGCGCAGAGAGCGCGGCGTAAAGCCATTTTCGCAAAACGCGGAAATTATATTAAGCGCCCTGGCTAACCTGTCCCGCAAAAGGATAGGAGCCCTGATCGTTATAAGAGGGGAAGATCCTCTCGACAGGCACCTTGAGGCGGGCCTTGACGTTGACGCGATGGTGAGCCAGGTCCTTCTCGAAAGCATCTTTGACCGCCACGTGCCAAGCCACGACGGCGCCGTAATTATCGAGGGAGGCCGCGTAACTAAATTAGGATGCCATTTGCCGCTTTCAACGAATATCAAAGAGATCGGGCGGCTCGGTACGCGCCATGCCGCGGCATTAGGCATAGCCGAAAATACAGACGCCCTCTCCCTTGTTGTTTCAGAAGAGGAGGGGAGCATTTCGGTGGCGGAGGACGGCAGAATAAGGCATTTAAAAGACGCCGCGCACCTTAATAGCACGCTGATGGAATTTTACCGGAAGAAATTTCCGGAAAAGAAGACCATGGGTTTAACGCGTTTTTTGACTGTCCATTATCCGGAGAAGATAATTGCCGTCCTGGTCGCCTTCAGCCTATGGATGGCGTTCGGGCACCGGGTCGAAAATGTCCGCCGGGATTTTGTCGCCCCTATCGAATACAGGAACCTTGCCGAAAACCGGATCATTGACGAACCAAAGACAAAAGAGGTAACGGTAACATTGAGCGGCACCGAACAGGGATTCAATCTCATCCGTCAGGATGAATTAAAAATATCATTGGATATGTCGAAGATAGCGGACGGGACGAACGAGATAGCTCTTTCTAACGACATGGTGCGGAATTTTTCCAACCTATCGGTTGTCAATGTAGAACCCAGGCAGATCGTTTTAAACTCATACCGGCTTATACCGCTTACGATACCGGTCGAATTAAAGACCAGGGGAAAACCTCCGCCGGGTATTATAGTGCGAAGCGTTAAGATAGAACCGGATTCAGTCTCGATCGTGATCCCAAGCACAGCATCACGCGATAAAATCTATATCAGCACGGAGCCTATTGACTTAACGGCGATAACCGAAACGACGACCGTCATCCCTAAGCTTATAGTCGCTCCTGATATCCGCTTTTCCGGCGACAAAAGCCCCGACCTGAAAGTCATCGTTGAAGCCGAAAAGAAAAAAAGACCGGAGTAGCGCCATCGGGTATATATGAAATACCGCAGAGGTATAAGCGCAAGTTTTTTTATTATTATGTTTTGCCTGTGTTCATTACAGGATAGCCCTGCGGTGACAGCGTCGGTCTCTTCCGGGGATATCCGGCGGATCGGCGATATGGTCTTCCGGAACGAATGCTCAGGCAAAGAAGAATTACTGGTGAACTGGAACGAGGGTGAGGATTTTTTATCGCTGGGCATCGGCCACTTTATCTGGTATCCGGCGACGGACGTTAAGGATTTCATAGAAAGTTTCCCCTTATTCTTGAGATACGCTAAGGATTCAGGCGCAGAGATACCCGGATGGCTTGGCAGAAACCTGTCCCGGCCGTGCCCCTGGAATACGCGCGATGAATTTTTGCGCAGCCAGGATGATCCCCGTTTGATAGAATTACGCAGGTTTCTGATATCGACAAAGCTTGTCCAGGCCCGTTTCATAGTCAAAAGGCTTGATGACGCCCTGCCCATTATGCTTAAAAATGTTCCGGAAGAAGACCGCGGCGGGATATCCGCGCGATTCGGGCGCCTGTCTTTGTCGCGGTCGGGCGCCTTCGCTATGGTCGATTATATCAATTTCAAAGGCCTGGGGATCTCCCCATCCGAACGGTATAACGGCAAAGGCTGGGGGCTCACTCAGGTGTTGTTAAATATGAAAGAAGATAATGCCGCTAATGATACCTTAAAGGAATTTGTTAATGCCGCGAAGAGGACCCTTGAAGAGAGGGTAAATAACGCGCCTCCGGGACGCAATGAAAAAAAATGGCTCGCCGGATGGCAGAATAGGGTGGAGTCTTACCTGTATAATATAAAGGCGGGAAGATGATCGGCATATTCGTGAAATTCGTTATCTGCGCCGGAGTTATCCTGTATTGCGGTAAAAGAGTGGCCAGATACGGCGACGCCATCGCTGAAAAGACCGGCTTGAGCGGGCTATGGATCGGCGTTATATTGGTGTCTGTCGCTACGAGCCTTCCGGAATTATTTACAGGCGTGGGAAGCACGGTCTTTATCGACGCTCCCAATCTCACCGTAGGCAATCTGCTTGGAGCCAATACGTATAATCTGGTAAACATATCCGTCCTGGATCTCTTGAACCAAGGCGCGCCTCTGTTAAGCGTGGTATCTACGGGTCAATTATTGACAATTGTTTTAAGCCTTATACCTCTGACGATAGCCGCGTTAGGGATATTCTTAAATTCGAGGTTGCCGGAGATATCGTTCATGAATGTCAGTTTATTCAGCATACTGATCCTCGCCGCATATCTCATAGCTACGCGTACGATATTCGTATTCGAGAAAAAGCAGCAAGCGGTTAAAGAGCTGATAAAAGAGGAAAAAAATGTCTTCAAATATGACAGCATCTCGCTAAAGACTGCCTGTATCCGCTATGGAGCGGCCGCGGTTGCCATAGCGGCCGCTGGGGTATGGCTTGCGTATATAGGAGACGATCTGGCGGGGGTCCTGAATCTAGGGCAGAATTTTATAGGCAACCTGTTCCTTGGGTTTGCCACCACTTTGCCGGAGATGACTGTATCGATCGCCGCACTTCGTTTAGGCGCGAAAGAGCTGGCTGTGGCGAATATGGTCGGGTCAAATCTTTTTAATATAACGATAATATTCGTGAATGATCTATTATACAGGAAAGCTCCCATCTTTTCAGTCTTAACCCAGCAGCATATCTTTACCGCTTTTATAGTCATGATCATGACTATAGTCGTCATGTCCGGTTTGATTTTAAAGCCAAAGAAGAAGACGAGGATCGGTTTAAGCGCGTATGCCATAATATTGATAGCCGTATTTATCATAGGGTCGTATATCAATTTTATTCTCGGACATAAGTAAGGAATATATGAATTCTAAAGAACGATGCATGATGAAGGCCGCGAGCATCAGCCTCTGGTTCAACGTCGTGCTGTTTATTTTTAAGCTCGGGGCATTGATCGTCGTCCGGTCGCTGGCCATCGCTACGGATTTCGCGATAACCGTAGTCGGGCTTACCGTATCCATTATACTTTATAATTCGCTAAAGCTGTCGGTAAGGCCCGCCGACCTGTTACATAATTACGGTTACGGAAAAGTGGAGCATGTATGCGAGGCTATGGAGGGCATAGTCCTTATGGGGATAGCCATAATTATGTCCTTCCAGGCATTTGCCACGTTCTTCCGGCCGAGCCACGTCACCTTTCCATGGATAGGCTTCGCTTCGAGTGCGCTAAGCCTGTCGCTTAATTTCGTCGGGGCTTTCTTTTTATTCCAGCTGGCCCGCAAGAGCCTATCCCCGGCGGTCAAAGCGGAAGCGGTGCACTATACACTGGAAGGGTTTATATCTACGGCGATCGGGTGCGCTTTTATAGTGACCATACTGCTTAAATCGAGCCCATACACAGCTATAGAGCCGTACATCGATCCTACCGTTACTATACTTGTGAGCCTCGCGATCTCGCTGCCTTCAATCAAACTCACAAAGCAGGCGTTTGTAAATCTGCTGGATATCTCGATAGAGGAGCCGGGAAAGATGGAGACCGTCGTGAGGCTGGCCCAGCACGCGGATGAATACTGTAATTTTAAGGGCTTGAAGACGCGTACAGCGGGGCATAAGAAGTTCATAGAGGTAAAATTGATCATGCCTAAGGATATGGCTTTTTCCAACGCGTATGAGATCGTATCAAAGATCGAGAAGGATATCGCGGGGGGAGTCCCCGACAGCGAAGTGACCGTTATAATGGTGCCGTGCGCGAAGGATTGCGGCCTGATACAGGACAAAAAACCTTGCCCATATTTATAATACCGATTGAAGGCATATTGTTATGGGTCGCGGCGCTGATATTCGTGAGCGTCGTCGCCAGCAAGCTTTCCGATAAATTTGCCGTTCCCGCTCTTTTGCTCTTCCTGATAATAGGGATGTTCGCCGGATCGGAAGGAATAGGCGGCATCTATTTCGATAACGCGCAACTGGCAAAATCGATCGGTATAGTTGCCCTGATCTTTATTATTTTCTCCGGAGGCCTTGATACAAAGTGGAGCGAGGCTAAACCGGTCATCTGGCCGGGGATCGTCCTTTCGACGGCCGGAGTGCTGATCACCGCTCTCATAACGGGTTATTTCGCCGTCCGTATCCTTAAATTTCCTCTCCTGGAAGGTATGCTGCTCGGCGCCATCGTCTCCTCGACCGATGCCGCCGCCGTCTTCAGCATCCTGAGGTCCAAGCGTATAAGCCTGAGAAGCCCTTTAAAACCGCTGCTTGAATTCGAATCCGGCAGTAACGATCCGATGGCTGTTTTTTTGACAGTCAGTATCATAAGCATGCTTAAAGCGCAAAGCACGGACTTTGCCGCTTTGATCCCCGGTTTTATACAGGATATGGGCATGGGCGCGCTTACCGGTTATCTAATGGCGAGGTTCATCGTATTTTTCATCAAAGGCCTTAAACTGGAATACGAAGGGCTCTATCCGGTAATAATGATATCGTTCGTGCTCATGACGTACGTGACCGCTGTCTTCCTGAAAGGCAACGGCTTCCTTGCGGTATATATAATGGGCCTTATGCTGGGGCGCTCGGAGTTTCCGAATAAAAGAATGGTTATGAAATTCCATGACGGCCTGGCCTGGCTTATGCAGATAGTCATGTTCGTGACTCTGGGGATGCTCGTCTTTCCTTCACACCTTGTCCCGTTAATAGGGCCGGGGCTTTTACTTACCGCTCTTCTTATGGTGGTGGCCCGTCCGGCCAGCGTCTTTTTGTGCTTATTACCGTTTAAAATCGGTGTATGGAAAAAAGCTATGGTCGCATGGGTCGGCTTGAGAGGGTCCGTTCCTATCATCCTGGCGACATTCCCTTTTGTGGCGGGCATTCCGCAGGCAGATACGATCTTCAATGTCGTATTTTTTGTCGTCATAGCGTCGGTCTTCATACAAGGCACGTCCATACCGGCTGTTTCAAGGATATTGAAGCTGGACGTTCCTATGGCTTACAGGAGGCAATACCCGATCGAGTTCGAAAAGACAGAGGCCATCGCCGCGGAATTGATAGAAGCCATTGTCCCGTACGATTCGATGGCGGCCGGCAGGAGGATAAAAGACCTGAAGATCCCGGAGAAATGCCTTATTATGCTCATTTCCAGGGAGGATAAATTTATCATACCATCAGGATCCGTTGTTATAGAAGGAGGCGATGTCTTATTGACACTCGCGAACGCGGCTGATTTTTCGACTCTTCAGCAAACGCTGGCGAAGCTTAAAAAGAAGGACGCTTATGAGGCCGGATGACGCGGCATAATATTTGCCGTATGACCGTTTCATGATATAATGTATTATGATATTATGCTAATAAAGGTTAATATGCAAAGACGCTGCGCTGTATATGCCCTTATCTTTTTTTTAGCTGTTTTTAACCCCGCGCAAAACACCGCTAACGCAGAAGAGCCGCTCTCCTTAAATAACGTCATAAATGAAGCGTTGATATCCAACCCGGAAATTTTATCCGCAAAACGGTCCTACGAAGCGGCATCCGCGCGGATCTGGCAGGCGGCAAGCTTGAATGATCCTATGGTTGAACTTGAGTATGACAAAATGACCGCAGATAGGATGCTGACGGGCGATCCTATGAAAACCTATGCCATATCCCAGGATATCCCGTTTCCTACAAAGCTCTATCTGCGCGCCAAAATAGCTTCGAAGATCGCCAGGATGTCCTATGAAAGTTATAAAACGAAGGAAAAAGAAATAATCGCCCGCACAAAAAGCGCGTATGCCGAACTTTTCTATATTTACAGGGCAATTGATATAAATAAGGAAAATAAAGGCATCCTGGAGCAGCTTTCGCAGAGCGCTACGGCGCGGTATTCAAAGGGGCTGGGAACTCAGGGGGATGCTCTTAAGGCACAGGTTGAGCTCGCTACGGTCGACACAGAACTTATTATGCTGGAACAAAAGCGCGTTACGGCGCAGGCGAGACTGAACATACTCCTTAACAGAGATCCCGGAGAAGAACTTGGCGTCCCCGCGCCCGAAGAAGCTATTAAATTTGAAAGCAAATTGGAAGAATGTTATTCCCTGGCTGAACAGAATAATCCTGAGCTTAAAGCGTATCGCTATGGCATCGAACGAGGGAAGACCGCGTACGACCTGTCCCTTAACGAATTCATGCCTGATTTTACCCTTAAATATAAGCAGATGGTACAGGGCGATAAGGCTGTAGGAGACGCTTGGGCCGGGATGCTGGGCGTGACGGTCCCTTTGTGGTTTTTTCAAAAACAGGCCTTTGGCGTGAAGGAGATGAAGTCAGAACTCGAAATGCTAAAAGCCGAGTACGCGGCGAAAGAGAAGGCCGTCCTTTTTGATGTGCGTGACGCTTATGCAAGAGTAGAGGCGAATAAAAAACTTGTAGAACTTTATGAGACCGCCTTTTTGCCGCAGGCGGAGGAAATGCTCAATGCTTCGATAAAGGGGTATGAATCTGATAAAACCGATTTTCTAACGCTATTAGACTCAAGAAGGATGCTCGTAGATTTTAAGCTAAAACATTACAACGCTATCCTTGACCTTAGGATAGCGGTTGCGGATCTTGAAAGAGCGATAGGCGCCAGCGCGGATTCGGAGAAACCAAAAGAGGTAAAAAATGCGAAGAAATAAATACATATTTGTAATGGCTGTATGTTTAGTTTTAGCGGCTGCATCATTATCTATAATTTCAGGTTGCGGTCAAAATAAGGCCGCCGACCAGGGGGAAGCGACATATTACTGTCCGATGCACCCGGCCTACACATCTGATAAGCCCGGTGACTGCCCTATATGTAATATGAAACTCGTGAAGAAGGATGCGGCCCCGGAGAAGAAGACGGCAGTTGATGAGCATGAGGGCCATAAGATGGCAGGACCTGCGCCGGCTGAGGAAAAGACGCTGGAGGAAGTCTGCATAGAGCATAAATGCACAATGAATAATTGCCCGATGAATGTGACGACGGGTTTAAGGCCGGGTGAAAGGATAATCTGCCCCATTTGCGGTGAAGTTATATCTACCGCGAGCGGTAAAGTGGTAGAAATATCTAAACAACCGGTTGTAGAAGATCATTCCAGGCTCGCCGGGCCGACAGTTACGATAAGCGCGGAAAAACAGCAATTAATAGGCGTAAAGACAGAGCCTGTAGCGAGAAAAGCTCTTACAAAGGTGATCCGCGCTTCGGGGAAGGTTGCCTACGACCCGGAGCTTGTTATTACTCAGGAAGAATTTATCCAGGCGATCAAGAATGAAGAGAATGTGAAAGATTCTCCTCTTGCCGACATTATCGAAAGAGCGAAGTCTATGACTGATGCCGCGCGTAATAAGTTAAAACTTTTAGGGATGAGCGATGACCAGATTAGCGAAATCAATAAAACTAAAAAAGCCCAGACAAATCTATATCTTCCCGGCCGGGGAGAGGGCGTATGGGCTTATGTATCGATATATGAATATGAAATAGGGCTTGTCCATCCGGGGGATGCGGTGGAGATAGAATCGGTCGCGTATCCGGGTGAAATCTTCTCAGGCAAAGTAGTGTCTATAAATCCCGTGCTTGATCCCATTACAAGAACAAATCAGGTTAGGGCAGAGGTCGCGAATCCGGATAGTAAGCTAAAGCCGGAAATGTTTATAAACGCGAAGATTAAGGTTGATCTCGGAGAAAAACTGGCGGTTCCGGAATCAGCCGTTTTGAATACAGGATTACGAAAGATAGTTTATCTATCCAAAGAAAATAATACATTAGAATCGAGGGAAGTGGAATTAGGGAATAAGGCGGAAGGTAATTATGAAGTCCTGGGCGGCCTCGGCGAAGGCGACATTGTTGTAACAAGCGGAAATTTCCTGGTGGATTCGGAGTCGCGCCTGCAAATACCGGTAAACTCTGAACATCAACACGGCCAATAGCGATGTCTATTCTAGTCGAAAAGATCATAGAGTTCTGCGCTAAGAATAAGTTTATAGTATTCTTGCTGGTGGGCATGATTAGCCTTGCCGGCGTCTACTCTATGATGCATGTACCGCTTGACGCTATACCGGACCTTTCAGATACACAGGTAATTATTTATTCCCAATGGGACCGCTCCCCGGACATCGTGGAAGATCAGGTCACATACCCGATTGTGACAGCCATGCTCGGAGCTCCTAAAGTAAAGGATGTGCGCGGATTTTCCGATTTCGGATTTTCTTATGTGTATATTATTTTTGAAGACGGCACAGATATCTATTGGGCGCGTTCAAGAACTCTTGAGTATTTAAGCAAGATCACCCCACGACTCCCGGAAGGCGTGAAGGTGGAGCTGGGTCCGGACGCAACGGGCGTGGGTTGGGTTTTCCAGTATGCCCTGGTCGATGAAACCGGCCAACATTCTCTGGCTGACCTAAGAAGCTTCCAGGACTGGTACCTGCGTTATTATTTACAGGCTGTGCCGGGCGTCGCCGAGGTCGCTACGGTAGGCGGATTTGTCAAACAATACCAGATCAATATCAATCCCAACGCTTTACTGGCCTACAATATCCCCATAACACAAGTAGTCGAGAATGTCCGCAAAAGCAATAATGATGTAGGCGGCCGGCTGATTGAATTCAGCGGGGCCGAATATATGATAAGAGGGCGGGGCTACATAAAATCTGTTAAGGACATAGAAGATATATATGTGGGCCTCGGCCTGGACGGCGTGCCTGTAACGATAAAACAGGTCGCAAACGTCTCTCTGGGGCCCGATATACGCAGAGGCGTAGCTGAACTGAACGGCACAGGTGAAATCGTTGGCGGCGTGGTCGTTATGCGGCATAAGGAAAACGCCTTAGAGGTCATAAAGAAGGTTAAAGCTAAATTAAAGGAGGTGGAGCCGGGCTTGCCGAAAGGCGTTAAGATCGTAACCACTTATGACAGATCCGATTTGATACGCGCTTCGATAGCTACGGTTAAAGATAATCTGATCCAGGAATTGATAATCGTAAGCGTCATGCTTATCTTCTTTTTGCTCCATTTTCGTTCGGCACTTATACCTATTATAGGCCTCCCGATAGCCGTAGCCATAGCGTTCATACCGATGAGCTGGATGAAGCTTACTTCAAATATCATGTCATTGGGTGGTATCGTTGTGGCCATAGGCGACATGGTTGACGCGTCTATCGTGTTTGTGGAAAATGTCCATAAGCGCTTGGATGAGTGGTCAAAAGGCCTTCGCCATGGGAAAAGGGAGGACATCATGATAGGAGCCATGAAAGAAGTTGGCCCCCCCATATTTGCCTCTCTCATTGTCATGGCGATAGCCTTTATGCCGGTTTTTACCTTGGAAGCGCAGGAAGGCAGACTTTTCAAGCCCCTTGCCTTTACTAAGAACTTCTCCATTTTCTTCGCGGCCCTTCTTGCCATAACCCTGACCCCGGCGCTTATTATGATATTCGTTGGAGGTAAAAAACACAATTTTAAACCGGTATGGTTATGCGCCATCACAAACTTTTTTATCGGCGGCAAGATCGTCTCGGAAGACAATCACCCGATAAGCAAATGTCTGATCAGGCTTTATCATCCTATAGCGCTTTGGGCCATAAAGAACAGGATCGCTGTATGCATCGCGGCTGTTATTGCAATGCTGATAACGATCCCGGCATTCATGATGATGGGGTCGGAATTCATGCCGCCGTTAAACGAGGGCTCTATTCTTTATATGCCTACGACGCTGCCCGGGTTGTCTGTTACCGAAGCGGCGAAATTATTGCAAGTTCAGGACAGGATACTTAAATCATTTCCCGAGGTTGAAAGCGTGTTCGGCAAGGCCGGCCGGGCCGCTTCGTCTACGGATCCGGCCCCATTCTCAATGATGGAGACGACCGTTGTATTAAAGGACAGGAAGCATTGGCGCAAAGGAATGACGTGGGAAAAACTTATCGATGAAATGGACAGCAGGATGAAATTACCCGGCGTTACGAACGCCTGGACGATGCCGATCAAAGCGAGGACCGACATGCTGACCACGGGCGTTCGCACTCCCGTCGGAATCAAGATCTACGGCTCGGACCTGAAAGAGATCGAGAAAATAGGCATGGATATAGAACGAGTATTAAAAGACATCCCGGGCACGCGTAGTGTCTACGCCGAACGGGTGAGCGGCGGATATTTCGTCGATTTTGACCTGAAACGCGAGGCGATAGCTCGTTATGGATTGACTGTCGATGATGTTGAGATGGTCATAATGTCGGCTATAGGCGGAGAGAATATAACCACAACCATAGAAGGCAGGGAGAGATACCCGGTCAATGTCCGCTATATGAGAGAATGGCGCGATGATATCGACAAACTTAAAAGGATCACCGTGCCTACTATAGGCGGAGCGCAGATACCATTAACTGATCTTGCCGATATAAAATTGACCGAAGGCCCTGCCATGATCAGGGACGAGAACGGACTTCTTTCCGGGTATGTGTATGTGGATATGACCGGACGCGATGTGGGAAGATACGTTAATAATGCCAAACGGATCGTAAGGGAGAAGATAAAAATGCCGACAGGGTATGCCCTAACATGGTCGGGCCAATATGAATACATGCAGAGGATCAGGGATCGGCTCAAAATATTCATTCCTCTCACGATTTTTATAATCTTTATTCTATACTACTTTACCTTTAAATCTGTTACCGAAACGATGATCGTCATGATGTCCGTGCCATTCGCGTTGATCGGCGGCATCTGGTATCTATTCTTGCTGAAATATAATATGAGTATAGCGGTATGGGTAGGATTGATTGCTCTGGCGGGAGTCGCGGCTGAAACAGGCTCTATAATGATAGTCTATCTTGATGAAGCCTATAACCGTCGTAAGCGGGAAGGCAGGATGAGGAGCCTCCCGGATTTATACGATGCTGTCATGGAAGGCGCGGTCCAAAGGCTCAGGCCCAAGCTTATGACCGTAGGAGCGAATATATTCGGTCTAATGCCTGTGATGCTAAGTGTGGGTACGGGAGCCGATGTAATGAAAAGAATAGCAGCGCCGCTGATCGGCGGCCTTACGTCATCCACGGTTCTCACATTAATCGTCCTGCCGGCTATTTACACAATATGGAAATATAATTCGGAAATAAAGCGTCTATCCTCAATCGAAAGAGATGGAAGCGTATGAAGAGGCTCGGCATGATGCTGTTCGTGATATGTTTTTTATTTTGCTCAAATAGCTGCCCTGCTAAAGAACAGGTTGTCGATGTAGCGAATAAGGTTTGTCCCGTAACGGGGGATAAGATCGACCCAAAAAGCAATATAACATATGAATACCAGGGCAAGATCTATCATTTCTGCTGTCTAATATATATAAAACAAACCTGATCTTTTGGTAATCTTAAGAAAAAAAGGAGAGATTATGAAAAAGATAACAGCGCTTATCACCCTTACCGTCGCCATGACGGTATTTTTTTTGACCGGCGCCTGTGAAGCGCAAACCGGTGTAACCGCCGATGCTATGAAGCCTATGCTGGAGAAGACAAAGTCGAGGATAAATGAGTGGTTCAGGATACTGGACAGAGAGCTGGAGAGCGCCGCCGAAAGGCTGTCTACGGCGGACTTGAGCGGGAGGGACGCGCGGAGAATATTGAAGGAACTTATGATAGGAAGGTCGTCTATTGTCGATTGCGGGATAGTCGATGAATCCGGGATCCTGATCACGGTTCAGCCTCCGGAATACAGGTCTTATGAAGGCAGAGACATCAGTAGCGAGCAGCACATCATGGCTGTGCGTGAAACAAAAAGACCTGTCATGAGCGATTCTTTTAATGCAGTCGAAGGCGTGTATTCGGTCGCATTAGAATATCCCATATTTTCAGATAAGGGCCGGTATCGCGGGTCAGTGAGTCTAATTATAAAATACGCCGCATTTTTAAATAATATATTGGAAAAGATAGTGAAAGACATGCCATGCAAGGTGTGGGTCATGCAGCCGGATGGCTTGATATTGTATGATTCTGACCCCAACCAGATAAACAGGAATGTATTTACAGACGATATGTTCAAACCGTTCCATAGCCTGATAACTTTTTCGAAAAATGTCGTTTCGGAGAAGAACGGGACTGGTTCCTACGATTTCTATTCCAAAGGATTTGAGGATAAGGCAGTCGTCAAGAAAAACGCGATATGGGACACTGTTGGACTATACGGTAATGAATGGCGTATCATTGTGATGGAGATCGAAAAATAAAACGGAGGGATGAAGATGAATAGCCGTACGCAAAGCCTTGCTTTATCCGGTATCGTGACTGTGATCTGTCTGGCTGCCGGCGGTATGGCAGATATTGTCTATGCCGATACCGCGGCCGATGTGATCGTATTAAGGGCCGAAATGGACACTATGAAGAGGCAATTTGCCATGATGAAGGATGCGAACGCCGAGCTGCAGAAGCGCGTCGCTACGCTAGAAGATAGGATCAATTTCCAGCCGCCGTCTCAACCGACTATGACCGCGGGCGCCGTTTCCGAAGTCGCATGTCCGACCAGCGAGATCGCGAAGATATCGAAGAAGACCGAGATCTCGGTGCTCGAGCAGTACAGCAAGCAGTCGGCTCTGGATGCGACGGCGATACTCCAAAAGGTTCCCGATTACATACCGAACTACTTTACCAAAGGTCTGGAATTCCACGGCTACTTCAGGAGCGGTTACGGTGTGAACGGCAAGGGCGGCATGATGCAGGCGTTCCAGGCGCCGGGCGCGCCGGCGAAATTCCGCCTCGGTAACGAGCAGGAGACATACATAGAGAGCATTCTTGTAAATAATAACTGGAACCCGGATCCGGAAGGCATAACGGTAAAGACACAGCTTCGCATGGCATACCAGACCAACCAGAACAATGTTACCTGGGATCCGATCAACGACCGCGTATACCCGGCGGAAATGTTCGGCGAGATGGGCAATATAATACCGGGCCACCCTGATATCAAGGTATGGGCTGGCGAGCGGTTTTACCGTCTGCCTGAACTCGACATAATCGATTTCTGGTGGTCCGATATGAGCGGATATGGCGGCGGTTTCAGCGATATCGACTTATTTAATAATGCGGCTAAGCTCAACATCGCCTACATCGGTTACTCGCCGAACGACGTCTCGCTTTCGACGAGCCGCGGCCGGCTTGCCAAGAACAATATCCATATCATGTTCCATGACTTCGAGGTCCCGGGCGGCGTAGGAACATTCTGGGTGAACGGCGGTTACATAAAAGGCGGCAATACTACCGATCTGACCCCGAACGTCAAATATCCGGACATGGCGGGAATAAACGTCGGGTTCATGCACTATATTCCGGGAGAGCTCAATAACAACCAGTTGGGTCTTCAGTACGGCTGCGGCGCGAACACCTCATTGTCCGCAGGCGGCAACATGCCCATGACGGACGATGACCGCAAATCGTGGCGCGTGCGCATAACCGAAATGTTCAATCGCCAGATCACGGATAAGCTGTGCGTGCAGATTGACGGCGTTTATCAGTATACCGACAGCGGAAGAGATACCAAATGCCGGGAGACGTGGATAAGCCTGGGCGCCAGGCCGATATACATGTTCAATAAACATTTCGGGCTGGAATTTGAGCCGGGCGTAGATTATATCAATAATCCGTTGAATGGTTATGACACCTGCCTCTATAAGGTCACAGGCGCTCTGCGTGTGGCGCCGGCCCCTATATGGAACAGCCGTCCCGAATTCAGGATATTCGCCACATATGCGACATGGGGCGACGATTTTAGGGGTCAAGTCGGCGGCCCCGGTTATGAAACCCAGACAGAAGGGTGGAACTACGGTATCCAGTGCGAAAACTGGTGGTAATATATCGCGGAGTCGTATAGAATATGTAAAACGGAGGGCATTATGATGAAGATGACAAGATTTTTTTGCGGAGCGGCGGTCCTTGCAGTCATGATTTCGCTTATCGTCCCGGCAGAGGCCTTTGCCGCGGCAGGAAAGAAGATGCGCATAGGCGTATCGCTTCCGACTCAGCGCGACGAGCGGTGGGTCCGCGACGCCGAAGAGATGCGCGCGGTCGCGAAGGCCGACGGCGTAGATATAAAGATGCAGGTTTGCGACAATGACGCCGCCAGGCAGATGTCCCAGTGCGAGAACCTTCTTGCCCAGGGCATAGATATCCTCATCCTGGCCCCGCATGACGCTACGAGCGCGGGCGCTATAGCCGATAATGCGCACGCGGCAGGCATAAAGGTCATATCGTATGACAGGCTTGTTATGGGGACGAATAATGTAGACCTGTATGTATCATTCGATAATTTTGCCGTAGGAAAACTGATGGGTGAATACCTGACCAGGCTCGTCCCTAAGGGCAATTACATCGTCCTGGCCGGCGCTCCTACGGATAATAACGCCAAATTATACAGGGAAGGCGCTATGGAAGCTATAAAGCCCCTGGTCGATAAGGGAGACGTCAAGATAGTGATGGACCAGTGGGTGACGGATTGGCAGCCGACGGTGGCCATGAACCTCGTGCAGAACGCGCTGACCGCAAATAATAACAAGATAGACGCGGTGCTGGCTCCTAATGACAACACGGCCGGAGGCGTAATACAGGCGCTCGCGCAGGTGGGACTGGCCGGCAAGGTCCCCGTTACCGGTCAGGACGCCGAGGATACGGCCGCCCAGCGCATCATGGCGGGAACGCAGGCGATGACGGTGTTCAAAAATACGCGGGAACAGGCGCGCGTTGCGATCGAGACGGCTATAAAGATGGTAAGAGGGGAAAAGCCCGAAACGAACTCGGTCGTTAATAATAAGAAGATGGACGTGCCTTCTATACTCTTGACGCCGGTCGTAGTCGATAAAGCCAATATAGACGAAGTCCTGATAAATAGCGGTTATATCTCGAAAGATAAGGTCTATAAAAAATAGGTTTCAAAGAAGAGAGGGTATAAAGTATGCCCGACGACAATATACTCGAGATGAGGGGTATCTCCAAGGAATTTCCAGGCGTGCGCGCCCTGGATGACGTTACGTTCAGTGTAAGGCGCGGTGAGATCCACGCCCTCGTGGGCGAGAACGGGGCAGGGAAATCGACGCTTATGAAAGTCTTAAGCGGCGTATATCCCGCGGGCGAATATTCTGGAAACATACTTATTGACGGGCGCGAGATACGTTTCAAGTCGATAAAGGACAGCGAGCGCGCGAGTGTGGCGATAATCTACCAGGAATTGGCGCTTGTAAAACAGCTCTCCATAGTCGAGAACATATATCTCGGCAACGAGATCGCTTCCAGAGGCGTGATAAACTGGGATGAATCGGTAAAAAAGGCGCAGGATTATCTTGAGCATGTCGGCCTGAAAGTGAGCCCTGTAAGCCCTGTTTCGTATCTGGGCGTTGGAGAGCAGCAGCTCGTCGCGATAGCGAAGGCGCTGTCGAAAGAGGCGAAGATCCTGGTCCTGGACGAACCGACTGCCGCGCTTTCGGGAGGGGAAGCGGAAAAGCTTCTCAATATCCTGAAGAAACTGAAGAGCGAAGGCGTTACGTGCATATATATTTCGCACCGCTTGAAAGAAGTGTTCGATATCGCCGACCGCATTACGATTCTCCGCGACGGCAAGACTATAGCTACGCGCGACAAGGCCGAACTTGACGAAAATAAACTCATTGCCCTGATGGTCGGAAGAGAGCTTACCAATGTATACCCGCGGAAACCGCATACGCCGGACGGTGTCCTCTTAGAGGTGAAGAATTGGACGGTCTACGACCCCGATATAAATAAGACGATAGCGGATGTGAACTTCAAACTATATAAGGGCGAGATCCTCGGGATGGCAGGTCTTGTAGGAGCCGGCCGCACGGAGTTCGCGATGAGCCTCTTCCATTTCTGGGGCCGTCATGTGTCGGGTGAGCTTTTCCTGGAAGGGAAAGAGATATCGCCCCGCGACGCGGGCGAAGCCATCGCCGCCGGTATGAGCCTCGCCTCCGAAGACAGGAAGCGCTACGGCCTCGTGCTCGCCGAAGACATAAAGACGAACATCTCGCTTGCGAGCCTCCATGCAATCGCTAAAAATACCGTTGTCAACGAGAATGAAGAAGTGAAATCGGCGGAAAAATATTCCAAAGAATTACATATAAAAGCGCCGTCGGTCGAACAGCAGACAGAGGCATTGAGCGGAGGCAACCAGCAGAAGGTCGTGTTGGCGAAATGGCTTATGACAAAACCAAAGGTCCTTATACTGGATGAGCCGACACGCGGCATAGACGTCGGCGCGAAGGTGGAGATATATAATATCATAAACGAGCTTGTGGACCACGGCGTTGGAGTTATCGTCATATCGTCCGAAATGAACGAGATACTGGGCATCTGCGACCGCGTGCTCGTCATGCATGAAGGCCGGTTCACGGGCGAACTTAAGATAGCGGAAGCTACCCAGGAGAAGATAATGTATCACGCTACGGGAGGTAAATAAGATATGAAGAAAGACATGCTGCAGCACTTCCGCAAATATACGATGCTCATAGCGCTTGTCGCGATATGGCTGATATTTACAGTGCTGACCGAGGGCGTATTCGTCTCTCCGAGGAACCTGTCGAACCTTTTTGTCCAGACTGTCGCTGTAGCAATCATAACCATCGGCATGACGCTCATAATAGTGACGCGCAATATCGACCTTTCCGTCGGTTCGGTGGCCGCCTTCGTGGGGGCGATCGCCGCGTTTTTACAGGTCAAGACGGGGTGGCCGACACCGCTTGCCATGACTGCGGCAATGGCGGCCGGGCTCCTCGTCGGCGTCTGGCACGGTTTCTGGGTCGCTTACCGCATGGTGCCGTCGTTCATCGTCACGCTCGCCAGCATGATGATATTCCGCGGCGCGGTCCTTGGCATTACCGGCGGCGCGACGATAGCGCCGCTTTCAGACGCATTCAGGTCGATAGGCCAGAGTTATGTCCCGCCGCACTTGAGCGTAATAATAGGCGTCTTTGCGGCGGCATGGTATCTCTTCGCCCATTATTATAAAAGGATGCTGCGCGCGCAGTATGGGTTTAAGGTAACACCTTTACTAATCGATATCGCAAAGACGGCGCTGATGATCCTGGTAGCCGCCGGATTTCTCGCCATAATGGTCCATAACAGGGGTATCCCGTATGCGGTCCTTCTCATGGTGATCCTAGCGGTAGTCTTCAACTTCATCGCGCGGCAGACGGTCTTCGGCAGGCAGCTCTACGCCATCGGCGGCAACCCGGACGCCGCGTCGCTGTCCGGAGTCAATATTAAGAAACAGATCATGATGCTCTTCGCGGTCTTCGGCGGCATTACCGCTATGTCAGGGCTGGTCCTGGCCTCGAGGCTCAACGCGGCTACGACTTCCGCGGGGCAGGGCATGGAACTCGACGTCATCGCCGCGGCAGTTATCGGCGGCACATCGCTCATGGGCGGCGAAGGCACGATCTTCGGGTCTGTCGTAGGCGCGCTCATCATGGCGAGCCTCGACAACGGCATGAGCCTCATGGACACCAATATTACATACCAGTATATAATCAAAGGCATGATCCTTCTTTTAGCCGTTTGGGTCGATATCGCCACGAGACAGAAACAGGGATAAAGAAATATATAAGTACGGGGGGAGGGAGTTTGAACCTTATAAATATAGCCTTAAGCTTTCTGGCCCCGAAGGCCCGGGCTTTTGAACGATCGACGAAGGATCCGGGGTATGCCCAGGAGCGGGTACTATTAGAATATCTTGCCCGGAACAAAGATACGGAGTACGGCAGGAAATACGGTTTTGCTAATATAGGGTCCGTTCGGCAATATCGGGCTACAGTCCCTATTATAACCTATGAGTCGATTCGTCCGCTTATCGACAGGATGGCCAAAGGCGAATCGAACATACTGACCTCCGACAAAGTGGTATTCTTCGGGATAACGAGCGGTACGACAGGACAGCCCAAGCTTATTCCCGTTACGGACTATTCGCGGAATAAGAAATCGGAGTTGATGAAGCTGTGGGCCTATTATATCAACAGGGACCATCCGCGCCTGCTTGAGGGAAAGATACTCTCGATAATAAGCCCGGAGGTGAAGAATTTTACCGAAGGCCATATACCGTACGGACCGGAAGACGGCCACGCCTATAATAATCTTCCCGCGCCCGTAAGAAGTCTTTATGTACTGCCCTATCAGTTGTTTTACATCAACGATTACGACGCCAGGTATTACGCGATATTGAGGATAGCCATGGAACAAAACGTTACCACTATAGCTACCCTGAACCCGAGCACGATAGTCCTGTTGTGCGAAAGGATACCGAAGGTGCAGGGCGATATTATAGAGGATATAAAAAATGGGACGCTGAAAAAGACCCTGGATATCCCCGCCGATATACGCGCTTCGATAGAAAAGCGGTTGAGACCGAACCCAAGAAGAGCTGATGAGCTTAAGGCCATACTTAAAAAAGAAGGAGACCTCCTGCCGAAATATTTCTGGCCTAACCTGGAACTTGTGGAGTGTTGGAAAGGAGGAACGGTAAAATTATATTTAAGGGAATTGCCGCGATACCTTGGGGATGTGCCTTTCAGGGATTTCGGATATCTTTCGACGGAGGCGCGCAGTTCCGTGCCGATGAGCGATTCGGATGAGGGGAGCGTCATGTCCGTTGATTCCAATTTTTATGAGTTCATACCCAGGGAAGAGATGTGTAAGGCCAATAAGAAGACTTTATTGTGCGACGAGCTTGAAAAGGGCGCTCAATACGTCGTCGTAGTAACGACGCCGAGCGGACTGTACCGTTATGATACCGACGACGTGATTACCGTTACCGGATTCTACAATAAGACCCCGATGGTCGCTTTTGTCCAGAAAGGCAAGAACGCTCTATCTCTTACAGGCGAGAAGATCTATGAGTGCCATATAAATGAAAGTATAAACAGGGCGGCGAATAAGCACAAACTTTCTATAGGGTTCTTCTCTTCATCGGTCCAGATGGATGATCCCCCGAGGTATATATTCCTCATGGAATTTAACCGCGACTACCCGCATAAGGAAAAAAAGGCGCTGTTAAAGTCCATAGAGGAGGAATTATGTAAAGAGAATTCTGAATATAAGGACATTAGGGAACAGCAGCTATTGGGATATCCGGCGCTGAAGGTGGTTAAGAGGGGCGAATTTGAGAAGTACCGCGCGCGGAAGATAAAAGAAGGCCGGCACGACGGACAATTCAAGATGCCGGAACTGGTCGCCGACGTCAACTTCCAGAAGAATTTTATTATTGAAGAAGAGATAAAAGCGGAATAAGGAGACTTTCAAATGCGGCGCTATTTAACGGTTTTTGTTTTATTTCTTGCGGCCGCAACGGTGTGTGCCCAGGATAATATAGAAAAAAAATATGATGAAAAATCCGGGGGATCCACTACCAAGACCACGATAAGGCCGGGTATGGAAATTAAAAAAATAGGCGGCCTTAACATGGTCGTTCCAGAGGGAACTCAAATTTACAGGAAAGGCGCCCAGCTAATGATAGAGAGCCCGGAAGATTACTCGGCGCGCAATATTAAAGAGATGAAGACGCGTGTGGAAAATCTGGAGAAAGAACAGGCCGGGATGAAGGATGATATCGAAACCCTGAAGAAGGCATTGGAGGCATCCGGTCGAAGATCTGATAACAGCATATAAATATCCGGAATTTGACTTTTTAAATAAAATCGTTATACTTATAGGAAAAACAGGGAGGGCTGTGATGAAAAAGTGCGTCATATTTGTTATTGCTTTTGCTTTATTGGTTTACGCGGATTCTTATGCGCAAGGCCAAGGTCGCGATAGAGATAATAATCCGCCCGGTCCGCGGGGCGGCCCTGGAACGAATTGGGAAAATCCTCCGGGCCCCAAAGGTGGGCCGGGAGCCGGTCCTGATCAGAGGCAGCGCGGCGGCGCTCCTGCGACAGCGGGCGGTACTCAAACAGCTGTGACTGTGTCCCCGGTCGGTGTAGTAGACAGTGGGTTGGAAGAAAAAGCGGTTGTCAGTGAATCGTGGGAGCGGAAAGCCGATACAAATGGGGATGGGGTAGTGGATCAGGTTGAGGTTGACCAGTGGCGAAAGGCCCGTTCGGATAGAGACAATAATCCTCCTGGTCCGCGGGGCGGCCCGGGAACGAATTGGGAGAATCCTCCGGGTCCACAGGGCGGTTCCGGGGCAGGACCTGACAGGAGACAGCAGATTGATAGAGATAATAATCCTCCAGGTCCGAGAGGCGGCAAGGGAACGAACTGGGAGAATCCTCCGGGTCCCAAAGGAGGGCGCGGGGCGAGCCCGGACCGGAAACGCTGATTTTTTTACGAGGCCAAATTGCTTAAATCATTTTTTATTTTTACATTAGCGTTGTTATGCGGTCTTGTCATGGTTCCGGGCGGCGAATGCCAATATGCGGCTGCCCCCGGCGCGGATACGGATGAAGACCGGAATACGGTTACCATAGAAGGACAGATAAGCTCGATAGATTGGGTGGGAGGGGTTATCACGGTAAGGTGGCTGCAGTATGATCCCTATATAAAATATGACGAGATTACTCTTTCTGTGCCGCGGGATATAAAAATAATGAAAGCCAGCCAGCCGGCGGGATTCAACGAATTAAGCCAATTTGACCATGTTACGGTTAAATATCGCAAGGACAAATCTGTCAGTCTCCCCAGGGCTGTAAGCATCACCGTTACGAACGCGATCGATATAGCCCCGACTTATAACAGGTGAGGGCTGAAGAGAGACGGGCGCGGGTCAGAAGAGGCGGTCGATATTCAGGTTCGCGTCTTTTGCCGCCTCGGTCAGTTTCTTTATCCGTTCTTTTGCCGCGCCGCGGTCCCTTTCGTTAATTATTATAAGCGCGTTGATCGCGGGAATGTCGCTGTTATTGTAGTCGCTGAAAAATTCATCCAGTTCCTGCACAAGGTTTTCAGGCTCATACTTCGGCAGCTTTGCCAGCAATTTGCTCCTCTGGTTTTCCGACATCTCCTGCGCCATAAGAGCTTCATACAGGCCTCTTATATAAGCGATTTTTTGCGCGTTGGCAAATTGGTCTTCCGGTTTTGTCTGGGATTTCAGATCCAGGGACTTTCCGGACAGTATCGGCCACGAATCATCGTCGGCGTAAGTAATGCCTTTCGCCTGGGCTATGTCCGAGACAGGGCATGCCAGGATGACGGCAACCAGCGATCCGCGTATCCACTTTAATACGGTAAATTTTTTCACATTTCACCTCTCTTCCTTTCAGGACAAAATTATACCATCTTTTCTTCCGCGCTTCCAGTCTTTAATGTTATATTAATGTTATATACGCTTGCCAAATATATATTAATATGATACACTTTATATTAGATATATAGTTGTTACCATAATTATAATAGTTGCGATATTTTCCATATAACCAGAGAAAACCCGGCAGATTATGGAAGCACGCCTCATATCCGCTAAAGACCTGATGAAAAAGTATAATGTGACGTATCAGACGTTGAACCATTATACGAACTTCGGCCTATTGGATGTAGTTACTAAGAGCGGCAACGCCAGGATGTTCGACGAGGCCTATGCGGCGGAGAGGCTGCGGCAGATAGCTAAGATGAAAGAGCTCGGCTATCCGTTGAGGCTGATACGCAAGACGCTCCTCGAAAATAAGGAGCCGCGGCTTCTATGAGCTATTATAAGATTCTGGGATTGGAGAGGGAGCCGTTTTCCACAAGTCCGGACCCGGAATTTTTTTACCAATCGAAAGAACACACATCCGCGCTATACCGCCTGCGCATTGCCATCGAATTGAAACGGGGCTTGAGTCTTATCCTGGGGGATGTCGGCACGGGAAAGACGACCCTGTCCAGAAAATTATCCCAGCTTCTCGCCTCCGAGCCAAACCTGGAGATGGCGATGATATTGAACCCGGTTTACGAATCCGAAAAACAATTCCTTGCCGACCTCATCGAAAGGTTCCATATCGCGCCGAACATTCCCAATGCCGGTGAAGAAGCCACCGTGTTGGACTACATGAAGGCGATCGAGAAGTATCTCTTCGAAACGTGCCTCGAAAAAAATAAGACCGTAGTCCTCCTGATAGACGAATCGCAGAAGCTGATCGACCCGTGTCTCGAGATATTGCGGTCGCTCCTTAACTACGAGACCAATGAATATAAAACTCTCCAGCTTATTATTATGGGACAGATAGAGCTTTTGCCGCGCGTAAGCCGGATCAGGAATCTCTGGGACAGGATCGCGCTGAAGTATGTCTTGAATCCTCTGGATGAGGATGAGGTCGCGGAATTGATACGTTTCCGCCTCGCGCATGCCGGATATATTTCGCGCTATCCTCTATTCAGCGACAGCGCGATAAGCGCCATATATAATTACACGCAGGGTTATCCGCGCAAGATCGCGATGATATGCCACGACGCGCTGGAATACCTGGTGATGCATAAAAAAGAGATGGTCGATAAGGGGATTATCCAGGAATTAATTGAGAAAGAAGTGAAGGCTGTGTCAGGTGTCAGGTATCAGGTATCATGATACCTCGCACATGACGCATGATACATAATACATGACACCAGATAATGTTTCACCGGAGGAGAGGCTTTTCAAGGTCATACAGGACCAGAAGAATGCCCCTGTTCTTAAACCGGAAAGCGCCGCGGAGGAGAAGCGGCCGGGAGACGCGGGGACTGTAAGGCGGTTCTTTGCCGGCGTGACAGTTGGGAGATTTTTAAAAGAGCTGCGGTATAGGATGAGGATGCCGGCCCTGGCCGGCCATATCCATGAAATACAGATAGGCACGGTCAATAAGGCGCTTGTCGGCGTCGCCGCTCTCATGGCTCTCGCGGAGATATACTGTATTTTATTCGGCGGTCCGGACATCGCGAAGATAACGAAGGCGCTTTCCGATGCCGAGATCCAGGATTCGCGCGAACCGCGCAAGATAGAGGCCCTTAAGCCCGTAAGTTACTATATAGACCAGGTAAAAAAGAAGAGCATGTTCTTTTCGGCGAAAACGGCAGATAAAGGCCCTGTTAATCTGGCCTCCCAGGTTTCCAGGCTGAATGACGCCGCCAAGGATATCAAATTGAAAGGGATCTCCTGGGGGAAAGTCCCCAAGGCGATAATAAAGAATGAAAAAGAAGACAAGGTCTATTTCCTGGGCGAAGAACAGGCCATAGGCTCTACAGGAATAGAGGTCAGGACGATATTGAAGCGAAAGGTCATCATAGGTTCCGGCGACGAGGAGATGGAATTGCAATGAGCGAGTTAGCGGGTAAGCGGGTTAGCGGGTGAGGGGGTTTGTGGGTGAGGGGGTTTGCGGGTGAGGGGGTTAGTGGGTGAGCGGGTTAGTGGGTGAGCGGGTGAGGGGGTGAGTGGGTGAGTGGGTTTGTGGGTTTGCGGGTGAGGGGGTTAGTGGGTGAGCGGGTTAATGGGTTAGGGACGGGGAAGCGGGGGCTTATCTATCCTTATCTATCCTTATCCATCCTTATCATTTCCCTATTCTGTACCCTGTCCCCTGCACTCTGTCCCCTGGCTTTCGCGCAGTTGGATTATTCAGTCCAGCGCGAATCGATCGCGGAATGCGGATTTCCCGGAATGAAGACCAAGATATCCCTCGATATACGCGACATGGATATGGTCAGTTTCCTCAAATTCATCGCGATCGAAGGCGACCTCAACATAGTGGCGAGTAAACTTGTTACGGGGCCGGTCAACCTGCTGATAAACGACGTTACGATAGGCGACGCGCTCGAGATCGTCCTGTCGATGAACAAGTTCGCCTATGAAATAAGGGGCAATGTAATAAAGATAATGGCGAATGAGGAATATAAATCGATGTATGGCGTGGAATTTTACGACAAACGCCAGACGTTCACATATCAGTTGAGATACGCTTCCGTAAAAAACGTGGCGACGATGCTCGGCAATATCAAAAGCGAGATCGGCAAGATAGTGTACGACGAATCGACCGGCACGATCGTCCTGATCGATACTCCCGAAAAGATAAAAGAGATGCAGGATGTAATCAAACAGCAGGAAATGCCGACGATTACAAGGATAATGCCTACCCAGACGAAGGTCTTCGAGCTTCAGTACGCCAAGGTCGACGACATTAAGGGTGAGGTCTCGAAGATCCTTACGACGGATATAGGCATGATGCGCACGGACATGAGGACCAATACCCTGGTCGTTACCGACCTGCCGTATAAGATCGATTCGGTGCGGACGGTGGTGAAGGCTTTTGACAGGAAGACGAGGGAGGTCTTCATAGAGGCGAAGATCGTGGAGGTTACCCTGGGCGATAAGTTCCAGTGGGGCGTCGATTGGGAGCGCGCGTTCAAGCTTGCCTGCAACGGGGCGCGTTATACGCTCACTCCCGAGATCAGCCTGCCGCTTGCTTTGACGGAGACCTACAGCAAGCTGTCGTTCGCGACGCTTAAAGGAGCTAACATAAACGCCGTGATCGAGATGCTGGGTACGGTCACCGAGACAAAAATATTGTCAAACCCCCACCTTACCGTCCAGGAGGGTAAGGAGGCGTCAATTAAGGTGATTGAAAAACAGCCGTATCAGGAAGAGACGACGACGACCGCGTCCGGCGGGACGACGACGTCGTCAAAGACCTACCAGTGGGTCGATGTCGGCGTTACGCTTAATGTTACCCCCTCGATCAACAAGGACGGTTTTATCTGTCTCCTTATTAAGCCCGAAGTCAGCTCCATATCGACATGGTACGGCGGAGAGGCGCAGTCGGCCGGAGCGGTGCCGGTCGTGAAGAGCGCGAACGCCGCCACAACGGTAACGATAAAAGACGGAGTTACGGTACTTATAGCCGGACTGATTAAGGATAACAAAACCAAGACGGTTAATAAGGTCCCGCTTCTTGGCGATATTCCAATTATTAAAAAGGCATTCGAAAAGGTCAGCGATGAGATTATAAGGACAGAGACGATAATTTTCCTGACTCCCCGGATCGTAGGAGGAGACAAGCCGTTCCTGATGGAGTCCGACATGCCGAAGGAGATTAAAGGGGTGAGGAAGTGAGAGGAATATAATATGATAAAACGACTGCGCGTCCTTTTAATTATTGTTTTTGTGTTCCTGGCTTACGGCCTCGCGACTCCCGGCTTTGTCGCGGCTGCCGGCCCCGGCGGGGAATCCGCTTCCGCCGTCGAACTAAAAAAGAAGGATGCGGACATTCGCGCGCTCAAAGACATTATTGCGAAGCTGAAAGCCTCCGAAGAGAAACTGAAAACCTCCGAGGGAAAACTCCGCGATACCGTCGGTGCGAGCGAAGCGAAGCAATCCCAAACCGTCAAAGATTTTGAAGCGAGACTCTCCGCGTCCGAGGCGAAGCTGAAAGCCTCCGAAGAGAAACTGAAAACCTCCGAGGGAAAACTCCGCGATACCGTCATCGCGAGCGAAGCGAAGCAATCTCAAACCGTCAAAGACTTTGAAGCGAAACTCGCCGCCTCCGATGCGAAGCTCGCCGCGAAGGAAAAAGAGATCGCTTCGTCGGCCTCCGGCCTCCTCGCGATGACGGAGAAACTGAAAGCCTCCGAGGGAAAACTCCGCGATACCGTCATTGCGAGCGAAGCGAAGCAATCTCAAGCCGTCAAAGACTTTGAAGCGAAACTCGCCGCCTCCGAAGCGAAGCTCGCCGCGAAGGAAAAAGAGATCGCTTCGTCGGCCTCCGGCCTCCTCGCGATGACAGGGAAGCTGAAGGACGCCGAAGAGAAGCTGAAAGCCGTCGAGGGGAAACTCCGCGATACCGTCATTGCGAGCGAAGCGAAGCAATCTCAAACCGTCAAAGACTTTGAAGCGAAACTCTCCGCGTCCGAGGCGAAACTTGCCGCGAAGGAAACAGAGATCGCTTCGTCGGCCTCCGGCCTCCTCGCGATGACAGGGAAGCTGAAGGACGCCGAAGAGAAGCTGAAAGCCTCCGAGGGAAAACTCCGCGATACCGTCATCGCGAGCGAAGCGAAGCAATCTCAAACCGTCAAAGACTTTGAAGCGAAACTCGCCGCCTCCGATGCGAAGCTCGCCGCGAAGGAAAAA
>Ga0265297_10000942_pt1 | contig 75983 bp, 116 predicted proteins | sample Munlanlwell13791_FD_192502 | JGI IMG/M metagenome (GOLD analysis project Ga0265297, IMG submission 192502) | Leachate microbial communities from a municipal landfill in Southern Ontario, Canada - Leachate well 137-91 | ecosystem: Engineered > Solid waste > Landfill > Unclassified | place...
GAACGAATTCAGTTATCGCTTTAACCTGAACATGCTCAGGTTTCGGTTCTTTCTTCTTAATTACAGTTCTCTTCGCTCTTCCAGCCCAATCTATTTCCCCAATTTCTTCTTCCGTTATATCAGAGGTAAGTTCCTCAGGGATTTCAGAAGACATATCATGGTCTTCTGCGAAGATAAACACATTGCCGTGAATCCAGTATTCTCGAGTAGCATTATAAAGAACATTGAAGAGAGAAACTCTCTTGCACATTTCTTCATAGAAATGAAGAATTTGCTTATTTCGTTTCCGGTCTTTTCCCTTCGGAAGGGAGAGACGGATTTTCGACATTGGAACATCCGTATGGAAGTCCATTGCCGCGCCAACAATCGGATGGGTATTAACCCAAAATCGAAAAAGCTCCCGCTTTTCACGTTCAGATTGAGGTAACTCAAGAAAATCTGTCGATAATTGAGGACTATAGAATGATGAGCTAGCATCTGCGATGGAACCAGGGCTATTGGAACCACCACCAAATCCACTCATAGAAGCGACACGTACAGATTGACGAGATTCTCGCCTGGCCTGACGTTCAAGCTTCGTTAATTGAGGACGTGTAAAGGACTGTTCATCGGCCTGATGAGTCCTCAGACCGACACCAACTCTAGTATTCTTCTTTGCAGAAGCCATTCTCAGTCCCTTGTCACTCGAATTCTAATTCTGAAGACTGAATTGAATCTGAGACAGCCTCAGAGGTTATTCGAGTCCTAGAACGAAGTCTTTTAGAGAATTTTCCGAGAACTGAAGAAGCTGCCGCCATACTATGAACGAGTTCCCGAATTTCACGGGGAGGTTTAGTATTGGAAGCAAAAGAGGGGATTTCAGCTTCAGCCTCAGAAAGCAATAGTGCAGCTTTATCTATTTTCGACAAAAATTCCGATATGGCCTCCTCAGAAGATCCAGGAATTTTAACTTCAATTCCTCTAGCCGCTTTAACTCTTCTAGAAAGATCCGAAGATATGGAAGATAAGAATTTGGCGGATTTCAGTATCTCGAGACGAGAGGATAAACGGTGTCGAAAAGATTCTCCTGAAGAAGCAAGTGCTTGACTTGCCAAGGTCACCTTGAGAGCCGTGTCAAGAACCTTTACAGATCTGTCAACTAAATCAAAAGCTTTAGTGTAGACACCGGTTACACGAGCAACCTCTTGTTCAGCCAATTCCTTTCGAGCCCGACGAGAAGATTCTTCTCGTCGTTTCTTCAAACGATCACTTGAAGTTATTGGTTGCTCACCGATTAACACGAAAAACCTTACCGGTTCAGGCTGAAGTATAGAGATCTAATTGTTCCTGATCCATCTTTCGTGGAGCAACAAGAGCATCAATAGAGTCTTCAAGTTTTTTGACGCTAGACATATCCCCTCCCATCAAAGCTTCCCATGAACCACCAAGTTCTCTGAAAGAATGATATATTGTAATTATATCATCATCTGACAGTTCCATTTCAGAACCCCAGGTATGATCCGTAACTTGTCTAATAATCTTATATGCAGCTGTATCTTGAACACCAATATCGGTCGGGACCCATTGATTGGCAGGATCTATACTAATACGCGCCATTTTGAAAACAAAACAACAACAAGCCTATCTCCATCTATTACTGGCCGGGACACGACGTTCACGAGGAGGAGGACCATGGAGTCTTATCTTCGCTCTTTGCGCTTGGAAATAATTAATTGGCTGTTGACGAATAGGTTGATTTATCAGCCCAACATCTAAGATCCCAGGATTTTCACGAATATATTCAGATGCTACATAATTACTTCTAGCATATGCATCGGAAAAGTCATCATGTTTTCCAACAATATTTGGAGCTTCTACAATAACTATATTCTTTCCACCGGAAGTAGCCTGCAATTCAAGCATTTCCTGAATATGTGGAGAGTGATCCCTACTATTTGTTTCTAAAGTTCTTTCAGGTATAGGGTAATCATATAATGCTAGCTGCTTTGAATACATAAGCATCTTCGTCACCTGAAAAATTTCAGATGACTGAGATGGACTAAAATTCTTCATTTCAAGTTGCGTAAGACCAGCTTTATGTAATTTTTGTTCAAAAATTATTCCAGCCCACTGATCGAAATATCCCCTAACAATATAAAAACGCTTTGAAAGCGCTACTAGCCAATTAACAACTTCATCAAGATCAAGACGAGTAACATCTTTCAACCCATGAGCATATGGGGTAGAAGGAGAGAGTAAATGGGGATTCAATTCTTTCCATGAAGTCTTAGCACGATAAGTTTCATGATATCCAAGTTCTACTTTGCCATTATTAATACGAGTTAGTGCTACACAAGTACCATCACCGGCAAGAGCGAAATCTAAACCACAGAAAAAGGGTTCTCGAGGGAGACCACGTTGAAGAGGCTTCAAATCCGGAATTACGCAGTCAAATAAGTCTTGAGAAGACTCTATCCAACCACGAACGCGATCTGAGAATTGTGCCCCATATTCAGTTTCGAAATCTCTCGGACTCTTCGCACGTTCAACGACGTATTCGCTTTCATCAATAGTCGGGTTTACTTCCCAAGTCGGTGCCTGAATCATCAGCATATTTGCTGATGCCGGAGTATTCGACAAGGACATTTCGTAAAGCTTATAAAACAATCCCTCTCTCGCATCAGGTGATGAAATAGAAATCATTCGACCTTCAGAAGGCCCGAGTGATCTTCGACGATCTTTATGATCTCTTGGAGAAAATTGCTTTAGAGCAGGACTGATTGCTTTATATACTTTTTCCGCTGAAGACTTACCATCATCAATAAAGAAAGCGAACTCATCAAGAACACAGCAAATGATACCACGACCACGAAGACCACGAGCAATTGAACTCTTGAAAGTGGCGGTTATAGTTCCTTTGCTCTTATCCTTGAAACGTTTCTTATCACTTTCAGTTCTAAATTTGATGTAAGTCTGCGTATCATGAATTAAAGACTCTCGGAAATAATCAACCTGGGCAATATGTCCAGACATTTCACCGTAAACAATTGAAGCCTGATCTTTATCATTAGCAATACAAAATACTCGAATTTCCGAAGTCGGAATCATTCCGTAATAAGCTTGCGGGCATCCACGACGAATTAATTTATATAATTCATAAGCAGATATTAAACCAGCAAGAACAGATTTTCCACTTCGTCTTCCGAGAACAAGGATAAGTTCTCGACGAGGATGATCATCTTGAACTCCAATATTACATCGTCCATGTTTATGGAGATAAGCTAAATATTCAACTTCAGTTAAGAAAAAAGAATCCTTCTTACGAAAAGTTGGGCTTATTTTTATTCGATCAGTTTCTTTTTCCGGAAGAGTATCACTTAGGGGGATGTTATAACATAATTTAAGGATGAATTTTTGGACTGGATAAAGACCAGCTGGAAGAAGATTAAATCGATCTACGAATTCTAGAATATTTAAAAAATCAGGATTGAATTCATCAGAATTCGTTGTAGCTATATACTTATCTTTTCTTCTTCTTTCAACAACGTCGTCTAAAGCACCAGTAAGAGAACTCTTCTCCTTTTTCTCTATACTTGGCATTAATCAACTCCTGCAACATCCATCTTCTTTTCCCAATCAACCATATCTGATTTCATTTGCTGCATAACAAGATCAATAATATGAGATTCAATCCCAGTTTTTTCCATCGATTCGATGAAAAAATTGATCCAGACTTTAAACACAGCTTGAAAGAATGGAGATTTCAGATCAAGACGGTCAGCTCGAGATGCTTCTCTACGTTTCAGCAGAATCTCAGCGAGACTTCGAAGACCTTGAGCACGATTGATGGTATGCCCCATCGTGGGCTTACCTTCTTTAGCAGCTCGTCGTCTTTCGAACTTCAAATGAGATAACTCTTCAGCTATCTCAAGCATAATCAGATCGATTATCTCATTGGTCGTTCCATGACGCCCAATAGTTTGAACGATCTCCTGATTTTTTACATAAGTCTGGCGTTCTCGAAGTTCTTTATCTACTTCGATAGGGCTTGTTATATCAGAGGTTGGGACATCACCAGTTTGTCCAACAACATAACCAGCTCCGACCTCTTTCGGGTCAACTTTTTTACCGCCAGCTAGAACGATGAGCTTTCCCGGTTTTTTCGGGTCTTGCTTTTTCTCATCATCGTCCCCATCAAAGGGTCCGTCCATGAGGATACTTTACCTGATCAGTCAGTCACCTTCGATGAAGAAATATTAATTTCTACCATCTTTCGAGGCGCCGGAGCTGGTTCAAGAGTTAATTCTGAGGCAAGTCCATATTTTCTAACCGGGTCTTCCACAGGCGGTAACTCTTGAGCGACAGGAAGACGTCGTCTTTCAGCTGCTTCAACCCTGACTGAATCAGGGATTTGTCGAATCAGGGACTTGGCGTATTTAGAACACCAACCAGGGTGGGTCTGAAGACGACATCCAGTACAAGAAGACCCGACGAATACATTAGGAACTTCCTTCTTACGAAGAAGATCAGAACCGATGTTACATCCTCGACCGTAATCAGAGTATGCAGTCGGATCTATAAAATAAGATCCTTGAATACCGTCTTCAGCCGCTAGTTGAGAACCAACTTCCGGAACTTGAGCAAGATCCGATCTTGAGTATCGACTTAAAACTGCGGCTTGGAGTTTCTTACCGCGAAGACCGGAATTCATCATGGAAGAAATAGTTCTTCTGACCTCTTCCGGGTTCATGATGGCTCGAGTCTCAGCATGAGACTCACCGTTATGAGCGGTAGCAAGAATTGCAGGATTTACTTCTATTTCACGAACCTCAGCAGGAGGAGTATATAAATTAACTTGAGAAATTATTGAAGGAATATTTTCGTCTGGAGTAGATGAAGAATTCCTCAAAATATTAGTGACTTGTTCCCCAGTCATTCTCTCTTCGTTAACTGCACGTTCACATGCAGATGCGAGATGTTCCCTGGTCAAAACAGGACGATTCGGAACAATAGTAGACAACTTCGAAAGTTCGATGAGTTGATGACTACCAGAGAGAGAAGCCAAATCACGAAGGACGACAAAATCAGGAGGTGATTTCATCGTTGCAATATGGTCGAGAGTTTCCTTTATACCACCAAGAATATCACCATCAAGGTACGTATGACCAAGAATCCCGTGTTCTCGAGCTAGATTACGAATCTCTACATCCGATGATGCCGAAAGCGACATACGATCCGCATGACCCTTCATCATGCGACGAGCCGCGACAACATACATAGGGTTAGGAAGACGTTCAATTGAAGCTTTTGCTGCTTGACGCATTTCAAACTGACGACGATCTTCATCAGTAATAATAGGAGCAGCTACCTGCTTCTGATAATGAATAGTCTGAACACCATCAGGATGAACAGCAGCGATCGGTCTCAAAAAGGCGACTCGAAGATGTTCCTTTATATCACTAGCAGTTCTATTACTGCTCGTAAGGACCTTAACATCTTCTTCAGTTAATCGACGCTCTTTAGAAAGCTGAGTGGCATAATGAGCCGCTAAAGCCTCAGCATATGGAATTTCTCGAACAACTCGTTTTTGGAAAGAAGCGCAGCGACCGCCTTGGTTACAAACACAACCAGGGCATGAATTCTTCGCAAGAACATATAAAGCTCGCTTAGCATGTTTCGCTACGAAGTCCCTATGAGGGCCTTCTTGAGCACAGCGAGGGAAGTGACTTGCATCTACATAAATATTACCGAGAAGTCCTCTTTCCCCGAGAACTTGAGAAGCCTCTGTAGAAGCAGATCTTAATTGCTCAGGACTAAATTGAAGAAGGAGATTCTTTGCTATTTCCTTCTCCGATTTACCTTCCATCACATATTCGGCAAGTCGATCACGAACCGATGATTTTGATCTAAGAGTTGCTTCAGGAGTATCAAGCGGATTCGTATTTACAGTAGTATGGGGACGAATCGGATTAATAGATTGAACTCGTTCGTCTTTACCATCCCATGCAAGCGCCGTCTGGAGTTCCGGAATTATATCGAGGTTCTGCTTAGGCAGAGCTTCGAATTTCCTATATTCCTCAGGATCAACATTTAACCAAGATAAATCGGAGACTCCCTGGTTATGAAGGATGCTAGAGATGTCACCGAGACCGGAATTGACGTCGTCAGGAGTCTTCGCCATTATAAAAATTTACCATGAAAAATCAACCGTAAAATCAAATCCCTTATCGGATTTAAGATTTAAGTTGATTAGCCGAGAGGCTAGGAGTTGCTCTTTCAATTTTTGCGATGGCTTGAGCCATATCAGCTGCACAACGTCGAAGAGTAGAAGAAACTTCAGGATTTGTAATATTATCGATACTAAGATCGACTAATCTTTCATGTACTGAAGCAAGTCTCCTGACATTCTCCGAAGCATTCTCTGAAAGTGGGAAAGTATCCAACACATCCGGGATCACAATCTTGTGATCATGTTTCATGCAACGAATGATGTCTGATGAAAGATACTGAGGGAGATTTTTCGATTGAAGAAAAGCTAAAACACTTCTCTTAACAATATTGGTTTTCCCGTATTCCTTCATGAATTCTTTCGTCAAATCCCTGACCAATTCAATATTGGTGGCAATACGCTGCATACGAGAATCTCCGTTCCTATTCGACGCGGTGTTACCAAAAGGTTGAAGATGCCAAACTTCAGGAGAATTCGGATTTGAATCTAGAAAATCTGCTTCTTCGACAAAATCGGTTGAAGGAAAACCTTTAGGAGTAGCGTCATCCTGAATCGTATAACCAGACCAAGCGTTACCTAAACTCTGAAGATTATTATCTATTGCTTTAGTATTAAATTCAGGTTCTGGATAACTTTCTACCTCCCCATTATCATCAACATAATGACCATCTTTAGTCTTATATGGAATTGATGATTCACTAGGGAGCTCAATTTCGTAAGGACTTTTCTCTTCTTGAGTTACATATGCACCAGAGTCTTCTGAAGGCCAAAAACGACTCTCATCAGAACTCATCTTGTTAGAACCTGACACCATGCGATCATAATAATCAGATCGAGCAGACGGATTATCTTCATCTGAAGGAAGCTCAGATTCAGATATTCTAACATCCGATGCTGGACCACCAAGAGAATTTAAAGTAGTATCAGCAGGACGTGCACTCTTCGGAGGACGATCAGCATCACCTGGAAGCATAGCAACAAAGTCACAAGCTAGGCATTCGCCTATTCGTGACATCGAATACCCACATGAGGGGCAAAACTCATGTGATGATGCATGCTTAGGGCCAAGAGCTTGTTCTTGCGGGTATGAGAGAAAGAAGTCTACATCAAAACCGTCTGTAGGACCGCCATCGGGCAAAGATGCACCTGCGGGTTCACGAGATTCATCATCTTCCCCATGACCTTGGCCATCGGCAAATGAATCATACATACCGATGCCAAAAGTATCGACTGCTTTAGTACTAGCACCATCAAATGGGAGACTGCTTGCCATCATTTCTCCCTAACAGCATCCCATAATATATCATGATCAAAGATTTTTTGCGATTTCGGTCTCATACTAGGAGGAGGCTCAGGAGCATCACTAGCTCTCATTGCCATAACATCAGATTCGGATAGACCGAGATCATAGTATGGCATCAATTTCTCATTACGAGAACCAGGCAACCAGGAGTAGGTATTTTCACCAGCAGCAACTCGAGCTGCTACTGCCTCCATATTAGAGAAGCCAGTAACCCCGTCCTGACAGGCATCAGCACCTTCATAAACGGTGTCATAACTTTGAAATCCCTCACCAAGTGGATCATCTGAAGGACGTTCCGAATCCTCGGTATCATACCCAAATTCTTCAGGAGACTCCGCCGGACCGACATGCATAACACGTGGGCCAGAAAGCGTAGAAGGATCAACAGAAGAATCCGCGAGATGATTAGAAGCTGCTCTACTAACTAATTTTTTAACAGCTGCGCCATAAGCACCACCATGGTAGACAACGGTTGCCTCTCCAGTGGTATTTAACATTGCTTCAGGGTAAGTTCCTATGCCTTCTGGTTGATCACCTTCATCAGTTGGAAGAGCTGACTTAGGTCCTGGTTCCGGAACTTCTTCTCCATACATGCAAGATGAAGTCTGAGTGAACCAATTTTGTTCCTCATCTTCATCATCCTCAGATTCAACGAAAGGATTGAAATCTTCCGGATCCGGATTTTCATAGGTGTCCGGTTCGTTTTCTTCATCTTGAGAAGGATTAGCGTTTAAACCTTCTTGAACTGATGGAACTTCCTGACGGAATGTTTTATCTACATATTCAGGTTGATCTGAGCGCTCAGCTTCAGATATAATATCTTCTGTTGTCGGATCCGCTTCCATTGCCTGTTTCCAATGGCTAGCGTTCACCTCATCGTGCATGGTATCAGCAAAAGAGGAGAGAACCTCAACAGCCTGACCAAGACTGGAACGAAGGTCCTTCACTTTCTGGATATAACCACGACCTCCAAGAAGACCGTCAGGGCTAAACTCAGAAGAGGACATTCTTGAAAAGAGTCTAAGGGCCGCTATCCCATAACTATGGGATCTTTCAACTGCCCAAAGAGTTTTAGCTAGATTCCGATGAATTTCCGGATCCCAGACGAACCCTTCAACACGAATATCACGTCGAAGAGGACCTTGATCCTTTAGGAACTCGATCTTTCCAGCTGTTCGAGTTTGTCCACCCACCAAACGGGCAGCCATTGATGCAAAACGGTCCTTCATATTAACCCTTTACAGGCCCTTCATCATCCGAAACGAGACGTTCAATGAAAAATCCGTCCGCATCCTGTCCGAGTTTCCAAAAATCCTGCTGAGAAACTCTAACTAAAGTATCGGAAGACAGAAAATGGAATCCGGAGAGTGCCTGGAGACTAGCGACACGGGTTTTTCCAGAAGTCGCAGTCTTCACAACCGGACGAGGACTCGAAAAGAAGTCATCAATCGATGAGGAAGAAAACCTTATATCACTAATATTTAAAGACTTTGACTTGCTCATGGATATGAACCTTCTCCAATGAAACCGAACAACAAACTTAACGATTATGGATCGATTATTGTTAAAGTCACAACAACGTCAACATAATGGTTCGAAGCATTTGGCGAGGAAAATCGAACTGTCTCGGTATATACCCCAGGATTATATGGGACACATGCTGAAACAAGACTAAACTGGACATCTTGAGAAGCACCGGAAGCGAGAGGCCCGCCCGTTGCCGGAACTACAGAAAGCCAAGACGAGTTATTCTGAACCTTTGACGCACTCCAATTCAGAATGGAATTCACAGGGCCAGAATTTGAAATTGCGACCGTGAAAGGACCACTCCCAGTATGACTAGACCCGTACCAAACAAAATTGATTGAAGTAGGAGCAGCTGCTATAACAGGTCTCGGCAAAACTGATATTGAAAATGCAATCGGAATGACCGTTGGCGGATTCCGATTATCCTGCAAATTCAAAACACCAAGATAAGGGGATCCGGATTGAAGCAGAGTTCCAGTGATGAGGGTTACTGAAAAAGAAGCCTGCTCATTCCTACCAATACCACCAATATAACCTGGATTCGCCTTTAACCACGGAACGTTTGGAGTTGCCGTAGCAGTCAGTGAAGAACCGAAAGAACCGGTATTAGTAAATGGAATATTAGCTATAATCTGATTCGGGTCACCCTCAGTTATGGATATGACAAAAGAGATTTCAGACGGATTCACAAGAGCAAGTAATGGAGAAAGCTGCTGTTGAATTTGAGCAATAGAATCAGCCATTCCTGTAATAACTTCAGCCGGGATCGGAATAGCAGTCTGACATAATGAACCCCAGGGAGTCCTTATAGAATGTACTTCATAGAACGGGCCGACTCCAGGGATCGTCTTAGACACAACTGCCCAAGACCAGGCACCACCTGTCGACTCGATGGAGAATTCAAAACCCGATCCAGAGACGGTTGTCATCGTTCGAATGTTTGAAAAGAAGCTGATTAAGGTATAAGGTCAACAAGTGAGTAGTAATTCTTGGTTTTGCAAAGTTTGCGGGCACATGAATGTCCCATCAAGTATTACCTGTGCTTTATGTAAAAGACAGAAGAAAGAGTCCCTCATCCCAAAAATAAGAATAGTCCAGAAAAGTGACCCTGAAATAATGATGGAAAGGGTCAGTCAAACCGAAATAGAGTTTCAAGATTTGCAAACAAGATTAGAAGCAGCCAGAAAGAAATTGGAAGAAAAAAACTCCCTTCCTCCAACTGGGGCAATAAGACTTATTGTACCGAACAATTGGACGGGGATAGTTATAACCGCCGTAGTAGTGATAGCCGTAGTAACTCTTATAGTATTAGTAAAATCATTCGCTAAATAATTAGTTATTTTCAGTCATCCACTCATCAAATTCTTCTTTAGAACGAAAGATAAGAAGATCTGGTTCTGGCCATTCAGGATCTTGATTAATATTATGCCCATCTTTTGAGATTGACATATTATTTTCATCATCAATAAAAACAAATTCCCCACCATCGTCAGAAATTAAATCATATTCATCAAATTCCGTCCCCTCAGGAACAAATCCTACGGTAACTGCAACAGGCTCATCAGTTATAATTCTGTAAGCTTTTTTAGGCGTTTCAACTGCTGCTAAAACCCGCTTCAGTTCACAAGAGACTAAATCTCGTCTAGGGGATTTAGAATTATCTATCCGAGTGGCAATTTGACGTAAAACAATGGCTAGACGAGATGGAGTCATAAAATCGAAATCGTATAAAAATCGAGAAATTAATCAACTGGCAAAATCTGAGCAATCCCACGATCCCTAAATTGAGGAAGACTAACCTCATGAAGAATATTGAAATGCTTGTCACTTATAGCATAGAATACGGTCCAGTACTTTGCATATTTAGAATTCTGCATCGATTCTTCAATAGCAAAAAGGACAGCCGCATCCCCACCATTACGAAGGCCTTTTCTTTGGTCTGAGCGAACTTTAGCTTCAACCTCTCGGGCTTCCTCAGTAATCAATTCCTTAATTCTTGAGAGAGACCGGAAAAATCGATGTCTAACTCTCCCCTGCGTTAAACTAAGACGTTTCGCTATTTCTGACTGACAAGTAGTTTCATACATGAGCCAGAGAATTTCTCGATCTTGATCTAAAAACTTCGGACCAAGTTCTAATTCAAAATCTTCTCTATCGAGTTCCGGAATGGTTCTCAAAAATTGAATGCGACGAATACCGCGATGAAGTCTATAAGATACTGCGGCTTGTGTAATACCAAAAACTTTAGCTATTTGTTCTTGTTTCATCCGACTTTGGTAATACATGGATATTAAGTCGGCTTCTCTTTCCGGAATACGATCTAGATGGTGTTCAACAGCCGAAAAACTCGGCATCGCACCATCCACGATCAAATTTTCTTCTTGAGCCGGAGCGAGCTTTTGATCAATGAGCTCGTCAATCCCAATTTCTGATTCACCGTCTGCGCCTAATCTATAACGACCATCAAAACGAGACGATAAACCCTGAGGGTCCGAGATAAGAATATGAGACATTTTCTAAACTCCAGCCATGCGCAACTAAATTGCGGTAGTTTAGATATCAATATAGGTATGATGACGAAACAAGTCGAGTATTAGTATCTATATTTGGCTGGAGAGTCTTAGACTCGCCTAGTAACACTTTACCGAAAACATTCAAACATCCTTCAAAAAATCAGGCAAGAACTCATATGAAGATGTACCACCATATCTCACTTTATGCTCCTCCTTAAAACAGAAAGAACTAGGTGAAACAGTAGTAATCCCGAGATCTTCAGTAAGGATTCTGAGAGCCATCCGATGATCGGGAGTGCTCACAGTACGAGAATTAGATATATCAAGATTTCTACATAATCTAACTAGCTGCAGATTTAAAGATATGCGATCCCTTGAAGATTCGACTTTCTCTCGTTCTATTTTAGAAAAACCAGGAAGACCTGTCTCTAATAATTGATCAAAGTTAGAACAACCACAGACAGTTGCTGCTACTTTTTTTCGGAGTCTTGGAATTCCAGGAATATGATCTGAATTATCACCAGTCAAAGCTTTAAACATCAAAATTTCTGAAGGTTGGATGGCAACCTTAAATTTCCTCTCCATGTCAATTGCTGATTTTTCAGCATCAACAAATCGATCCCCGGTAGACCCGGGACGATATATAACAATTCGATCTGAATCAGCTAAAAGCTGATAATAATCCCGATCAGAAGAAACTATTATATGATAGTCATATGGTCGAGAATTCACATAAGAAGCAATTAAATCATCTGCTTCTTCATCAGGATGGTGATAAACATCCGATCCCATGAGTAAAAATAAATGAATAAGAACATCAAGTTCATTACGAGCAACGTATCCATCACATAAACGAATTTCAAAGGGCTCGGAACCTGGACGAGTCTTATCTCCTTCTTCTCTTAGTTTATAGTTTGGATCTAATGAAAGTCGTCTTTTCGGAGTTCCATCGAAAAACACATCCATACGAGATGGGCGAGAAACTGATAACACCCAATCGGATAACATCGATAGGAATCCGTATATGAGTCCTGTCGGATAACCTGATGGAGAAATCATCGGATCATCAGAACGATTCGTAACAAAAATAGCATATGCCCTATGAAGAAGGTTATTACCGTCAATCAAAAGATTTCTGGAAGTATTAGACAACCTTCAATTTCTCCAAATATGTACTACGGTATCCAAGAATAAGAGCTTTCGATTTTAAGATAGCCTTTACATCAATCATATCACCGTCAACACCAACAACAACACCTCTCATGTTTTTGTAAGTGCCGCTTTTAACAACCACGGGATCTCCAACAGAAAACTTGACTTCTTGGATTTCTTTAATACCTTGACGTAACGGATCGAGTTGAGAATCATCAACTAGAGAATAAACTGGAGAAGATCCACGACTAGTTGTACAAAGAACCTCTCTGAAATAAGTAGTATCACGAAGTTTAAGGTATGAAATGTCAGGTCTAAACTCGATAAACACATATCCATCCATATAAACTAGTGTTTGTGATTCTTTCCTTACTTTAGTTGAGAGTGCAGGAACAAATATATTAATATCCGTCCGTTTCAAAATTCGACGAATTGAATTTTCAAGTACAGGAACATTCGTTTCAGATTCCTGCTCACCAGCTGAGGATAGTTCGACAACTACCCATTTCGGCTTAACCACCGAGACGCCGGGTGAAGGATGCCGCGAATTCAGCTTCTGAGATTGGGATTCGTTCACGATCTAACTTTACGTGAACTTCAGCCCGCTCAGTAGTTTCTGGAGTCGGAGCAGTAAAGACAACACTTTTATCTAAAGATGTTAAATCTTCATTTGATGTATATTTAACACCATTTACTTCAACTGATTTCGAACCCGATCTTGGCGGAGGTTGCTTAGAAGGAGATTGGGCCGTAATAGGCGGAGCTACAGGCGGAGCTACAGGCGGAGCTGTGGGTGAAACAGGAACCGGAATGGGAGGGAGAATAACAGTTGGTTCTGTAACAGATGGAGTTATGTTTTGAGATACTGGAATAGAAACAGGAACTATTTGAGCATCCTTTAAAAGGATAGCCTCAATATCAGCAATGGATGGACGATCAATAGATCCAAGATCTTGAGCTACCGTCAGCCAACCGCGGCCTCTACTAGGAAAAAATCCTGTTTCAACAGGGAATTTCGATTTAGCACCAACAGAAAGTCTGAAAGCACCCGAAATAGCCTCAATTATCATATCACGAATCCAAGTCGGACTTTCCCTATGAGAAAGCTTATCAAGAAAGTCGAAAGCATGCTTCACATTAATATCTAATGTGGAAAGAATTTTTCCAACGAGTTCATAACTTTCGAATCGATAATACTGACTAACAGTTGACAGTGTAATAGGACCAAGAATAGACATAGACTCAAGAGCTAATAAGCTACTTCTTGGAGTACGTGAACACATCATAGCTATTATGCTAAGAGCCTCATCTTCATATTGAAGTGACTCTTTTTCACAAACATCCTTCAGTCTCATGACAAGAGCATCTTGAGACGGGGGTTGAATGTTATACTCTTCTACTCGATCACGAATAGGACCAACTATTTTATGTGGCTCAGTAGTACATAAAATAACAATGAAAGTCCGTGACTCAACAGCCTGCAGAAGAGCATCTTGTGCAGGCTTAGAAAGACGCTGAGCCTCATCAAAGAAGTAGATTCTGAGATCACTTCCATCCTCAGAACCAAATTCAGAATCGCGAATTATTTCACGAATCTTATCGATCGTCCCCTGAGAAGCAGCATCAAGCTCTTCGACATCTTGGTTTGTCCCGTTAAGAATAGAAATACACGAATCACATTCATTACACGGTTCCCCGTCTTGCAAATTCGTACATTTCATAGCTCGAGCAACAATTCGAGCAAGAGTTGTTTTACCGCAACCCTTCGGACCTCCAAACATCATTGATTGCTGACTTAAAGAATGTCCTCTACTCCTAGTTAGGAGTAAATTCTTCACTCCATTATTACCTAAAACATCAGCAAAACGATTGGGACGATATTTCAAATCTAACATGATGATGCTTTACTCAGTTCTCAAGCATTTCTCGAATTCGACAAGACCTTCATGCCACTGCCCATGACGTTCAGCAACTTCAGGAAATTCTTGAACTGGAGGAGGTATGAGCTTCCATACCATTGAACCGTCTTCCTCTTTCTCCGTTCCCTGACACCTACTAAGTAGATGATCAATCAGGGCGTCACGTTGATTTGGTCTAAGATCATTCCAAACTTCAAGAGCGATCTCAATGATGAAATCAAAACCAACAAGAAAAGCGAATTTTCCGCCCATCTTATAGACGTTTCCAGGAACTGGATTACCTGCACGTCTGGCAGCTTTGTTACGACATATGTAACGAATTTTAGCGGAACTAAGATGCTGATGATCTTTCGGTATCATCCTCTCAGCTATTTTTTGAGCGGTTTCAAAATCATCAAAGAGCAACGGCATTTGCTCAGTCTTCTTTTTCTTATCACGTACTGCATCATTTTCGTCAGTCATTTGATTCTCCAACTTAAAATCATTTTACGCTCATAGAGGCGTACCATGAACGTATTCCATCATCACCGATTTTTCTCCATGCTTCATTCAAATCTTTACAATTCCTAATATTAGGAAGTCTGAAATCACGAATAAATAAATTCGGTGAATAGTTATAATCAAAGAACGATCGAAATCCTTTTCGACCAGCAGCATCTAAGTCAAGACACATATTTACAATTGATGCGAATCGCTGAATAATTTTAGTTCTATCTTTCCCAGGACTACTATTCGTAAGACCAAGAACATTAGGAGCAGCTAATCTCTCGAATGTTAAATAGTCAAATGGTCCTTCTACTAAGAAAACTTCTTTCTTAGCCCAGATTATCGGCATTGCTACCGCTGCACCAAAAAAGAATCCCTCCGGCCTTCTACGAATAAGAAAAGTGTCGTAGTTTTTCTCAGCGATAGATCTAACTTGAACACCAACAAGACAGCCAGAATAAGTAGTTAAAGGAAAAACGATAGAACCAACAATTCGACGCCCAATTATGGGAATTTTTGGACCACCCTCTTCTTCTCTGGTCCATTTCGTAGACCAACGCATGAATCTACAGGATTCACAGAAAGGCCCGTCTTTTTCTCCACAAGATTCAGAGTGCTTAGGATCAGAAGTAACTTCTGGAAAGAAATCACCGCCAACAAAACCAATTCTGTGGCGACGAATCTGCTCAGCAGATACACCTCTCCCTAAAAGATAAGATTGTGCCTCATCCGAATTTTCGAGGCAACTCGAAGCCCACTCAAGAAAGGCTTCTAAAAAATACACATTGATCTTTACACTTGACTAGGGATTTTTGAAGGACAAAAAGCCATTCCTAATGCAATGTTATGGATTAGGATAGCGGCCCCTCCACCCAAAAATTGAGTGTATAAACCAACCATGTCAGGACGAGATAAGAAAACTGGAAATGGAACATCACACGGGACTATCCTACAAATTTTCTTATATTTCCCAGCTGAATCATCGTAATCAGTACCAAAGAATCGTTTTTTCTTATCAGGGGTCCAATCAGTCGGTGTCAAACAAACATGTGGTTGTATAACCATCCCGGAATTTTTTTGAATATAACTAAAACCTTTACCGGCTCGACCCTTACCGGAAAAAACATTTCCGAGATTATCTTCAACCGATAATTTGAAAGCAGCGGATATCATATCACCGATTATAGTATCGGTATTCTCGGATTCTTGAGAGAAAACACCAACACCTATATAAAGAGTCTTCGAACTGACATCTATGTCTTTTTTAACTATTTTCCCACCACGAATGAGCATCGGTAGCTCATCCTTCGGTTTGTATATGACATCATCTCCATTAGTTAGTTTTCGGGAAACTAAAAATTTCCCTCTCGTACTAGAGATGATAGCTGGAACAAAATCTATTATAGCAGGAACGTCGATTTGATATGGAATCGATGCTCCTGATCGTGATCTATGAAGATCATGTTCTAAAATTCTGAGAAGAATCATTTCCAGAAATCTTCCGGTAGTTCTTCTTCCTTTTCAGGGAGAGCATGAGGTCTCTTACGAAGAGAAAAAATCGTAAAAAATGATAAAATCCAGAAAATAAATCTGTTGAAAAGAGGCCTTCGTTTTCCCCTGATTTCAAGGATCCATTGAAGAGCAGCTATATCACGATAATTATCATAGACATATTTATCATTAGAAAAACACTCTTCAAAATCAGCTGCAGCTTCATCAATAGAATGAGAAGATCTAAAATACGGACAATCAGCAGCTTTCGCGTCGTTATCGCAAAATTCCCCAGTCCAAGAAGATGGATCTTCAGATCCATATGTGCATATATGTTCAGGCTCAAGTTCTGTATTTAAAACAACAAGAGTTGTTTGGTGTCTCGGAGAGAGTTCATACTCTGTCGATAAATCATTTTGAGAATACGGAAGTCTTTTAGGAAGATGTTCAACGTTATGAACACAATTTCCATAACGACGACAAGTAAGAGATAGAATATGTTGGCGAAGATACCTATTACGTAGGCGCTCCAGCCGACTTACTATGCTTAATTTCTTCTTCACGAATTAGTACTCTACGTTCGACGACGCAAACGGAAAGATTTAATATCGTCAGGGCCCTTTTCGGTATATCCTTCATAAGCTACGTGAGCGTGAGCCATGAATTCTTCGTTATGAGTTACCATGAAAATATTCACTCCGGTCTCTTCTGCGAGTTGACGCATAAAATCGGCAGCTGCCGGAATATAACGAAGAGCCAGAGCAGACATCGATTCATCAAGAAGCAGCAAATTAGCCATGTTTAATCTGGCCATAACTGCAAGCCTGAGAACGAGTGAAGAAACAACGGCTGCACCGCCACCGAAAGACGTCATGGGGTCTGCTTCAATCCCATCCTCTTCGAGCAAGAAACGCATGGAAAGACGATTAAATTTTGGTTCCTGTTGAATACGGAACGTCAAATTTTGATCATAAACTATGCTCTTAAGAGCACTAGTTACGAGCTCAGACATCGATTCAACATTTGCTCGAAGAAGATCTTCAAGCCATTTTTTGATAACTTCAGAACTTCTCTGATTAAGATCAGCTTTATATCTCAAAGCTTCAGATTTAGCTTTAAGTGCTTCAGAACGAAGATGTAAAATATCACGATAAGCTTTGATAGATGAAATACCTTCTCTTAGCTCACCGAGTCTTTTTTCGATGTCCATTAGTGTTTCACCATCGTTTGAAGATAATGCTGAACTAACGTATCCCCAGTGGGATTAGCTGAAGATATACGAATGGTATTTGGAGAATCTGCATGACCGAATGAAAATTTCACATCTCCTTCAACATTCCCAGTTACATGCTCGAGGTACTCAACATAAATGTCTTCATCGAAGACATGACCTCGTTCCATACGACAATCAATTCTGGAGATTTCTTCTTTATTGAAGAAAAGAATTAATTCACGATCACGATCTTCACCACTAGCTCGAAAGGATACTCTTCGAGTCCCTTCTTCCTGAGAGGCTGTCATAGCCCACGAAAGAGCTTTAGAGAGCTTGTCCGCACCGACAATAAAAGAAACGGGATAATCATCACTCTCTAAAGTAAATAATGGTTTCTTTGAAGAGATCTTACTTAAAGCAAGAATAGATCTCGTCCCGGGTTCAACTATATATAATTTATTCTTATCCTCTGTTATGGAAATATAGTCGTCTTTGCAATTAGAACAAAAAGAAGAGATGATAGGTAAATCGGCTCCAACGAGACTCAGGTCAAAATCGATGAGTGGTGATTTAACTACCGTCCCATAATGTCTAGCCATGGACACGGCACAATTGGATTCACTATAAAAATGAACCTGATTAACTCGCATTTCTTCATCAGACTTCATTTTTACTTGAGCAGAGCAAGATAAACTACGAAGTATCTTTTCAAAAGCTACTCGATTAATATCTTTTATACCAGTCGTAGTCGGAAGTTCAGGAATAGGAAGACGCTTAGAACGTCGCGCCTTCTTTTTCATGCTGGCTTGACGACTCTGCCCTCCACCTTCCGCCTTTAACGAAACTGATTTTTCGTTTATCGTGATAGTAACAGAACGAAGATCATCAATATCGAGAAGAGCAGTTTTATCAGGCGTTATATATAATTCTTCGCATTTAATGCTAGAATCACTTCCACCGCTATAATCGACGAAAGTTCGAACATATCTGCGTTTATCATTCGAAAAAACAACCACTCCATCTTGTTCAAATCGAAGACAAAAATCACCGGATTCCGGTTTAACAAGACGAACCAGAGAGAATGCTTGTCCTATCGACTTAGTTCCAAGAGAGAATTTCATCCTTTGTTTATCTCATCTAGCATGGGCTTAATGATTTTCTCAGCCGTTTCAAGCTCTGAAGTTAACGCTTGAATTTTTACACGTTCAACTTCAATTTGACGAGTGAGCTCATCTTTGATGTTATTCGGATCAAATCCGAGCGCTTGGCATTCATCCATTAATCTACGGAGTGCCTTTCGTCGCGCCGTTAGTTCAGCAGTAACTAATGATTTATTCCTCTCAAGTGCTTCACGTCGAGAATTATACTCTTGGTAAGACTTGACAAGATCATCAATACTGACAGTAGTAGTATCTTTCATCAGTCATCCTCTCAAAGATAATTTCAAATTACATCAACAAAGTTTCAGGTTACCTGTTCAAGATCAAATATGGAATCGAAAACCCTATTATTTGAATCAAAACGGGTAGCAGCTATATATTCACGACCTTCAGAACAAGTGAGATTATAATCACAATTCTTACAAGCAACAGATGGCTGAGCCTCAAACATTTTCAAACGAACTTTCTTAGCGACATCGAAAGCCGTATCAATAGATTTTCTCATGTCATCTTCAGTATAATCAACCCACTGAAGAGGATCAGAAGGAAAGCGCCAATAAAGAAATCCGATTCGACTAGGGGCGACACCGTAATAGAGATAATGTAAAGTCGCGTACCAAATTAATTGATTAGAGTCAGTATACTTACCTCTATGTCTTGATCCTTTACCATCAATAATAACGATTTCATCACTAAATGGATGAATGAAATCAACTTTTGCCCCTAAACGAAGAGTAATGCCATCCTTGGTATAATCTTGTGTTAAATCACGTTCAGCAACACTAGCCGGGGATAGAAGACGATTTTTTCTTATAGTGTTGATTCCTTCAGGAATATATGTATCAAGATCATTTCTGAGTGTTAAAACATACCCAGGATCCGAAGCTGATATGAAATTCTCAGTGGCAAATATCTGATCTATAGCAGCATCTTTATAGGAAAGAGTAACGCCAATCGGATTCGGTTTAGACCAGGCCTTCCTCTTATAAAACCATTCGAATACTTTTCCAATAATGGAACCAAACATGGAATCACGCGGATCTCTTGCTTTTTTAAAAGCTTTGATTATATAAGAAAATTCATACTTCTTTGGGCATATTATATAACAACTTATCCCTGAATAGCTAAGATAGTCACAGAGACTCATACTATTCCTCTAACACACCATGCTCAGCCGCTTCAATAGTCTCTAAAATGATATTTCTAAGATCCTCAGGATAACCTGAGTTTTTCAATTCTTCAAGTTTATCATCGACATTTCCAAAAGTCGAAGTAGCAGTAGTACGAAGTTTTTGTATGAACTCGTCTAAATTGCGTCGTTCTTTATCAAGTGCCTTCTTCTTTTCAAGGTCAAAAACTTCAGAAGCATCCTTGATTGGTATATCATGAACATCAATAGAAATTCCTCGAGAGTCACAGACAATACTCGATACCTTCGGAATACGATCAAGATTTTCGAAAGTTAAGGCCCCTCTAGAGACAGCACCAAGATTCACAAATTTGACGCCAAGGTGTTCTTTAACACCTTGATCTTTGTGATAATGCCCAAAGACATAAACATCAGGGCATCCTTCAAATATTAAATCTCGATAATCAAATACTCGTTCATTAAAGAATGTTTGAACACGTTCTTCTGGCGCGAAAGCTGCTAACGCATGAACAAAAGCAATAGTATATGTGCTAGAATCGTTCTTCTTTACGGCCTCTCTCAGAGCGTCGTCATATAAATCAGTCGTATATTCAACACCAATAAGTCGAACGTTCAAAGTTCCTGAAGTGAGAGTTTCATCTTTAAGATGTCTGAAAACACCGGAACGAAGAAGAACACCAAGCGGCTGTTTAGGGAGAGAAAGCGGATCATTATAACTCATGTCATGATTGCCACCGATGGCATATGTTGGACATGAATAATTACGATGAATCCTAGCCGATTGAGCGACAGTTGCCATTGTCGTCTTATTAGCAGCTTTCACATGAAAAAAGTCGCCAACACGAACAACAGCATCAGCTTCTAACCTTGAAGCAAGCTGACCTTGCCATTCAAGCTTCTCAAAAATGGCATCCCTGTAACAGTCTTTTCTGTAACCGGGGTTGAGATCGGCAAGATGTTCGTCAGATGATGTGACTAATCTGATTTTCGACACTGATCAAAATTACATTGAAAAGAACTTCAAGGAAATCCTGAAGCCTGGTCAACGTCAAGACCGGTCGATATCAATAATGAAAGATCCGAGTTTCTCATAGTCTCACGTTCATTTTTAACGGAGAATAGGAAAGCATCTGGATCACCAAAAAGAAAAACTTTTTTCTTTGCTCTAGTGATAGCTGTATAAACAAGATTTCTATATAGCATAATCCCGTACTGCATCGTCATCGGCATGATAACATAATCAAATTCCTGACCCTGACAACGATGTGCAGTACAAGCATAAGCGACAGTCAACATCATCCTACATTCTTCAACACTAAATGTAAAGACCTTGTCAACATATCGAGGGACTGACGATTCCTGATCAAACCAGTTAAAAACTCGAACCTCAACTTCATCATCTTTTAGAGAGATTCTTTGAACTTTCCCAGTATCACCGTTGAAAATCATGCGGTCATAATCATTCTTTATGATCATGACACGATCACCTTCATATAGATCTGAAGTCCCATGTTTTATGTAAGCAGCCCGTTTAGATGCGAATTCAGGATTAAGAACAGGCCGAAGGGATTTATTTAAGTTATTTACACCTAATTGTCCATCATATTTTGGAGCAATAAGCTGGAAATTCGAGCCCTTCTCTTTCATGAGAGCAGTAAGCTTACAAACTTCTTCAACAACCGCCTCAAGCGAATATCGCATGAAAACAAATTGTGATTTCTGACGAAACGATAGATCTATGTCAGAACCAGCAAGAATTTGATGGGCGACTGAAATAATATCTGATTGATCTGATTGTCTATATATCCTCTTAAGGAAAACATGAGGAACATCAGGACAACTCAGGAGAGAATTTAAAACATATCCAGCACCAACTGACGGTAACTGAGCAGCATCACCAACTAGGATAACAACAGTCGATGGAGTTAGAGCGGTCATTAATCGGTAGAAAGTCTCAGAATCTACCATGCTCATTTCATCAACAATGATGGCATCAGCATAAAATTTATTGTTAGCCCCAAATTTCCAACCACCATCACGATTATAACCAAGAGCTCTATGAATTGTGGAAGCTACTTTGCCCGTCACTTGTGATAGACGCTTCGCAGCTATACCAGTTGGAGATAGAAGAAAATAATCAAGATTTTTCTTCTCGAATAAATCAACAAATGCTGATACAAGGGTTGTTTTACCGGTTCCAGGATAACCAGAAATTACGCAAACACGAAATTTCTTTAGCATGAAGAAAGCATCTCTCTGTTCATCAGAGAGTTTAATATTTCTTCGTTCTTCGAATGATGAAAGAATTTCATCAAGATCCCCGAAAGAAGGGGCGCCGGATTTCAATAAATCTGATACATGTCTAGCTGCTTCCGATTCAAAAATCCAGTTATTTTTTAGGTATAACTTCGTTCCATTTGAAACTATAACACCGGATTTTTTGAGTTCGGTAAGACAAGTATAATATGCAGATTCCGATAGATAATCTCCGTGAGAAAAAGATTCAAGACCTTGTCTAAAAAGTTTTTTAGTTTGATTAAATATATCTTCAGAAACAACGTAAGTATGACCGTCTGAACGAGAAAGTTCATCCATCGAGTATATAATTAAAGCAGAGACTCTCCTTAAATCATCTCTGCCGATCCCAAGTTTTTTGGCAACTTGATCAGCTGTCGAAAAACCAATACCGGAACATTCATAGAGACAATAAGGATTAGCTTTAATGAGCTCTGTAGCTCGAGCCCCGAAGGTACTATAAACAGACCGAATCTGTGTACCATTGAGGCCAAAATCAGCTAAGAAAATTGATACTGTTCGTTGTTCAGATGATTTCTTCCATTCAGTCTGAATAGATTGTCTCTGTTGAGTGGTTAGAAAATCACATTCAGAAAGACGTTCAGGAGTGTTATCTAAGATAGAAACTAAATCGTCACCGAATGCTGTATAAAGTTTTCCAGCGGTAACCGGACCTATCGATTTAACATTATTGATAAGATAGGTCATGACGCCAGTTCTTCCTTTTTCAGGAATGATTTCACAAGCCGAAGCTGTGAACTGACGACCATAAGTTGGATGATTTCCCCAAACACCACAAAATTTCGCCTTCACACCATTATCGAGTGTTATGTCAGGGAAAACACCATTAACAACGGCTTTTGAATTACCTTTCTCGAGTATTACTCTGACAACGGTATATCCAGTTCCCTTATTGGCGAATAGGGTGCCACTAATTTTTCCTATAAGTTCTTCCACTTGGAATAAATTACACTAGAAAGTAGAAGATTATTTAAGAAGGGATAGACATCAGATCCATAAGCTGTTGCTCTGATATAATAATAACCCCATTTTTCTTGGCGGACATCATCTTCTTTGAAGTAGTATCAGTATCATTAGTAACGAGATATGTGGTTCCTTTAGAAACAGAATTTTGAACTGTTCCGCCAGCATCCATTATCATCTTTTGAACAGTTTTTCTCGGCTTTGAGAGATCACCAGTTATACATACTGATTTACCTTTAAGTGGACCATCAGAAACTTTCTTGACCTCCAAAACTTCCAACAAATCAAGAAGAAGTTCTTTTCTTTCTAAAATCCCTTCTTGAATTTGACGTGCAGTTTTCTCCCCAATATTTGGAACGGCAACTAATTCATCGAAGCCAGCTGATACAATTTTATCGGCAGTATCGAACCCGGCAGAGACAAGATCAGTTGCTGTAGAAAGACCGAAATTCGGAATGTTTATCGATGCAAGAATCAATTCAAGAGGAAGAGACTTATTTGAATGAAGTGCTGCATAACATTTATCTGCCATTTTACGGCCAGAACAGCAATCAGTCCAATCATCGATAGTTAAACGATAAAGGTCAGCGACCGAAGATACGTTCGGTAATTCGGCTAAAGCTTCAATCGTTGCATCACCAATATTTAAAAGTCCGAGATTCCTGATCCAGACTTTCAATGATCCGATAAGTCTAGATGGACATGAAGTATTATTACAATATAAGAAATCACCGACAATAGCAGTTGGTCCTGAACATACAGGACAAAACTCAGGTATTTGAAAGAGATCAGGGCGAGAACCTTCTGTCATAACAGAAGATACAAGACAAAACTCAGAATTTACTACTGCTGAGTTTGTTCTTCGTCCTCATCAACTTCTTCATCTTCGTCAAAATCTTTGAGCTCTTCGTCATCACCTTCGAGATTCAATTCCGCTTCAAAATCTTCGTCAGGCTTTTGAAACTCAGCCGGAATCTCTGGAGGAGGGGCATTTTCAGGAACAGCATTATTCGGAGTCCCACCGAAAACCTGTTCTTGAACCATGGAACTCTTTCCTTCATGGAAAGCCTTCATGAATTCACCCATCTCCCCACCGAGTGAGAGGACTTTTTCAGCAATCTTAGAAAGATCGTCGTTTTCTTTCCCAGTGAAATCTTGCTGAAGACGAGCAATCTTCGAATATGTCATTGCCAAATCTTTTAGAATATCGGCAATATATGAATTAACTCGATACCACTCTGTATCTCGTGCGTCAGTGGGCGCAGGAGCTGGCGCAGCCTGAGGCGCAGGAGCTGGCGCAGCCTGAGGCGCAGGAGCTGGCGCAGCCTGAGGCGTACCGCCTTGATTACTCTGACCGTCGTCTGCTTCCCGAAATTTAGCAGCGATTTGAGCAAATCGTCCTTTCGGCTCTTTGAAAGAACCGCTAAGATTTGCTTCAACTCTAGCAGCAGTAATCTGAAAAGGAGTCGCCATCTCTGATTAAGAGATAACAAAGGGCTAATCCGGACGTAAATTACGTTCGATATCCCGTAGATATAAATATGGAACAGATCGTAATCGAAGAAACGAATACTACAAACCGGGTGGCCGATATAATAATCGACACTTTAATTAGTCTAAATGTGACCCATTTTTTCGGAATCCCAGGGGGTCCAGTATCACCAATTTTTCACGCAACCTGGAAGCATCCGAAAGCTAGACTCATAGAATCACGGCAGGAGACAAGTGCCGCTTTTACAGCCATGGGATATCATAGAGCATGTGGGAATACTCCATGCGTCATAGTCACTGCCGGTCCCGGAGCGACAAATGTTGTAACTGGAGTAGCTGCAGCTGCAGCTGAAAAAACTCCAATGATAGTTATCTCTGGAGATGTTTCTTGGGAAACTAGCGGTAAACGACTACTTCAAGATTCCGGACCTCAGGGGATAAATATCGACGCAATGTTTCAAGGGATAACGAGGACCATAATCAGAATCAGACAAGCAAAATCAGCCTCAGCTCATATAGCCGAAGCTCTTCAAATAGCAACTAACCCAAAAAACCCGGGACCAGTCCTAGTCATTATTTCAATAGACAAAGCCTCGGAAAAAACTACCTCCCCAACCATTGTCGTAACCCCAGTTATTAAAATGAATGATCATGGGGTTGATATGGACTTGGTAAAACTAATTAGAGATAGACTCATTAAAGCGGAACGCCCGTTACTTGTTTTCGGAGCTGGTTGCAGACCTTTTTGGCATCATCTCGAATGTCTCTTGTTTGAGTTCAAAATTCCATTTATCACTACACCACGAGCAAAAGGCATAGTGAATGAAACTCATTCTTGCTCTCTAGGACACGGCGGATTAGCAGCCAGAGCATGGGCAAGAGAGTATACGAGACGTGGGGTTGATTTCGCTCTTGTCATTGGAACAGATCTAGATGATTGCTCAATTGGATCAACCAGTTATATTAAAGATGGTGGTGAATTAGTTCATATCGATTGCAACGCATTAGTCTTCAACCGAAATTTACCAACATCATTAGGAATAGTTGCTGACATAGGAGTTTTCCTAAATCAACTAACTGTAGCTGTTCAAGATATTGAGGTATCACTTAAGCCAGAAATTGAAGAAATTAAAAATAATTCACCTTTCGATCACCAAAACTTTGAAAGTGATGGAAGCGCAATCATAACACCATATCGAGCTTTGGCAGATCTGCAGCATGCTTGCCCAGACGCAAGATTTGTAACAGATATTGGAGAGCACATGCTATTTGCACTCCATTATTTAATAACAACAAAGCCAGATAGATTTACGATCCATCTCGGTCTCGGAAGTATGGGATCGGGTATTTGTTCTTCCATAGGAATGGCGATAGGGGATCAGTCATCTAAAGTTATCTGTATATGCGGCGATGGCGGGATGCAAATGTCTGGAATGGAACTCATGGTAGCAAAAATGCAAAATCTACCAATATTGTTCGCAGTCTTCAACGACTCTCGTTATAATATGGTGCATCACGGATTCAGTCAAGTCTATGGGGAAAATATTCCTGTCGAAACTCCACTTATCGATTTTCGAAATTGGGGACTATCAATGGGAATCAATGCTGAGCGAATAAATCATCCGGGCGATATAACAAGTAATATGATCGATTTACTTACAAAAGATGGCCCGGCAATTTTAGATATTAGAATAGATCGTAATAAACGGGTTGTTGGAGGAGGAAGAAACGAAGTTCTTAAACAAATGAGTGAACCAGTCAAGTAAACTCACGCCTTGTAAGATCAGTATTATGGAACTATTAGAGATAGACGACCTCGAAAAAGAAGAGGCGGAGCTGAGAGAAGCCAGACTGGCATATTATAATCTTACTCCGATAATGTCAGATCCTGAGTACGATGCACGCCTCGAAAGACTAAAGCGACTAAAGCCAGGAAGTTTCGAAGTCGAAGTCGTTGGAGCTGAAGTTCCAAAACTTTCTGTTTGGGAAAAAGTAGAGCACAAGATCCCGATGGGGTCATTGTCAAAAGTAAACAGTGAAAAAGAATTTCGCGAGTGGGCAACAGAAGTCATTGGAGATGATGACGGCCCGAAAGCTTTCTTATTTACGCATAAAATTGACGGGTCGAGTATGGAACTCGTCTACGAAGCTGGGGAATTAGTAAGATGCGTTACTAGAGGGAATGGGACAATCGGTGAAAACGTAACTGATAATGTCTCTCGAATACCGAACATTCCAAAATCGATTGTTATATCTAGTGAAGAAGTGACGGTTCGAGGTGAAGTCGTCATGTTAAAGCAAGTTTTTCAGGAGAAATACTCCGAAAACTATGCTAATCCTCGAAATACTGCAGCAGGAAAAATCAGAGATAAGAAAACAGACGGTAGAGACTGCGTTAATCTGATCTTCCTTGCATATACACTAGTATCTGCTACTGCACCGAAAACAGAAGAAAAATGTTTCCGAGTTTTACAGAAGCTAGAATTTCAAGTACCAGATTACGGAACCGGGAGCATAGACGATGCAGTCGAATGGCACAAAGCACTTGCAGATTATAAACGAGAAATAAATCCGTATGAAATGGATGGAACAGTAATAAGAATAAACGACATTAAAGCACAAGAAGAACTCGGTGATTTAGGTATGAGACCAAGAGGTCAAATTGCCTATAAATTTGATCCGATAATGGGAATCACTAAAGTGATCGACATTAAATGGCAAGTCGGAAATTCCGGTCGAATAACACCGGTAGCTTCTGTTGAACCAATAGAAGTTGGTGGAGTAACAATAACTAGTATTTCACTTCACAACTTAGCGATGTTTAAAGAATTGGCTTTATTCCAGGGATGTCGCGTCTTAGTTAGTAGAAGAAACGATGTCATCCCATATATTGAGCAGAATCTTGATGCTAAAGAAGCTGCCTAGTACGAAGTATCGATGTAATTCTTGAACTAAATGATAAATTTCCTCCAGAATTCATTAAATTCTGGATAGTTATAGTCCATGACTTTGGTCGTTCATCCTCAGTATTGGGAATGAAAGCAGACCATCCACGTCTCGGTACTCGAGGAGGATTGTGGTTATAACCAGGATCGTCTGCTGATATGAAAACATGCGTCGGATTATCCTTGGCAAAATTTTCCATATCAGCAGTCAACTCTGATATGTTTTCAAAATCGGTAGGGAGTGGAGAATTATCTTTATCTGTCACAAATCACATTACAACAGATATTAACTACAGCCGGTACTAACTCCACAGGTACCACATAAATAACAAGTACCAACTCTACGAGTGATGGCACCGCAATTCATACAAGGCGGTGCATCACTACTCATTGCCGGTGAAGCAGAATCCATAACTGACGGAATCGATGAAGGAGGAGGAAGAGATTCGATTGAGACAGCACGCGTCTTAATCTTATCAGCCATCCCAGAGTTCTCCCCGCCAAAATAACGGATATCCAAGAACTTAAATATGTAATCATATATACTATCAGCAAATCGAATCTCAGGATTATCCGTCATCCCGGCAGGTTCAAAACGCTGATGAATGAAACTCTTGATCATAACTGGAAGTGGAGTACCATGTTGAAGAGCTATGCTCATCATCATAGTAAAACCATCAAGAAGACCACCAAGAGTTGATCCATTCTTACCAAGACGTACAAAAACTTCTCCCGGTGTTCCATCGTCATATTCATTTACCATCAAGTATGCTTTATGGCCACCGATGTTAAACTTGTGCCTGAAGCCCTTAACATCTCTCGGGAGACGACGACGCTTTAGAATAGGGACCTCAATGGGAACTTCACGAATAACTTCACGAATCCCAGTCTTTGCTTCTTCATCATCTCTACTCTTCGTCTTCAATGGCTGAGATTTTTTACAACCATCTCGGTAAAGAGCGATGCATTTCAGACCGAGTTTCCAACCTTCGTAATAGAGATCCGCAATGTCTTCAACAGTTGCATTACTCTTAAGGTTAACCGTCTTGCTTTGAGCACAAGTAATGAGTGGTTGTATGGCAGCCATCATCTTCAAATGACCGATGGGTGTAACACAACGCCCAGAGAGCATAGAAGGCATGGCACATTCGAAAACTGGAAGATGCTCAGCCTTCAAAAATGGAGCACCTTCAATATCATCATTTTCAGTTAGAAAATTCGAAATTCCAGAAACTTCGTCTTCTGAGTATCCGAGATTATGAAGCGCCGTCTTAACCGCTCCACTAACTAATTTCATAGATCCGCCACCAACAAGTGACTTGTATGAAACTAATGAGAAAGCCGGTTCAATTCCGGTGGTATCCATACCCATAAGGAATGAGATGGTCCCAAGAGGAGCTTGAAGTGTTGCTTGAGAGATCGAGTATCCGTGTTTCTCACCAAGCTTTATGACTTCGTCCCAAGCTTTTTCAGATGTACTAAGAACATCATCACCAAGTGGATCTTTAACGACACCCCAACGTTTCAGAACATTCTTATTCGCTTCTCGGTGCATTTTCATGACACCAAGCATCGGTTCTTTGTTCTTTTCGAATTCTGCGAATGGAGAAGTTCTGGCTGCTAGTTTAGCAGCTACGGTATAAGCATTAGCAGTCATAAGACTAGCTAATCGCGCTGCAACTACGCGACCTTCATCAGAATCATAAGCAAGGCCAAGATTCATGAGAAGCGCGCCAAGATTTCCATAATTCAAACCGATAGGACGAAGAGCTAGTGAATTCTTCGTAATAGCGGGAGTAGGATACTCAGCTTTGGCAATGATAGCATTTTGCGCAGTAACGAAAATTCGAATAGCATGCTCAAAACGCTTCACATTGAGAGTACGACCATCAAAAAATCTCGTTAAGTTCAAAGCACAAAGGTTGCAGGCGGTGTTGTCTATATGAAGAAATTCTGCGCAAGGATTACTTGAACGAATTCTTCCGGAATTCGGAGTTGTGTGCCATTTGTTGATCGTGTCCGAGTATTGGACGCCGGGATCACCACAGAACCATGCAGCTTTAGCGATTTCAAGCCAAACGTCTTTAGCTTTATAGGTTCCAACAATTGAACCAGTAATTCGTGCTTTAGTCTCCCAAGAACGATCATCAGTGACAGCTCTCATGAATTCGTCTGAGATACTAACTGAATGATTAGCGTTCTGGAATGAAACCCATTTATAAGCAGAGTTCGGATCATCATAGCTTGCGCTATAACCAATATCAATCAAATCATGAGCGCGTTTCTCTTCAACGGCTTTACATGTAATGAAACCAGGGCGGCCGTCTTTCGTTTTAATAATATCAGGATGATCAATATCAATTACTACGATCTTCGCAGCGTTACGAGTACTGCCACCGCTCTTCATCACTTTGGCGCCCTTATCGCATTCCTCCATGAATCCGAGAGGGCCGCAAACATAGGCTCCCGACGAGAGTTTCTCGTAGGAAGATCTGAGTGACGAAAAATTCGCACCAGAACCAGAACCACCAGCAAAAATGATTTTCTCTGATTTTTGAAATTCAGAAATAGATTCTAAAGAATCACCGACACCAGAGATGAAGCAAGCAGACGCAGCTTGTCGACGACCAGGAACGCCCAGATTAAACCAAACAGGAGAATTGAAAGCACCGAGCTGGTGAAGAAGAGCATAGATGAGCTCTTGTTCATAAATATCAGCGTCTTTTTGTGATTCAAAATAACCCTGATCAAAAGCCCACTTCGTTAATGTTGAAGCAACTCTCGAAAAAACTTGTCTAACAGAATTTTCACGAACATTATCGATCATTCGGAAATATTTGTCAGCGACAATATTTATCGTAGTTTCAGTCCACCATGCAGGAACTTCGATTCCTTTACATTCGAACACAATGGTTCCATCCGGCCGAGCAATGACAGCATCAACTATTTTCCATTCAATATCATCGAATGGATGAACGCCGTCTTTCGTGAAAACTCGAGACCAACGTCCAATCTCACGACCCTCTTTGGCCATGCCAGCAACACTTTCAAGAGTCTTGACTCCAGGGGAAATTTCAACGGGTGATAGAGGGTCAGCTACGGCCGCGCTTGTCATTCAATGCCTCCTCAGATAGACGAACAATCTCAGCTTCTAACATCAATCCAGCAGAAGAATTCCCGACTTTGTGTAATAAGTCTGCATTACACAAAGTATCAAGACTTTTCAGTAGAGAGTCTTGACTCCATAAACCAACCTTAGGTTCCACCATCTTTCGATAAACAAAAGGATGAACCCCGATCTTTTCTGCTATTTCTTGTCCCGATAGTCCGGATGAGCGAAGACGCTCGATTAGCAGCATCTGAATAATATGACGCTGTAAAAAAGCGATTACCCATCCCGTTTCGTCGTTGTTTTCTTGAAGTTTGTCCAGAAAAGCAAAAGCTTTGACCGGACGTCCTTCGCAAACAGCGTCTAACACTTCTTTCGGGGTTAACTCGGCAGAAAAGCATAGAACGGCCTTAACATCTTCCGGGGTTACGACCCCGGAAGGAACTAAAACCGATATTTTCCGTATTTCCGAAAATATCTTCCGCAGGCTTTTTCTGCTGTTCACAAAAAGTCCGACGGCTACACGCGCTAAATCGATATTGAAATTTTCGCCTTCCTTTATAATCCAACCGAGATATTCATTCTTATCATCAAATGATTTGAGCTTCGGAAAATCATATGATTTACGACAAGAAGCGTGGGAAAGTTTCTTTTTTGATACTACGATAACATCATCGTCAAATGATGAGAGAAGAGGAACATCATCAGCCCCCCATAGGATGAAAACACGAGAAAGATTATCTTTAGGAATCGTTGAAGATTCTTGAAGATAATTCGATAATTGACTAGGAAGTTTGAACTGATAAACAGTCTTGGCAAGACTAGAAGCTGCTTCTTGAAACGCTGCCCGTTCAACAAGAAACTCTTCCTCACCGCTAATTAGAGTAAGTTTTGCCACGGGAGATTAATATACAATAAAATCAGTCGCAAAAACATGCCCTATGCCAATGAATCTCCACATTGGCTGAAGGAACTTTAATTATATCAGCACAAAATTGTAAAAAACGACGACTACGAGATCTATTTAACAATTTCGATTCAATAACAGCAGATCTACACACAATAGAGATAGCATCTCTTTCTTTTGATCGACCAGATTTAATTTTCTTCACAGCTTCCGGAATGAAAATTGATTTATCGCCAGAAAGAATTTTGAGTACGCTGTGTCGTAATTCTTGAAAAGGGCCAGACATTATTGTTTGATAAAGACCTGGACGACCATCACATAAAGCTACGAGTGCTGGCTCAGTAACGAATTCAAGACAATTTGAAATTTCTTCATCAGATAAACAATTCCACCTAATAATATGAACGAATCGTGATAAGAGAGGCGGAACAAGTAAGCCACGATCTGAAACAATAAATATGACTAAACATCCGTCAGGAGTTTCTTCACAAAGTTTCAACCATGCATCTTGAGCTGGTTCGCTTAATCGATCAGCTTCATCAACTACAATAGCTCTGAATGAACCGAGAACAGGATGTGAATCACAAAAGTCTCGAGCTTCTCTAGCTCCTTCAGGACCAGTATCAGCTACATGTAAATCTTCAGGACCAAGAAAATCTTCCAAAAACGAACAGATGAATGTCTTTTTTCCGATATAGTCAGGTCCCTCAAGAAGAAGATTTCTCGGCGGATTCGGGGACTTCAGGAGTGTCTCTATCTCCCGCTGTGAGTTCTCGTTTCCTGAAATCTTCGGCATTTGCTCTTCCTACTTCGATCAACTCTATTTTAATTTCATACAATCGAAGACACAAAGGGCAAGCGGCCGTATTATAGCGACCAAGAAGAACTAAACCAGACGATGGACAGTTTTGGCAAAAGAAGATCAATAGTTAAATGCTCCTCCAACCGGAACAACCCAAACATGTCCACACTTAGTGCATTTAAACATTGGAGCAGAAGAGCCATCTTGTGACATCTTCTCAGCTCTCTTACCATCACACTTCTGACCCTCTGTTCTTGGATCAGAACCACGGGTACAGCGCATAAAAACAACCGGATTGGATTTTTCTTCAATATTTGACAAGTTTTTCTCCTTACGGAGAAAACTCTACTATCAACAAAGCTCGAATACGATCAAGAATAATATTTATAGGTTCAGTTGGGAATAAATCTAAGTTTACTTTAGATACAACTGATTTACAACGATCAAAATCTGATTTCAAAAGAGTCCATGATTCTCCAAGTATATTCGGATTTTGAGCTTTAACAACTTCCGGAGAATCTGCTGAACTAAAAACACTAACTGTTAATTTATTTTGTTTCAAACGATAAACAAGCATTGGATATGAAGTAGTGACATGCTCTATCGTTGCAGCACGAAAAAGACGGTTTATCTTTTCGCCAGTAAATGAATCACTAAGACTTCCATCCAAAGCCATGTCATGCCCATGGGCAAAAACGGATTGAAGCAACAGAGAAAGCTGCTCTCGAGATTGAGAAAGCTTGTTGAGTTTGAGCCCCTGGAGCTTCACTCTTCTTTCGTCGACCGGCACCGGCACCAGCATCAGGTTTGATAGCGTCTACATCAACACCCTGACTCTGAAGTTTCTTCGTTAGACGACTCAAATCGTCTTGTTCTTTCGGGCCAAGTCCGTCTTTCGATTCTGCCTTCGCCTTATAGCGAGCGACCTTTCGCTCATCGATACCACGCTGATAATCTTCTTTACCCTGTAGCTTCTCGCGTTCCTTTTTACGAACAGCAGAAGGATCTACATCAGCAAAGAATGTTTCTTTCAAGACGCCATAATCACCAGGCGTCATATAATTCTCAATGAAGACCCAGATCTTATCTAGAAGCTTCTTACGAAGATCACCGACAAAACCTGACCAGCGTTTCTTATTCTTCTCATACATCTCGGGATTCTTCTCTTGAAGAGCCGAGGCCTGACCCATATTTTCCTTCACATCAGAACCAAAAGTGCCGATGTCATCATCAAAAATTAACTCGAATAAACTAAGCTCTTCCGGAGTTAAAGACTTCTTTAACTCGGGGATATATTCATCGATAACGTCATAAAATTCACGAATTGCAGAATGATCATCAAGAGCCTTACCCAACGCAGTGTCATCAGGCGTCGGCATTCTGCCTTCGCCTTCACCCATCCCACCAGCATCATCACGTTTTCCGAAAGCTTGATCGATCGTTTTTTCCTGCTTCGTCTTCTTCATTTTCTGCATCGATCCGCTCATAGCGGTCGTACGCAAATTGCTATACATTGCTGAAAGAGCATCTTCCCACTTATCCCAATCCTTGGCAAAATCCCACGGTTTGCCAGTTTTACGTTGGATTGGTTCACCACTTTCATCTCTCTGAACAACACCAGCATCATCGGTTTCATATCTTGAACCGGTAGTGATGTAGGTCAAGAAATCCTGCACAGCATCCATCGCAGCACTTTCATTATTTTGAAGTTGCTTACGAGCAATGGCCATCAATTTATGACCAATGGTAGCTGGACTAATATCAACACTCTGATCAGGGAACTGCTTCTTCAGAATATTAATAATGGCTTTCCCAAAACCAGTTTCGATATCCGCATATAAGCGGAACATAGCCAATATTAGTCTGGTAGATGCTGCAAGGCGCATGCAACTAATTCAGACTAAAGGGCTAGTTTTAGGACCGATCTAAATCAACTAATCAGACAATTGGCCGGTTTTATCATTAGGGAAAGTCATCAGTACCGGCCCATTGCAAGTGAGACAACAATCACCGACAACTTCACTTTTGACAACGGAGTTGTTAACGTGACCTTCAGCACATCGAAATTTAGGTCCCGGATTTTCATACCAAGAATCGGGGATCCCCATAAATATAGGTTCCCCATTTTCTTCATATTTTAAACGAAGAACGAAGATTCTTTTTCGAAGTTCTTCGAATTCCACTATTGACGAGCCCGGGCATCACGCGATACAGCCGCAGTAATTTTTTCACGAGGATAGTCAAAATGAGCTGCCATGTCGTCTTCAGTCATCCCATCACGAGCTAAAGAACCGAAAAGCTCATTCCTCGCTTTCACAGGATCACCGAATCGATCATCACCAAGAACCTGATCCTCAGTGCAGCCATATCGTTCACAAACTTCATGAAGAACTCTGTCAGCATGCGCTTCACCAACTCGCGCACTCTTCAGTTTTCTTAAACCTGACAAGTGCAGTTTATGAACTTTAGTGACAGGGATATTAACTTGCCGAGAATAATCACGAGCAGCCTGTCCTAAAATATCGAGTGCTTCAATCGCGGCGAGTTCATCAGAAGTGATAGTGGACTGTTTGAGTAAAACAGTTATATCAGTCTGATTTTCAACTTCAGTAAATTTTTCAATCGCAGCATGATCTGCAATAATTCTAGGTGATCCATCTTCAGAATCAGCGTCGAACGCTAAAGATTCCATATCCCCAAATTCTGGAGAAAGACCATTATTGCAACTCACACGCGATATATCATCAGTACGTCCAAGAGACTTGAACTCATTACTGACTTCATTCGTTATGAGAATCGAAGCGTACTTCAAAAGACCAGCATCGATAGGCTGCGGTTGCGTCTGCGCATTCAGCACAGGTCTCATGATAGTCCTCGGCGTTCTGGCTATCATATTATAACCGCGCCAACGACGAAGAAAATTCCGCTCATGTCGTTGACCATCTTTATCGATGAAAATGCTGACGAGCTGTGAATCATTCCAACGCATCTTCTGAATATGCGGAATCAACTCTGGATCCGTCCACGATTTAAACGTGGTCATATCAAGAGTTATCCCTTTCAACCGAAGAAGTGAAAGTCCGCGATGACATTCAGGGCATTCTTTCGGATCCATGCCAGAACGTCGTTTACGTGGACAACCTTGGTGTTCCGTGAGTTCCGCCGGCAAAAGGAATCCTTGCCGCCATAAAGCTTGAAGCTTCGTGTAATCGCCTGCCGGATATGCTAAAAGCGATAAAACTCTGTCACTGTCGATCGTGTGATTTTGGACAGAGTAGAAGAAACGACCGTGATCAAACTTAGCATAACGAAGCAGATCATCGATTCGCCAAAGCGAATGCGCCCAAGACCGTTTATTTTCCCTCCCATTCGGAAGAACTGCCGGACCTAGGCGTTTTTGAACCATTTTGCCGTTCTTGTCTGCAACAAGAATCGGTTTCCCATCGACATCGAACAGAGGAGATGCGATATATGCTAGGGAACCAGGGTTCAAACCTAGCATATATTCAGCTTCAGAACGATCAATAAGATCGTCCTTCAGATGCTTAAAGAACCACCTGGCTGTGAATTCCTTCTGAAGGAGGCGAACAAAGACTCTTTGAGCTGCGTCTGGCCCTCGCTCATTCTTACCAAAATGAAACTCTTTATTCACTCTAGCCCGAACCCACTTATACCATTGTTCAATGAACGAATTGTCCGTGGGAATTGAGACAGGCTTATACCCCTCAACAAACTCTGACATTCTGTACCTCCTCCTTGCGCCAGATCACACCAGCGACTACGGAGAATGATCTCTGATCTACAACAGACCAGAGCGACAGAATTTATCACAGTTTAAAAGGCTACACAATTATCCAAAGAATGGAAAAAGCATTTCGATTTCAGACACCTCATAGACAGTAGGCTGAACAGTCGATGGGTGAAGAAGTTCGAGGACTTCCTTATCCTTCAGAGGCGGACGACGCTTTGCAAGCCATTGTTGAGCAGAGGATACTCTCGCCTTCGAAGCATCACGACCCTTAGTACAGGATCCATCACCAGATGCATAGAGGGCAAGTCTCTCTGTTATCGGGAGCTTCGAACAGGTATTAAAAGACATTCTAGCAATCCGAATAGCTGCCCGTACACAATTGTTTCGGTCAGATATTAGATCCTCACCACCCCATCCGATGGTCTTAGACTTATCGGTTATGAATTTAAGACCATCCCCAGTAACTACGACACGACGAGTGGTTTTTCCATCAGCTTCAGGTTTACCCATCCGAATCTGTGCGATGCACCAAGATTCACCGGAATCACCTCGAGCTGCCGGACCTATACCTTCGTCCACATCTTTACGGAAATAACTCTCATGCATTGCAACTGCAGCTATGAGTGCAGCGGTCATGGCTCGACCATATTGACCGCCAAAAATTGGTTTTTCCGTCGGATCGTAAGCGACTGAAAGAATATCGTCCGCAATAGACTCATATCGAGTCTTTCCTTCTTCAGGAGTCTCTTTCGCGTCTTTGTAGTAGGTGACTCCCGCAGGAGACCACACTAACATTCTGTCAACCATCCATTGATGAAGGGATGTTACACGAAAAGAGGGGAGGGTTGATTCATAGGATGTATCGGGGACGGATGAGGAATTTGAAACTATATCAGAAGTTGGCTCCGGAGTTGACGCATTTACACGGACTGAAATAAAGAAAACAGTCAGAAGTAAAAGGACTTGCTTGAGGCTGTTTTTCATCATATAGGACACCTGAATTCAAAGTTTACGCTCCGGAGTGAGTTCAATATACTGAGTCAACCCCAGTTTTTGATCACGGGTCGCAAACGTCAATTTAACTTTTGAGACTAAATAAGCCCCATTGACTTCTCGAACTTTCTTTGGATGTTTAGGATTTTTCAAAGAAAGTTCAAAGTTGATAACCCTCCCTTCATCGAGTAGAGGCAGTAAACCAGCTGCATACTCGACATGGATAGGTAAATCAGTGAATATAAAATATGATCTAACCAGTTGACTCTCCTTTTCAAGGCCGTACATTTACTAAACCAACCGTATCTAATTTACAATCAAATTTACTATTCTTACATTCACTTTTAACTTATCTACTGTCTTCTTCCTTGTTTTAACTAGTTGTTTCTTTGAAACAGTAACACTTCTTCTTCGAAGAATTGTAAAAGCATGAAATAAAACGAAAAGAAAAGAGAAGAAAAGATCTTAGAGGTGTAAAAGTCAAAAGAGTGACTAGTTTGCTCTAAGCAGTTAGATCGAATATGTCGGATTCGAAAAAACCTCTCCTCTTTTTGATCTCCAGGGTTATTCCCTCCGTCACAAGACCCGGGTTTGAAGGGTGGAAAAGCCGAATCTAACCGATCAAACCCAGTAGGAACTACGTACCATTACTAGTTCCACGGTTCACTCCATGCAGGGATCACGTTACACTGGGAACTAGTTGAATTAGAAAGATAAAAATGAATCGGACGGCCGGAAAAAAGAAAAAATCTTTGAAGAAGAAGCCTCTAGATAAGGAGAGACTCTTGGATGAATGCACCCAAAGAGTGGCCTCTTCGAAAGAAAGGGAGACCTTCCGGAAGTTTTTGGATGAGTTGATTAAGAACAATGCACTCCCGGCTGAACTACTTCGGGAAATACCAAGAAAACCAGAAGAGATAGGAAAAACTCGATTCGACCAGCTTTATGACACCTGCATGGCTTTGGTTTTTCCGAGTTATAGGCCTGAGACTCTGAGTAAACTTCTGGCCTCTGAAAATCTAGAGAGCCTTGAAAATATAAAGATTTGGAGGGTTATGTTCCCTCCTAAGTTCAAATTATCTCATATACTTTTGAGGGCCTCTTCGTTTCAAGAAGCCTACGCTCTTGCATGTGATTATGCCTGTCGAGTTTCCTTAAAAGCCGATGGGAAAATACCGACCGATTTAACGGTCAGAGTTCAGTTCGTAAGTGAGAGAGCAGTTCGTAGGTCACTCGATATGAGATGGGCGAATCGAGTGAAAAAACGAAAAGAGCTTCAGTTAGTGGGAAGAGAGTATTCAGCCAAAGAGATTAATGGGGCCCGTCTTGCAGCCCTTGGTGAGCCTGGCACAGATAAACACAGCTTATTCAAATATGCTGAGATAAGGGACCTCAGAAAAATAAGAAAATTCGCCGGGAAGACAAGACAGTCAGCCGTTGAAACTGAGGTATTTCGTTCAAAATGATGCGTTTGTATTATTGGTCATGATTCCTGGCAAGTTCAACGTATTACTGGATCAAGCTTGGGGTAGTTCTGGCAAAGGCAAAACATCTGCCTGGCTTGCAGATCACTTTGGAGTGACTGCAGTATCAAGTTCAAATTTTCCGAATGCAGGTCATACGGCTCGATTTTCCGATGGAACGAAATTCGTCGCTAAAGCGATCCCTACTGCTGCCATCTTGAAGAAGGCCAAAGGAATGGGGATGAAGTGTTTCATTTCTCCCGGTTCCGGTTATGACCCTCAACAACTCATCAAAGAATGGGAAGAGTGCGGGAAACCGAACTTGTATATCCATGAACGAGCAAGCATCGTAACTGATGAGCATAAAAAGAGAGAGGCCGACGGCAGCGATTCGACAAAGCATGTCGCATCGACTATGCAAGGAACCTCTGCAGCGATCGTAGATAAGATTCTTCGAAGAGAAAACGTTATCCTTGCTCGAAGTGGCTCAACATTAGACGCCTTTTTGAAGAAGGGTTATAATGAAGAAGTTGCCAACGATAGTGTTCAGATCGTTGAAGCAATGCAGTTTCGCAATCTAACATATTCGATGATCGATAATGGAAAAACCTGGCTACACGAAGGCTCCCAAGGTTACGCGCTCTCGATCGATCATGGGTCGCATTACCCTTATTGCACGTCTCGAAATTGCACTCTTCAAGCTGCGATGGACCATATGGCGATCCCGCCGTCGATGATTGGAGATGTTTATCTCAATCTTCGATCTGTCCCAATTCGTGTCGGGAATGTCTTTGAGAACGGAAAACAGCTCGGATTCTCTGGTGGTTTCTATCCAGATTGTGAAGAACTCACCTGGGAAGAAGTAGCACGAAGAGCTGGTATGCCGGAAGATGAAGCAAAGGCTTTACCGGAAAAAGAAAGAACCACGGTCACAAAGAGAATTCGGCGAGTTTGCACTTTCTCTTTCCTTGGACTTCGTGATGCCGTAAGAACAAACGGAGTCACAAAAATCGCTCTGAATTTCGTTCAGTATTTGAATTGGAATGACGCCGGCATTAAAGGCGGTAGAGAAGCCTTCTCGAAACTTTCCAAGGAAAGCAGAGCTTTCATCTCGAAAGTTGAAGATGAGACCGGAATTCCAGTTGTTCTGATTGGAACTGGAGCTGATCATGAAGAGATGATTAGTCTCCTCTGATGCTAACTCCGAGAGTATTCCAGAAAAGCGTGCTTACTATCGCGGTCTCTAAATCAGGGGCCGCGATATATGTAGGTGTGTACAAACTTGAATACTTTCAATCATTTTCAGTTGATTTCGATCGAGAAAAAGGATTACCGGTAGTCTCGATCAAGTATTTAATGAGTCACGATTCGGAAGTTCAGATGAAAATCGAAGAAGAAACACGATATCTGAAGGCCAACGGGTGGCTCGAATAATCGATTCAGGTATTTCTAGTTACTAATTCTTCGAGTCGACGCTTTATGCGTTCTACACGCGCTTCACTTTCTGCTAAGTCTCTCTTAAGATACTGATATTCACTGTTCGCGTGTTTTTCACATCTATCCGCGAAAATAGCCGGTTTACCGCACAATTCCGGATCGAACCCAGGGCCTCGATCACGAATTGGTGTTGTGCATGTTTTCATAGATGTTAGATAAATACACTTATTCCTGATTCTTTTTCTTTCGTTTCAAATGAATACCAATTTGATCAGGATTTCTAATCATGTATTCATGAACACGTTCAAAGTATCCATTGAGTGGTTCAACGGCATCTTTCATCATAAGACGTTCGAACATTAACATACCGTCTTCTTCACTCCAGAGCCATTCTTCTGTTATCGGAACGCCAACTTTAATCTGACTCCACGTGTTCCCGAATGGGAACATGAGAAGAATGTATTCAGTTTTAACGAAATGTGGTTCTGGACGTGGTATGAATGCTTCGTGTCTCTTAATCGAGAAGAAAACACCCGGAGGAAGTTCAATTCCTTCTGATGTTGTAGTTAGCCAACGCTTTATGCTAACCCATTTAGTTTCAAAAGTTTTTATTCCGGCTTGTTTTCTACATTTCAGGGCACAGTTATAGAGTGCAGATGGGGAAAGACCGCAAGTCCAAGGACGAAAATCCGACGGCAGGCTCCTAACTTCATGCTTATCTTTAAGCCAATAACCAGGGTTTGAAGATATCCTTTGCTGTATTTTTAGTTTGATTTCAGCATCCATGGAGACCCCGACATGAAACCAGCGGAAGTGTTCTGTTTAGTAGGAAAAGATGGCGAACTTTTATCTCCAGCTAGTCAAGCAACCATACTAGCGAAGTACTCAAGGTCTCCACTTTCAGCCAAAGTTCTTGTTGATCAAATTACAGAAGATGAAGCCGATAAATTTCAAGAAAAGTGGGTTGTGAATTTCGGACATAACTCTGTAGCAGAATTAGCTTCACTCCCAATTTGCTTTGAAGGAATCTCTATCATTGCATCAAAATATATAGAATCTTGGCAAAGAGGCGGTTATTCTGAAAAGAGTACTAGGTATCAAGAATTTTCAAGAGACTCTTTCATAACCCCACCTGGTGCGCCATCAACTATGATAGCGTTCGCTTCAAGATTCTATGATGCCTATGAAAATTTGATGCCGAAAGTCGTTAAGAGAGTTGCTGGAATCGTTGGGGACGATCCAGAAAATCCTAAGAGAACAACAATCGCTCGAGCTTTCGACAATGTTCGGTATCTACTTCCTGCTGGAACTGGAACGAGTGTCGGAGCCAATTTATTCCTCAGAGACATTCGAGGGATGATTTCTGGACTCAAAGGGTATACGAATCCAGAATTTCGAATGCTAGGCGAACAATTAGAAATCGCCGCTACAAGTTTAGCTCCAGCATTGATTAGACATACAGAACCAGATCTTTTTCAGCTTCCGATCAAAAATCTTGGACCGAGATTTTCTACAAACGGATTCTATGAGCCATATGTTGAGATATACCGATCACATATGATGCCAGATCCTAAAGTAGAACAGCAGGAATTTGAAAAACTCCTGCTGGAGAGACACGGGATGGATCTTAATGCTTTTTCAGAATTAATGAATTCAAGACCTCAATATTCAGAAGTTCCTGATATATTTAAAACTGTCAAAATATCATTCGATATAATGATGGATTACGGAGCCTTTCGTGATTTACAAAGACATAGAAGATGTGAACAATTCGTAGAGCCACTGTGCACAGACTATGGATTTGTCGTTCCAGATGATATTATTGGGACGGAACTTGAAGGTGAGTATCGAGAAGCCATGAGCTCAATACTCGCATATGAAGATGACTCAGTTGTTTACGATCAAGATCTTTTCCAGTATATGATACCTCTCGGTTATCTTCATAGATCCATATTTCAAATGGATCTCAAAGAGCTCTACTACATCATTGAACTTCGAACAAAACCGCAAGGGCATATTTCATATAGAAGAATTGCATACCGGATGTATGAACTAGCAATGGCTAGATTTCCTCAACTAATGCAATGGTGCAGAGTTATTAAACCCGATTTTATCGGGGAACATAAATGAGAGTCTGAGTAAGTTTACTTATCTAGTATTGATTGGCGTCATCGGTGTTGTAAGTTAACGTTGATGACGCCAAATCCATGTAAAGGGAAACCGGATGAGCTAGATGTCTTAATGAGATCTTCTCGTCGTATGGCTAGTGGCCTTCAGATAACTGGAATACTCTGCATCGGAATCGCTCTCGTAATCAGTTTAGCTGTTATGCTAGGAGTGTTAAAATGAGTAATGATTTTCGTCTTCAAGTTGATGCCCCGGAGTATGAAGAAGCTCACGGAATACGTGGTTTAGAATATGTTCTTCGATATACTATCCCATCAACTTGGGAATTTCATACTTTAAATGGGTATGTACCCTATTCAGTTTGGAAAGATCTCTCAATATTAATTATAAATGCAAATGAAGTGAAATTTCGTCGCCTTAAAGAGAAAAAATGATCAAATCTTAAGTTTTTCAATACTTAAGGTTGTGTCATGATAAAATACGTACGAGGCGATGCCACTAAACCGTGGATCAATGAGGGTGCTAACATCATAGCTCATGTATGTAATAATGCTGGTGGGTGGGGCAGAAATGAAGGATTCACCAGTGCTTTATCGAAACGTTGGCAACAACCAGAATCTGATTATAGAGCCAAATTTTCTAGTAAAAGTATTCTACTAGGTCAAGCATATTTAATCGAAGTTGAACCATCTTTATTCGTAGCAAATTTAATTGCTCAAAATAATTATCGAAATCGACATAATCCTAACCCGCTTGACATCAATGCATTAACTAAATGTCTTAGAAGTCTAACAAATCATTTAGTTAAAACTTTCGATGATGCAACTATCCATATGCCGCGAATCGGTTGCGGATTAGCTGGTGGTAGATGGGAAGAAATTCAACCAGTCATTGAGTCAACATTAATTGCTGCTGACATTCCGGTGATCGTATATGACTACCATGAAATGAGTTAAAACATGAATTTAGGTTATTTAGAAAGTTCACATGTTTATCGTTCAGATAGTGATGAAATCATAGCAAAACTTAAACTTCCGCACGGCGGCGGAACTAAGGAGTGTGAAATTCCCCTGACCGCTGAACAAGTCGTATCAGCTAAAATTGAACCACACGGTAATTTTGGACGATCAAAAATAACTATTACACTAACTATTCAAGTTGAAGCTCAGGGAACACCTGAAGAGCATAGAGATTATTTCGCCAGGTGTTTACTCGCTAAAATAAATCAACAAAGAGAACGACTGAGTAAAATAACTGAACAACTTCGTGAAACGTTAGAAGATAAAAATAAATTAGAAGCTGATTTGCGTGCTAAAGCTGTCGTTGAGTCAGCTTTATTGGCGACGGGTCAGACAAAATAACGCAAACTTTGCGTATTCATAGTCGGTTTTAGATTATTGGTAAAAAACTATATTGGGGAGGGTCGTTCGACCGCTAGATAGAGGACGAAACTTAGGTCAATTTGTACGAAGTCGACAGCATACTATCAGGTTTATAATCGGTTTTTGCTCGTGGGTGAAGAATAGGTTCATGGAAAATTTTAGTGAGTTCAAAAACAACATGACCGCTATTTTGATCCAAAACCGGGATTTCAGCGATTGTCAAACAAGGGCCACGCTTTCCCATTTCTTCAAGAGACTCTTGGGAAAGAATCGCTTTATCGACAGGAGTAAGACTATAACCACCGATTATCTGGCAGGTGAATATCTTTCTGCCATTTTCAGCATACAGAGGACTAGAACCGTTCTTCTTACAATCAGAAGAAATCTTACACAACTTACATTGCATTTGAAGAACGTCAGACATAGAGAACTCTACCAAACACAGAGTTTTTGATTTCTTACAGGGCCCAATGATTAGAGAAAACCATCAAGACCCAATACTACGTGAAGAACGAGATATCGGAAGGAATCTTGAAGATAAAGCTGTATTTGAAGTCAATTATTCAAGTGGTTCAATCGATTGGGCTAACGACTTTGCACTAGAAAAATTAGGTTATACTCTTGAGCAGATAACCTCGATGTCCATATTCGATCTTTCCCCGGAAAGATTCCATGAAAAAGTCCGAGAGGACATGGCATCGGACATTCGTGATCGAGAAAAAAGATTTTCCATACTCCCTCTCCGATCTATAACCGGGGAAGTATCCTGGTGGTATGTATATCGAATAAAATCCTCACCGCCAAAGAAGTGGTTATCTGCTGAACATCTGCAAAATACCGCCGTGGTTGGACCGGAGTTCACATTTATGTGTCTCCAGATGGAGACTGTAAATAACCAAGCTGATCTTGAGCTAAGGATGGATGACTTAGAATCCTGGGTTCAAAATCAAGTTGAAAGAGTTGATAGAGACATCCATGGTCTAAGAGAAAAAATAGACAGCATAGGTACAAAAACTGATCATGCTGTAAATGCAGCAAAAAATGCTGCGCAAAATTCACTTGACGCAAAAAATGCTTCGTTAGCAGTTCAGAGTGAATTTAAAGATCAGTTCAAGAAATTTGAAGATTCTCAGATAGATCACACAGCTGAGATTTTAAGACTTATTGGAATGGATTCAATTTTAGATGTTCGAATTCGAGCATTTGAAGAACATGTTAAGTCGACAACTGAACTGGCTGTGAAAACGATTGAAGCCCAAGCCGATTCAGCTGGAAAAGGACTATCGAAAAAGATCACTATTCCAATTGGAGTGTTGGTTGGATTAGCTACAATAATTCAGATAATTTTATCACATTGGGATAAAATCATTAAATTCATTCACTAATCTTAGTATATAATTCATAGATCAAATTCTTTAGACCTACGAAAGATAGATTCTCCGTATTTTTTAGTCTAAATCCGGCAGATGATAGGTGGCCACCGCCACCTTCAATCAACTCAGCCATTTTATTAACTGGTACTCCATTCTTTTTCTTTGATCGAAAAGAAATGTGAGTATCGTATGTCCCACCCTCAAAATTTTGGAAATAACCGACTGCTATGTCACAATCATGATTATTGATTAATTCATGAGCAGTTTCACTTATGAGTTTCTCAGTACAATTGAAAAATCCGAATTTTTTTCCTTTATACGTTTCAATTACTGCAGTACTAGCCAAGCGAAAAGCTTTTCCTTCACTTTTCTTCAATAAGACACCGCCAAATCTTAACATTTCGTCAAGATCTAGTTCAAGTTCGCTAGCTGAAATTAATAAAGAATTTTGGTTATAAAAACTAAGAGAGTTAGCAAGACAACAAGCGTATCTCCAATCAGCATGTTCCTCTTGCCAGGTATCTCGAATCATGGAAAGCCAAGCAAATCGAGCCCATTTTTCGAGTATGAGATCATTTCTATATTTTTCAAGAGGAAGTAACGGCTTCATTACATGTTTGAATGCTAAGCTCGCACCACTATCATTTGCATCACCATAAATACCAAGTTTTCTCGTAACTTCTTCCATGGTATCATGATGATCAAGAACGATTGGACTAAATGGGATCCAATCTTCCCAGTTTCTAACTGGTGGAGACATGTCAACAAACATTTGACCTGGAGCAGCTACTAAATTTAAATGCTCCATAGTGTCATATTGAATGAAATAAATTTCGGGAAATAAACCGATAGATGCATATGCAGCTTTACAAATCATGGCTGCTGCTAACCCATCAGGACAAAATGAATGACTATATATAGTCTTTATTGACTTCAATTTTTCAATATCGATTTGTGACATTAAATTGATCCTCTCGAAGATAGCATGGCGTTAGTTACAGAAGAGAGAGGATTCGGGAAAAATCCGGGAAGTTTAATTGCTTGCAAAATAAGTTTTGCGAAACTATGTAAATCATCAACAGTCCCATCATTATTAACGACGAAATCAAATACTGAATCAGGAATTGTTGCCATTTCAGTTTCTGATCGATGGTTATATGGAGGTATTGGTATAGATGGTCTTTTTACTCGAATCAAGACAGGAATGAAAAATTCTGTAGTCATCTGTCTAGCAAGAAGCATCTCATGCCAGTGACGAAAATCGGCGGAACATGAAAAGAAAATATCTGGGACAGAGGCCAAATTTTCTTGACTATCTAATCGACGTACTAGCCCCATCATTCGATCGTATTCCCAGTATAAATAATCATTCCCACGAATTTTTTGAATTTCTGTCATCATTTTATGAGTTTCAAGAGCTTTTCGAACCCAAGTATTTTCATACATGAGATTCATGAGTTCACAATAACGCTGAAGAGCTTCCCTTGGAGAAAGCCAAATCTTCGGATCTCCAGACTTAGCATCTTGGAGTTCTTCAGCAGTCATCGAGCGAGCTTCTTCTCTCAAATATCTTAAATCACCAGCATTTCGACAAGAACTTGGTCCGAAAAGTTGTTCTTCAGTAAATCCATATATATCCGCCATGTGACGTTTTGCCGGATCAGCAAGCCCAATTTTAGGGGCTCCAGTATCAGTAATTATTTGACTGGCAAACTCGTCTTTCCCAGAGCCAGAATAACCAGAAATGCAAAGTACATAGTGCTTGATAGACATGTCCCTGAAAAATACAATAGATAATTATTGATAAAAATAGTCATGAATTTATGAAATGTATTCTCGAATATGAAGAAATCAGTGACAGAGACAATGAAGAATTATATAGTTGTCATTTTAGTTAAAACCGGTGAAGAATCAGTTGAACAAAGGTTATTTATCGTCAAAAGTTGTCTCGATATTGAGCTATTCACGAGACTTATCGTATATATGTTAGATTGCAATCCAGTAGTTCTAGGAGAAGTAGACCTACATCTGAAGAAAAATGTTAATTTTTCTTTCTTTTCTCAGCCACTTCCACCAATGTTTGTTAACCTAAGTTCTTTCATTGATCCGGAAAGATTTACTGATGAAAGAGTAGTTAAAGAATCAGTCTGGTGTTTACTTCGAGCTGAAGACGCTCAACTGATACACAAAGATTGGAAATCAGATCCTAGATATGCAATAGGAAAAGAAATTCTTGCAAAAAGAGATTTGGTGAAGAAAAATCCGTCAAAAGATGGACAAGAAGATAAAGAAGATGATGACGTTTATTATGCTAACAAAGTAGATCATTTTGCATGGATGTCCGACAAACGCTGGCCAGGACAATTTAAATTAGATATTGTAAGAACATCACGTTCAAATAAACGAAAGAATTCATGATTTCATTATTGACTCAACTTCAAGAATATTTATAACAGCACGTAAACTCTCTGCTGAAACACCACTTCCAATAAGAAGTCCGCATAAAGTGCGAAAATCAAGAAGAAGAGATTGAAGTACTTCTTCTTTACTTATGCCTGGAACAACTACCGCTCCATCTGCTAATACTGGTTCTTTACTTTCAATTACACCATCGATAATTCTGACGTCGGACGATTTAAAAATATTATATATTTCATCTACAATAACTTGCTTTGAATTCGTCCCTTGAAAATGGTCGAAAATTTTCGTTCGCTTCCCTTCTAAAGCGAGTCGAATAAAAGCAACAGCCATCAATCTAGTTCGACCAGTACGTCTGACACTTTGATCATCAGATACGAGCCATTTAATAACCTCAAGTTTATTAAGTTCACTAGCAGTGAGTTTTTCAATTATATCATAATAGTCTTTCAGTAAAGTCATTAAGAAAGACGTACAATCAGCGAGGTTACTATGGTCGTAGAATCTGAAATTGGTTGGGGATCATATAAGAATTTCGAAGGACCATGGTATAAGGGAAAATTCGCTTACGTACTTCCCGGAAGCCCATCTGATGACGAAAAAGTCATGGCCGTAATTACAGCTACTGAAGGTGGAAAATTCGATGCCTTCAATGGTTATGATAGCTGTGGTTGGACATCAGGTGTCATCCAATGGATTGAAAAAGGTCAGTATTCCATCTCGGATATGTTAGGTGCAACAGCTGATAAAGGGCAATCACTCATAAACAGTGTGATTGCAATGGCTGCAGCTAACGGAGTTTCGTTCAAGAAGAATGTAAAAGGTCGATATCGTTTCTTCTTCTCAGATGCTCGAGGCGAGATCGATACATATGATGAACAGAAACAACTTTTCTATATTCATGGAGATGGAACAAAAGGGACCTGGGACGACAATACGAAAGCTTACGGTCGTCGTTGGGCAGCTGCAATTTCTTCAGTATGGGAAAATCCGATAGCTCAAAACGTTCAAACAATATACACAGCATCCCGTCTCAACGGTTTCATGCTTCCTTATGCGAAAAATCTTTTCGCTACAATGCCTAAGACAAATTTGGCAGCAGGCCTTCGTGCAGCTTATTTATCATTTGCTGCAAATAACCCAACTTGGGCAAACAATGCGCTAAAAATTGGAGTAGATAAATCAAAAGCCACAACCTGGAGCCTAGACTGGGTAATTGATATCTTAAAATCACTCACTTTCACTCCACAAGTTGCAATTTATCCTCATCGCTATGATTGTATTCGCCCTGTTCTTGAAAAGCTTTACGGATTACAGTTACCGGATTTCGCTAAAGAGCTCCAAAACTGGTCAGTACAAACAGGAATTCCAGTCGGAATTGATACGAGAACGTTACAACGTTCCTTGATTGCTCTTGGTTATGACCTCGGTCCAGCTGCAGATGACGGCGTATACGGAGAAAAAACTAAAGATGCCGTCATGTCACTTGAACAAACAAGTGGGACAGTTCCAAAGGAAAATCAAGACGGAATGGTTGACGTCTATACATTCCCAGCCCTGATGGCTGCAATGGAAGCTAAAGGTCTCCCATTAATGTCAATGTAGTATGATCCTATTATGGGTCAGCATCCCTCAAAAGAGTTACTAGATTCAATAGATCTACAAGAATTATCTGAAGAAGATTTACTTGATCATCTCGATCGGGTTTCATCCGAGGTGAAGAGGCGAAATAACTTATATCCAAAAACTCAAGAAGGAGCAGCAACAGAAATTTTGAGTATATTACAAACTGCGTTTAATATACCGAAATGATATTTCAATAAAAGATCATTTAAGATTAAGAGGAAACCTTATTGAACCGTATTTATAAGATGAGAAGTGTACTATGGGAACCTGAGATTGGCAAGTGCAGCGAATGCGGTTGCACTAGTCTTGTTCGCAAGTACTCATTCGAGGGGAAACTAAGAACCTTTTGTTTCCCCTGTTGGGATCTTGCACAAGAACCAAGAGTGATGTCTAGCCTCGATTGGAACGACGACGATCAAGTCGTATTTGTTTTCCCGGCTGAAGAAGCTCCATCGAGAGCAGCTTAACTGTATTCTTCCTGAGTGAATCAGGAAAAGAGGGATCGAATGCTCGCAGGAGCATTGATGATCCAATCAGCTTTATCGGTTCTTCATGCTGGCGGGGCTATTACTGAAGAAGCTTATCTTTCCTTAGAAAGAGGATTATTATTAATGGGGGTTGATAAGAATCACGAAGTATGTGAATTGATTAAAAAACGTGTTCACCATAGTATCATAAATAACGCGACACACAGATTAGTACCGAAAATCTTATATGAAGAATTTGCAACAGTTGAGTATGTAATGGAGAGTTGATGGAGCCAAGAAAGAATCTCACAGAAAAAGAATTGGGTGACGACAGACCAAGAACATCAGATCGTCCCGATACTTATTTTCGAAAAGCATTAGCGTTCACGCTCAAATATTATTCTAAGGAAATGGAGCATATTTCCTCGACAAAATTTGAGGAACTAACTCCGGAAAAATTTTTTCTTGAATGTATGTGGGTGATCCATGCTACGGGTTTCAATGCTCAAGTTGTTGGGCAAATGATGCCGAAACTTGTCACTGCTTATGGACAATGGAATATTCTCGGGCATGAAAATATAGAAAATGTCCTAGAGAGGGTCTGTAAGATCTGCAATAATCCAGCGAAAATTGAATCTGTTCGTTCAATTGCTGGAATAATGGTTGGTACTAATAACTGGGAGAATTTTAAACAAGACAGGCTATCCTCCCCAGATAAACTAAAAGAACTTCCCTATATAGGAAAGGTCACTTGTTTTCATCTCGCAAGAAATATAGGTCTTCTCGATTCCGTGAAACCGGATCTTCATTTAGTCCGATTAGCGAAATATTGGGGTTATCGAGATTGTATTGAACTCTGTAAATATTTTCAAGAGAGTCATGAAAAGAAGACCGGAACAAGGTACCCATTAGGGATTATAGACCTTATTCTCTGGTATGCAGCTTCTTCTACCGGGACCCTCGATATACGAAAATCTGGTGAAAGATAATACTAAACAGCGTGGCGATGAAAGCGAGGTCCGACTTCATCGCCACGATGCTTATCCAGAATTTCAAAAATTCTAGAGATTACTCGTTGACGCGATTCGGACGAGTACCCTTGGCCTTGGTGAGATACTCCATGGCCTTATCGAATTGCTGATCATTGTCGCCGTCGATAGCTTCCGTGAGCATTTCGAGGCCGCGTCGTAGCATCGCTTTACCGGGGCCGGAACGTGGGAGAGCTTGCTGAGTTTGCTGATCCTGATTCTGCTGAGCTTGCTGATCCTGGGCCTGATCTTGGTCCTGGTCCTGCGCAATGAAACGAGCCGCAACCCTACGAGCGATTTCTTGATGTGTCGTCATATTGATTCCGATGACCTCAAATTAGGTAACTGCGGATTTCATCCGCTGACGATTAAGATCGGTATCAAAGGCCCAAACGTTTTAAGCTGACCCTCCGGGGGAGGAAAAAACAAAAGCACGTCCAGCGGCGAGGGCGAGGGATGATTGCTCAGCCTCTGGGAGGGCAGGAAGGATTATTCCTCGAGCCATTAGCTCAGCAGCTAACATCACCACTCTTCGATAATCACCCATCAAGGACTTCGCTAAAGCTAAAGACAGGTCCTCATCAGTAGAATCGATTATAGTCTTCCAAATTGGATCCCATTCAGCTAAGACGGATTCTTTTGTTTGTCCAGGGATAACTGCTGCAGCAGCAATGAATTCAACCCCTTGAGTATGAAGACGGATATAGAGAACATCATCTCCAATCCCTGTTAAGGGACCGAACCCAACAGTCATCTCTTCTTGGTCAAAACCGAAACGACGAAGAGTCTCACAAACTGACCATCCATCGAGAATATATTGGGCGAGAAAAAGAACCGACATACCAAATAGTACTGATGATCAAGAACTAAAAATTTCAGAAACTAAGTTCTGATTTTTTATCTGATCACAAGACCTTGGGAATTTTCGACTAAATATGGTATATACCTCAGCATCTCTTATTGTGGAAAGGGTGCAAATTGATGAACCGCAAGAAGAACAAAGAGCTACTTTAACTCGTCTTCGTAGTCTTTTCGAAGGATTAAATAATTCGTCTTGTTTCGACGGCATCTCTTTATCGAATGCCGAATTTATTTCTAAGGCTTGTTCAAATGATAAAACGATAATGTTTACTTTATGGTCCACGATCTCATTATACACAAATGAATAAATTATTTACATAAGCAGATGGGCCACGGTTGCAATCCGTGACCCATGTCCGAGACCATTCCTGTGAAGAGAACTTGGAACTTGTTTATGGTTTAGTTCGTAATCTTTGGATGACCCTGCAGCCGGATTCGGATCTAGGTCAACTTCCCGAGAGAGACCCGCTAAGGTAACAATCTCATCTTCCCTAGAACCGATGACCCTCTCTCGCTAAAGAGAACCTTGGGAAGAAGGTTCCTTTTTGGTTGAGTGAATCTAAATTGATCCTACATCTACGACAGCACTGCGATCATGATTCAAGAACAGAAAGCACAACGTATTTAGTGAATGTTACTTCTTCCCATCCGTTGAATTCTTTCCTCATATGATGGATTAGCGGCTTCGGGTGTAAGAAACACCCAGAATAATATAGCTTATGAGTCTCGTTATACCAGAATCTGGAACTATTGTTTTTACATCCGTTTTCAAAAGAACACGGAAAACGAAGTCCAGATAATCTCATCGAACGAAACACTAAATGAGATTACATGAAACTAATGCTTATTTACGTCGGAAGACAGAGATCAGCTGGCTCAGAAAATTCAATAAGAGCTATATTTAACCAACCAATAACAGCGCGTCCTTCACCAGTAGGTGTTATATCACCATCCGGAGTCTTATTGATTCCGTAGACTCTCCCGGTCTTTTGATTAAAGACACGGGAACAAGGAGCGATATGTTGAGTCGTGTTCCCTCCCTGACCACCATCGACACTATCCCATATTTCAAGGCCACCATAAGGGTTTGTATCAGAACCCTTAAACATGAAAACATGCTCTGTATTCGGAGTGTTATTTGAGACATAGATAATGTCTCCATGATTTGGACGCTTGTCTTTCTGTTTACTGAGTAGATATTCAGTGAAAAGACCTTGTTTTCGTCCTCGATTGAAAATATAATTAATATTCTGTCCCGTTACCCATGACTGAGTTTTCTTCCCGTCTGCATCGAAGATATCTCGATTTAGACAAGGGCCGCGATAGCCAGCGCGATGTAACAGAAACATAACGAATTCGCCACAAGTCGAGAAAAGAAAGTTCTGCTTAGCAGGACCCTCGGCACGACCTTGACAAATTTCATGGAATAATTTATCACCAATCTTGGCGTTCTTGTAAAGATCAGCCAAAGCTAGAAAGTAATCACGTTGCGTATCTTCGTCATATTCAGAAAGTATGATGCTCGAAGTTCCAAGCGTGTTTATATCGATTCGTTTATCACCTGTTAGACCATTGGGCATAATATTAACCCTACTGGTCCATATGAAATTAAGAAGTCATGACTTTATGAGTCGTATCAATGTCGCGTTGCTTAGCACATGAAGGAAGTTTCAAAAATCCTTCCCTAGCTTCTTTTAAAGCTGCATCTATACCTATATTCCTATTTCTTCTCCAGTTTTTATCCACATTTTCATACTTAGCTTCATATTTACAGCTACAATTTTCACAAGATATCGTAGCTCGAGTAAAATTCCCAATAGTATAAGTGCTGATTTTTACAGAATGTCCGTCACCAAAAAGGGTTCTTCTTTTTCTTCGTAGCTGTCGACTAAATGACATATTGTCTCTTATTATACTTCATCAACTGGTTCAGTAATGGGTCCAGCGAATTCAAGAAAACAACTATCACCAACCCAATAATTATCACCATCCCAAGATATTTTATCCGGACGTTCTAAATTGGCTTGTGATTTATAAACATGCACAACTGTTTGATAAATTTTTCCGCTCAAATCACCTTGTGCTTTAACAAAATAAAATCCTGGAGTTTGTGGACGTTCTTTTGAGTATTTTAACATAATTATTTCTTTTCTCGAATTCGAGCTATTTCACCTTTCCCACCTACAGTTTTATGTTTAATAGTAACTGTTCCGATAGGTCCAGGAGGCTGGATTTCTTCACAGAAAGGTGACTCAGCCCATGGATACTCATCGACTACACTTTTCTCATCATTCTGTTTTTCTTTATTCATATTTCATTGAAATTGTCGATTTAAATGATTCTAGATCGGGGGTGAATTGGGGAAGGGCCTATTTCTCTACTCCCCTAGCTGTTGGCTCACTATTCTTGTCAAACCGGTACGTTGATCAAACGACGGCTGCCCTCTAGATAAAATCTAAATCGACAATTTCAATGAAATATTACACATCAGGATCTTTCATTCCAGCTTCTTTCTTTCCAAGTTCATAGAATAATCGAAGAATTTTACGTACTTCAGGTTCCGCAGCGCCGGTCTCCATCCATTTTTCAAAAACTTGAGGACATCCAATAGTACAAAGTATATGATCTGTATAAATATGAAGAGCTCGAGGAAGTTCACTATGAAGAGCTTCAATTGCCCGACGTTTGTTGTTGACTGCTTCTTGAACATGTTGAATAGTTCGAACTGCAGCAACATCTCCATTCTCACGATTTTTTAAAGCAAATTCCCAATCATCAACAGCAGTTTCGGCTGCTTTAATGATTGCTTGATCAAATTCATTTAATTCACTTTGAGTTTTCTCGCTCATTTTCTTCCTTAGATAACTTATACTTTCTCAATACTTCTTCACCTAAACGAGTGAGTTTATATCCATGACCAGAATTTATGCAAAGACCTTTTTCTTTAAGATGTTCATATACATTTGAATAGAGCCAACCAAGTGGAGAAAATTCTCCATTTAAAAGAACTTCTAAATGGTTGATATCATCTTTAGTGATTTCGGAATTTTTTAGATCCCGATCTCTTCGCTCATTAACTTCAATCACAGCTTTGACGACATCAAGGGGAGCAACTCCAGTTGGAATTCTTACACTCCCATCTTCTGTGACTTCAACATAACAATCAACATCAAGAGTGAATAAACACGCTGATGGACGACCATCCTTATAGCGCCATTCAAATCCATGATTTAATGGAGGGAATTCATCTTTCATGATACACCGAGTTCCCCTTGAATCGGCACTCGATAAGAAAATATCGCATCTCTAGAAATTACATCTAAATCTAGTTAGATAACCATCTGGATTATCTCTAAACCAACGCCAAGCACTTTCAACGATTCCGTTAAGATCAATTTTTGCTTCCCATCCAATTTCCCTTTTCGCTTTACTCGAATCAGAAAATAATGCGGCAACATCACCAATACGCCGTTCTTTTACTTTAACATCGATACCTATTTTAGTTATTTTTTCTACTGCATTGACTATTTCGTAAACACTATATCCACATCCATTACCTAGATTATAGAAACGTGTGTCTCCAGGTTTAAGGATTTCCATGACCATTATGTGAGCACGCACTAAGTCTTCGACATGGATATAATCACGAACACAAGTTCCATCTAAAGTGTCGTAATCACCTCCAAATACATCAAGTCTCTTTAGTCTTTCAAGTGAAATTTGTAAAACTAAAGGAATTAAATGAGTCTCTGGACGATGATCTTCGCCCAGGGTACCATCGAGAGCACAACCCGCTACATTAAAATATCGAAGGATGGAAAAACTAAAATCAGGATCTACCGCTGCAATATCAAATAAAATTCTTTCTATAAAATATTTTGAACGACCATAAGGGCTAATCGGATTTTGTGGAGTTTCTTCGTTCACCGGAACGACTAAAGGATTCCCATAAGTAGCACAAGTTGAACTAAATATTAATTTCTTTACTCCCACTTGTTGCATGGCGGTAAGCAAACTTATTGTTCCAACAGTGTTATTGTCGTAATAAATCAGCGGTTTTTTTACTGATTCCCCAACATATGCAAAAGCCGCAAAATGCATCACGCAATCAATTTTTTCGTTTTCCAGTATTGAAATAACTAAAGAAGTGTCTTTAATATCGCCATAGTAGAAAGGGACTCCCCTAGGAATACTCTTTTGGTTACCACGACTCAAATCATCAATAACGATAACATGATGACCGGTTTCAAGAAGTAGTTTTACTGCATGACTACCAATATAACCAGCACCACCAGTAACAAGAACATTCATGATGATACAACCTCATTGATGGCAAGTAAATTTTCCATTCGTCTAATATCAGCATTCGGAAAAAACTCACATAAGTCAACTTGATCAGGAATATTCAATACGAGTGATACTTCCCCTTCATATTCACCGGGAACATAACACATTGACATTTCAATGACATCCTGATTGTTTAAAGTGTTGGATGAAAAAGAAATGGTTGTTACAGCTATAATGATATAACCGGAATAACCTGAAGTATACGCCAATTTCGCTGCCGCACGTTTAATACTCTCAATAATTACTACATTAGAATTAGTCATCTCAAATAATGGGAGGGTTATTTGGGAATTGCCTTTCGTAGGTAAAAAAGAAAGAGTGTTGATGAAATCGAATTTATCTATATAATGAATAGGGATATCACCATCATATTCATAACGTGGGATTGCTCCTTGCGATAATAACTCAGCGATAATTGGAATGAAACATTTTTTCATTCAAGTTGCCATGATATCAGCAATAACCAAGTTTTTTCTCATTCGTTCTTCATTCATGCTTGGGTAGTATCTCAATATATTAACTTTTTCCGGGATGTAAGTAATAGATGATAAGTCATCAGTTTTATCACCTGGAACGTAAAACATACATAGAATAGTTTTTGATCCAGCATCATCTCTTCTTGCATAAGAACGGATGAGAATCTGTGCATACCCCCAATACCCAACAGTATGTGCTAGAGTCGCTACTCGTTCTTCAATATATAACCGGATATTGTTTGTTGAAATATGAACCATAGGAAGAGTGACCCCGGAGTCAACTCCTTTATATCCATAATCTATATCCCCAGAAATACTTAAGTGAGCTATCGGAGTATTAAACTGGGAGAAAATTTTAAACCATGAAGATGAATTATTGGTTTCCACCCATGCTGAGTCTATTTTTATAAAACAACTCACGAGAGAATTTATTTAGCAGTAGCTTCAACTTGTGCAAATGGAGGAGGTGCTGCACTCGCTGGACGAGGTGATATACCAGGAAGAACATCGGTAGGTGCTTCCGGTGCTTCTGACATATCAGCCATTTTTACAGCCGGAGTCTGATTCACATTATTCTTCATTGCATTAAATGGCGGATTCTTCACAGTTGGTTTCGAAAAGAATAATGGAGTCAAAGTACTTGATGCACTAGGTGCAGGCGAAACAAGAGTTGCTATTTTTCGAGCTTCACCTTTAGTATATCCATCAAGATATGAACGAAGTGACTGAATATCATCATGATTACTTTCTGTAGCTTTAGCGATTTCGTTCGTTCTATTAACAAGAATTTCGTAGCTTGCCTTCGTGACTTTCATATCTTGTGGTTTAAACCAACCAACAAGAGCTGTCACGATAGCAACAACAGCCAAAACAAGTTCTTTAATACTTACAATGTAAGAAATTATTCTAATGAATTTAGATTTTGGACGATCCTGAGAGACCTCATCATTTGCCATGATTTAGAACAATACATGAATTAAATATAGATGAAGGGATTCCCGGGAAGATGATTAACCGAGAACCCCTTCAAACAGAGCAACGACACCAAATGACAAAAACTGGAACACCGAGGGCAGGCGAACAAAACCTGCGACCGCAAAAATGTCGTTGCTCTTTCAGAGAATACAATTAGAGTCAAGCAGCTTCATCACAGTCAACGATAGTGATTTCACCAACTTTTCTAATATCAGAAAAAATTTCGAGAGTGGTTCTTACAGGAATTTTCTTCGCCAATTCCTTAGCTTCTTTTACCAGGAATTCTAGAAAAACAGGGATATTTCTTTCCTTATCAGCAATTCTTTTAGTTGTTCCTGAAAGAAGATACACCATTGCCGTCCATTGACCGTAACGATTTTCTTCGATATTATCGGACGGTAAACGAACCTGAATAATAAATTTGGTTAAGGTTGATCCTATAAATATTAAGGGATCCCAGTTAAGTGATCCACATAGATCCATCTTCTCAGACATAGCTACACTTTACATAGATCAGATGAATACTAAATTCTGTATCTCTCTTTAATATACTGAACTGCTTCCCAAAAATTAGGAGATCCCGGGACTTTCAATTCTTTACAGAGATGATCTAACATCTCATGATAAGTTGGTGGAGTCCAAGAGTCGTCTTCTGGTCTTGGACTCAACACCAATTCTATTCTTTCAGAATGCTGTTCAGGATCAGCAACCTCCGATCCTGGATCTGTTTCATTCATATGATCACCAATATGGATCATAGAATACATCGAACATATACGCAGAAATCAAAACATCATATGGATCAACCCAACCGTAACTAACATACCCATAACTTTGGGTGAAGACAACCGGAGTTTCAGTAATAATAGTGTCAGTTTGACTTGCCCCTAATGGGAGTGAAAGATCAACTAAAGAACCACAACCAGAGCAAACTTGGTCACCCGGATATAAAAGTGATTTGCACTTAGGACATTCAAAAGCATCAGGAGGCGGAGGTGCAAACTGATGTCCACATGACGGACAACCTGTAAAAGGTTGTCCATTTTGTTTAGCATCATCTTGAAACATAGCGAGAGGAATTCCGCAATTTCCGCAAGGAAAACTATCGCGTTTCCTATTTTCAATTTGGCAAGCAGTATATAAAGCCTGCATTCGTCGTGAAGCAACTTCAGGATCACCATCTTGATCCATTTCTTGCCATTTGAAAGAACCCGCGACAGTTTCTTCTATTTGCTTAAAGATTCTCCCATCGAGTAAGTGGAAATAGAAGTTGTTACTCGAATAATGACCAGAACCTAATCGATAAAGAAAAACCACTTCATGTGGATCGATTTCTTTCCCGATCTTATTCCCTGACCATTGAATGAGAGCCAGACGCATATCTACAGCATCTGGATTGTCTACTTGAACAAACCGGGGATCGAAAATATCCCAGCGAACTTCAGCTGGTCTTTCTGGTGAGATCCATTCATCCGGAGTAAGTTCACGTAAATCGACTGCGATACAAGGATTGAATTGTCGAATCGTATCGATAGCTCCGATAAAGGTCTTCATGAGTCGTCGACCTTTATCGGTAGCAGTATATCGACCTGCTTCATCAACCATTAAACCAGCCTTCACCATATCAGCAAGAACATGACTCAAGAATCTCTCATCGCCTTTAAGCGGTGAAGTGAAACGAATATTTTGTTCAAGTGATAGGTAAAGAATGGACGCCGCAAGAATTCGAGCTTGCCAGGGGATTAATTCAGCCATATTAGCGTCCCTTACTTCTGGAAACTGGTGCTGAAGCTTTTGAAGGTGTCGAAGCTCTTGAAGGTGTCGAAGCACCTGAGGAAGATTTCATGGTCGGTGTTGATTGTTGTCTTGGAGCAGGTGAAGGTGTGGAAGCTCGAGGAGTGTTATCAAATGCAGCACCCTTTGGTCTCACATTATTTGAATTTGTCCGAAAATCGCCAGAGACGCCAGATGCAGCTGATCGGAGGGAATTCGAATTCGTAGCAGGTGCTGATCGATTTACGAAACTTGACTGACTGAAAGTTGCCGGAGGTTTTGAAACTGGCGCCGGATTGATTCGAGTCGTAGTTTGATAAGTTCGTTGCGTCTGCACGAATTGCTGACGTGGAACTGAACGAACATAAACATAGCTACTCGGAACTGTCCCGTAATAAGCAGCCCGGTTTATTGCATGTGCCCAAAGAAGAAAACTCAGACTTCGTTCTAATGGATTAGTATAATAATAGTCCCGATAACCGGAAACGACATTCGTATAATTCGCATTCATCACGGGTTGACCATTTTCCTCCGTGAATCTGATAACTGCGATTTGTTGTTCCGGACCACCCCCTGATGGTTTTGCAACAAAGTCGAATTCTCTATCGACTGGAGAATTCGTTTGAGCTTCTCTTACTTGAACATAATCACGTTGTTGATCTTTATCGATATCAACATTATTGATCGGATTTTGCGCACCCTCGTTGATTTTTACTTCAAGTGCTGAAGCATTTTCAATACCGGAATTGATGAGGCCACCTATCAAATTCAACCCGAAGTCTTCAGGTGCAAGCATTGCTTGCATTTGATTTACTTGAACAACCGGAGGTAAATTCCCATTTTGACGGTAACCACTCGGTTGATTATTGTTGCAAGCGGTGAACACTAGAATCAATAACATCGCCCAAATTTTCATATACTCTCCTTAAAATTAGTGACTTCAAAAAACTCGAATTTACATCTAGTATAATTCATCATGGCTGAATTCAAATGCGTAGCATGTCATTTTCACTGGAAAGGTGAATCAGGTATGTATGCACATTGTCCAAAATGTGAAAATCTATATATTATATGGATTGATTACGAAAAAATAGCTAAAGAATATCGTATCAATAATCCCGACAGTAAAGCTTTCGGGGGCTAATCATTCATTATATTTCGAACTATCAAATATTTTTCTATTTTTCGAATTCGATATTTTTTCCAAAGAAATAATATATACAGAAGTGATGCTATCCCTGTTTGAATAAATAAATACCTCCAAATTCCTCGGTTAGTTATCATGAAAATCGAGTAAATTGATGAAGGGGTCATTATACAAAAAATAGGTAATCTTATGGCAGTTAAATCATCTTTAAGTATATTAAGTCTTTGATCTGGGGTAAGTTGGACTTCACCTTCTTCCATATAATGGAATTTTCCAATTGGATCATATTTTCGAATCATCCCAGTTCTCATTATTTAAATATTTCCTTCGTAGATTAACGTGTATGTACTTTATTCATGAATATGAGAAAGAACCCAAAGAATCTTCTTCGATATGATTATAAGAGAAGTCATGGTTGGTGGGTACGATTTGAACGCAAGGGCGGGAATATAAGTAGATTATTTTCAGATTCTATCTATGGAGGACGGAGAAAAGCTTACAAAGAAGCTGTTAAATTTCGTGATCACACCCGTAAAACTCTTCCAAAATATATAAGAGTCTACTCTCCAGGTCCAGGTAGAATCAAAAGGGAGATCCGGTGTTATATAACATTATCTGGTCATCGAGCATATTATGACGCCTGGGTAGCTTGGATTCGGGTAGCTCCTGGAAAAAACGCATCTACAAATGCTTCTATCGACAAATGGGGGGTTCGAGAAGCCAAGAAAATGGTCCTCCGTTGGCTTGAAAAGAAACGAATTGAACAGAAACGAAATTACGCGAGAATTAAATAATGGGAAGTCATAGCTGGAAACTTGGGGATGATGAATGGTATCACTGTCAATTTTGTCCAGAAGTGGTACATCAGGTTCTCTTTAATGGAGAAGATATTACCCTAATAAAAAGAAGTGAAGCCATGCACGGAAATTGCATAGCTTCCGCAAATTACGACACTCATCCAAGAGTTGACTGTTGTAAAGAAGGTAGTGAATATATCGTAGAGTATCCAAATGATCAAGCAGTGGATCCTGGATATCGGCATATTAGATTAAATATTCAAACTCTCGACAAAGGATGGATAGGAAATCTTAGAATTCGCTTCTGCCCATTCTGTGGAACAGAGTATAAATTAATAAAAATGAGTTGATGTGCTACCGAGTCAAATCAGTAGCACATCTTCAGTTATATTAGATCGGGAAGCCTAATCGATCTTTCGTAGCCTGAAATGCTTCTGGCTGAATTTCCATACCATCATCAGTTGCTCGAGCTCCAGGGAATTTAGCCTCGAGAGATTGATTGAGTCGTGAAGCAACCTCAATTTGTTCTTCAAGTAAATCTTCTCGACGAATCACATGTCTCTCGATGAGAAGTTCAATAAGGCCACCAAGTTCAATCTGAGTTTTTATCGCATCCTCACGATGATCCTGAATCGCCCGGTTTTCCCCGTTTACTTCATCACGAGTTCCTACTTGCCACTGAGAGAAAATGGATTTCCATTTTGTTACTTTGGCTAGTATTTTCGTATATTGATTTTGCAACACTTCAAGTCTTGATGGGCCGTGGGGTATCATTTTAATCACCTCTCCGTTAGCTTGCAAGATAAGCGGATGAAGCGTCTGCCACACCCTGTAGAGTTGTTGCTGCTCGAACATTCTGGATCACAGTTTCAGCTTCTGTGAACAATATCGTTATCCGAACCCAGATTGCTTCTACTACTGAAGTAAAATCTTGAGCCCTGGTGATATCAGTATAGGTTGATCCATCTCGAGAATGAACCCGGAATGGATAGCTCATTCCGAGAGCAGCCCATTTACCGCCAATACTATTCCACCCAAGCCATCGAGATTGATCTTCATCACTGATGGATAGATACTGTCCCGATGCTGCTGGGTATTCTACTTGCCCGGTATCTATTTTATTTTCTCGCTTTTGACATATTAGAGGGATGACTCGATTTTTCTCCGCAAGAAGTTCTGCTGCATCTACTACAGCCTTTTCTGCTGGAGTCATCTCAGTTAGTGTGTCCCCTACCAATTTCAGGTAGTGCATAGGGACTGTCTCGAGGATGGTCAAATCTGGATTGATTACCCAGTATACTGGGTCATAATCAGGGGTGTTGACACTATATATTATGACGAGTGTTTCTCGATTTAATACGTTTCCCATAATTCCTCATTTCATGAATTACTGTTTCATGAATCGTCACTAAAAAGAACGAAGAATTATGGGCTTAGTAAATATCGACCATATTTAGCTAAGTTCAAGTAATCTTTCAGTTCGTTCTTCCTCATCTCGTTCGTGACAAGCACGACAACGTGGGATGTCAGGATATATCAGAAATAAATCATCCGGATAGGGTTCATTACATGGATCAATTCCTGATCCTCCACAAATCTCACAATTATCGTAATCAGCTTGGCTCATGAAATAAGATACATTTATGGTGTAATTTATATCATGGCGCTCGCAAAGATCGATAAACGCAAGAAATTATCAAAAGGACGAATCGGTTGCACATTCGTAAATACTATTGGTCTACCAGTATCTCTTCCGATAGGGACGGTAATTACAGATATAACTGGTAATACTTTCAGAGTGACAGCTCATCATTCTGAAGACGGAGAATTTACCCCATTATTGTCTCTATCTGGTGCCAAATCACCAGGTGAAAATATTGAATATTAATCAAAACTGTGAAGATAAAAGTAAAGAAAACTAAAGGTTACGTAATCATGACTCTTGTCGGGATCAACAAGAGATCAAATGAAAATACTGATATAACCATTAGTAGCGCACGTCATATAAGTGTTGGATATAAACGAGGATTCGTAATCATTGATTATATTGATAATTTAGCTTTGAATCCTAAAGGAACCCGAGTATCTCTCGGTTACGGTTTTCCTTGGCATGAAGATGATAAAGATGTCTGTGAATTTTCACGAGCTCGAAGTCAGGGATTTGCTGAAATTAGAAGAAAAATCGGATATATACCGAAAGGATTAACCACTAATTTTGATAGATTCCTTGCTTTAATATATGAAGATCGACGAAGAGGAGAGATAGAAAGACTTGTTGACAAACTCATTAATTTCTCAAATCCTGAGGAAATTGCTAGAATTATGAATACTGCTATCGTCAGACAAGTAATGAAGATATGAATTTTAAATTGAGAAAAGCTGGGAAATTTATTTCCATAGTTATCAATAATGCACCAGCAGGAAAACCTGGAAAATTTGCTGAAAGTCTTCTCATCATTAGTTGTGCATATCAGGAATTCAGTCCGTATACTCCAGGGTATATCGTAATATCATATCAAGAAGAAATGAGAACTAGTAAAAATGAAAGTAAAATAAGACAATATTCAGCAAAATGGCACTCAGGTAATGAACCTTTTTCACGTGCCAAGAGAGATTTATTAGGAATCGTCAGAAAACTTTTCAAACATATTCCTGACGGATTCACTGAAATTGTCAATGAATTTCTTTCAGTTATTCACGAAGATCGAAGAAAAGGAGAACTGAAAGAACACATTCGGTTCATGTTGGATATATCGAACCAAGAAGAAATTGAAAATATGGTTCGGATGGAGATCGCCGAACAGGTAATGAAATTTTAACCTTCAGGTTTAAACTGGGCTAACATTAAAATATTTCGTGTATATCGCTTTAACGTATCCTTGACTGAACTAGACTGAATCATGTCAAGAGTTACCGTCTCGAGTTCGGCAGCATTCATTATTCTGTAACGAGAACCGGCAGCATTGATCATCACTGGATACCGATTTATTGGGATGAATATTGAGCAGATATTTTCTTCAAATAGAAAATCTGGCTTCAAACTAGTAAATCTTACTGAAATATACCAAGATGTTGCATCACGATTCACTGAGTTATCGACATAAGGACGAAATACTACTTCAGCATCTGGAAAAAGATACTGTTGAAGTATTTTAGCGAACCGCTCGAAATGATTCCTGATCTCTGAAATATCAGGAACTTCACCCACTTCTCGCGCTATCTCTTGTAATGAATCGATTATGATGTCTTGTGGGCTATCTTGATCTGACATAGCCCAAATTACATTTATTTGGTAGTTTTTGCTACCATTTCATCGAAATCCTTGAACCCATAGGACTTAACGATATCACCTAGAAAGGCAAAACCGTCGAGTTGCGCCGTAACTCTCCCTGAATTATCTGAATTTTTCGAAATAACAGCTAAGCCTACAGTGCCGTCCGGGTTTTCTACCTTAGCAACATTCATAGCCAACATCAAATGAATGATTCCTTCAATCACTCGCTCTTTGGCGGAATCAGCTTTCAGTGTCTCTAGTTGTGTCGGCATCTAATATATTACAGTTACGATTCCATGACGAGTTTGATGAGTTTTACTCGATCACGATAAGCTATTGAAGTCTCCGGATCAAATTCAATTTGATTGGCATCAACAAGCTTTGACCAAAAACGTTGTTTAGGGAATGGTTTCTTATTTTTCGGATTTATAGTTCTCCAGGTAATACTATCATAATCATTTTCATCTTTGACATAGGACTTGTTGAAAGTTCTGATATAGACACGATCAACTTCGAGTATCGTGCCTGCTGGAAGAGTTACTTCGAACCTCTTCATTTCATTACCGAAGCCGCCACCCCAACGGCTCATATTCTTATCAACAAGTTCTTTTACTTTGGCGAATTCAATATTTCGATGCTCAAGATATAAAGTAAATGTCCAAGGGGCTGCGAGAGTAATTCTATCTCCGCAAGCGGGAATATATAAATTCATAACTCAAAATACACACGAATATTCCTAATTTACTATTCTAAGAGGCTACGAATCTCCATTAGAATTTTCCCGAGATGATTCTCGCCTCGACCATTACAGACACCCCAGTAAGTGTCATTCCAAACGTTGCCTTCGATCAGGATTGAATTCCCCGTATCAAGAAGTTTCTTTCGAAGTTCTGGAATACTAAATTTCACCACCAGAATTTGGTGCATATAATAGGTACGCCACTTTTTCCAATCAGGACGAATTCTGATGTCCTTACCAGCTCGTTTTGCTTTTCCTGGAGAATTGAGCTCCCGAATCATTTTTCTTACGTCTGGATCAGTAGTTTTCGCTGCTTGATATGCGTGTTCCGCAGACGGATATGTACCCCCTTCAAATTCTACTTCACAAAGATAAAAATTAGATAGAAAAGCGTATTGACCGCTAAAAATATCGATAGTTTCCATACAATATATTATATTTCAATAGCGGAAAAAGCAACTACAAAAGAAGCACATAGAATGAGAGCTGCTAAACCGCAAACTCCTATCACTACAACTGATGATGCCGGCATTTTATCTCCTTCTTCTCATAAAATTTGTGCGTCGAGTAGTTAGACGTAATGTCTCATCCATTGGAGTTTCCCCATCATCCTTATTTGGATCTTCAAGCAATCCGAGTTCTTCTTCTATCTCCAATGATCTCTCATGCGATGGATGGAAAGGCTTCCCTGTCTTCATCTGCTCGCATTCAGCAATTTCATGGGCAGCACAACTAATAAAATATTCCTTTGAAACTTCAGAATCACCTTCATCACAGCCGCATCTATTATCTATACTTTCATTCCAATGATGTGTACCTACCCAAATTTCACCCATCGGAATAAATTCATGGACATATGGGTGACCTCCGTGACCAAAGATAATGCTCAAATTATTACGTACCCATGTTCCGTCTACGGCGAAAACAGAATATCCTAACATATCAAATATATATTTTTTCCAATCACCTTCAGGTTTAAACGAAGGATCTTTATAAGGCGTTCTTTCCTGTATTTCTGCTTCCATCAAAGGTAAGCTTATGGTTCGATTGTCTGGCATATTTCCATATATCGATAATAACACTATGAGAAAAATTAGTAGTTAAAACGGCGAAGCCGTAAAACGTATATTGTCTCTCGAACAGTTTCGTGTGTGTAGGAGAAGGACTTCTAACGGGTTCGTTTATCCCATTCAATCACTTCAACTTTATCTTTTCTTTGTTCATTCAATTTCGCAAGTCTGTTTTGCAGATATTTATTACGAATTTTAAGATAACGCTCCCGCTTCACAGTTCCTTCGATTGGATTGATACGGTCAATTTCCTCTTCATTTGAAGCTATTTCAGCTTCAATTAATTCAATATCAGCATCAATTTGCTTAAGATCTTCTTCGTGGGTTGACATTATTCATCAGCCTGATAGGTAAATCGAAGAAGTTTCCCTGTTTCGTCATCGAATGATGCTATGATGTGACCGTTACTCACTCCCATGAAACCGTTGAGAACGCCGAGAAAACCCACCTGCGGTACTGCGCGCTCATCCTCTTTCAACACCTGAACTGTCGGGTGATTAAGAAGTTGCTCGTTGCAAGGAACTCGAGCTTCAATCAACTCCCCGATAGCGTCAGGGTCGATTTCAATTAGTGTATTCAAATATTCAATAAGTTCGTGAGCGATACGGATTTTTGAAAGTCCTTCAGCAACCATAATGACTAATCATACACTAAAATTACTACTCACCCACAGCCCAAAGAGACCTATCCGTTTCAGATGGTTCTGGATTTATAGGAGAATTTTTTATTTGGGGAATTCGTTGTCCGTCTTCCGTGAGAAGCCATATATTCGATATATCAAGAAACATTTGCGGATTCGATTCCAGCAATAATTTCTGGGATAACATCTGGTCATAAAGCGGAATGTGACTCTTAGTTACGATGCAATATTCGAATGTTCGACGACCGTCTTCAATGCGGAAGACGTTGTGTTGATATCGGCCTGTGACGAGATAAACGAAACCATCTTTTCCTACAACGTGAAATGACTTCTTTTTCTTGAATTCTATCTGCTGCGTCTCGTCGAGCAAGGAAAAAAGAATTTTTCGAGAACGTCTCTTTATCGCATCTTCTTTCCTCTTATCGTCTTTTCTCTTTTTCTCAATGAGTTCAAGATAAACTCGGGCGATTTCTTGATCGTGTTCTCTTCCCGCTAAAGCCAAACAAGTCTGTTCAATAAATCGAACTGGAGACTCGTTGCCAATATCAGCACCTGCTTGGCAATTTTCAGCGTAAGAAAGCCCACCAAGAATGAGAACGCCATGGCGGTCGTTAACCTGACCGCCGGCAGAATCAAGTATGCCGTCGAAATTATCCCAACGGGTGACGGAACGCAGAACTAGAACTAATGTGTCGTTAGTTCTATCGCCTTCCGGAAGCAAAGCTAGACGTGCCAGAAGTTCATCAACCAAAAGTGTCAGAGGTTCATCGAGGTCACAATTGAGGAAAACTCGAGATGACCTAATAGCGCGAACGTTCCAAGTCGGCGCCATCCAAGTATAAACATACCCCTCCTTACCGTCTAAATCGAGGAGAGGAAGTTGCCCCTGACCGAGATGATTGATTAGGAGATGAATTTTTAGCCCCCGGACATTTGAGGGGAGACGACGTAATCGGCTTCAGGAGTGAACTCAGTCACCATCTCGGGAGCGGTGAAGAGGTATTTCTCGGCGTTTCCGTCAAAAGTGTCTACTGGCTCCTTCTTTAGACCGAGAAACTTCACCTTAAAGACAAGAAAGCCCTTCGCGCGCAAAGAGTCAAAATGTTCCTTTGCCGCTTGAACTTCCAATTCGTTCTTCCGGTCCCAAGTATATTTAGTATCCCCTTCATGATTTAGATGAGAAATACTGCCGGTTGTAATAGGGTCAATCTTTTTCATAACTTATTTCCGTTGCAAAGAGGACATTTCGGGTCCTTCTTTAATTCTACTGTCTTGAAAGACATATCTAGGGCGTAGAAAGTCAAAAGCTTTCCCACTAAATTATCCCCGAGCCCTAAGAGCAATTTGAGTGTCTCAGTGGCCTGGAGCATGCCAATAATACCGGGCACTACTCCGAGAACACCCGCTTCCATCGGAAGCGTCCTCAAATTACTGTTCGGATACAGACATTGGTAACAAAGAGAGTCCTTCGTAAATACTGAAACCTGTCCATCGAATTGACTTACGGCTCCATGAACCAACGGAATCCCTTTTTTCCGACAAGCAGCATTGAGTATATATCTGGTCTCAATATTGTCGGTGGCATCTATGACGACGTCATAGTCTTCTTCCGGAAATCGACCATTTAGTAATCGTGTGCAATGCCCGATTACATTTATATCATCATTCAAACGGAGCATGGCATCTCTAGCCGACGCCACTTTATTGACGCCTGGAACGCTATGAATCACCTGCCTTTGCAGGTTTGATAAACTCACCCTTCCGTCATCAACCAAACTAACGAATCCAACTCCGGCCGCTGCCAGATACATAGCTATTGGACTTCCCAATCCTCCTACGCCGACGAGAAGGACCCGACTCTCCAATAGCTTTATCTGTCCCTTTTCCCCGATTCCCCGAAGAAGAATGTGTCGTTTATATCGCTCGAGTTGTCCTTGACTTAATTCCACGGGACAGAATACATCTTGGGTCCCGACAGAATGACGTATATATATTGAACTTTCTCGTCGGAAAAGGTTTATATTGTGATACTAACCGGAAGAGAAAGTTCAGTGCACTGCTCTTTGGGCATTTCCTCGAAAACCACTTCTTCAGTAACATATCCGAGTCCGATTAAACTATAGCAGTCTTTTTCAGACTTCACGTGGTCTCGGATAACCCCGACGAAACTCCCCTTGATACCGCGTCGTTCTCCCTCATCATGGAGAATCTTCATGCAGCCGAGAATCCTACTATAAACAGCAATCGGGGTTTTTGCCGATATCATGAAATATGCGAGAATACCTCTTGAACCCTTCGTCTGGTCAATTATTTCATTATCGGACAAAACCAATAAAGGAGAGTCTTCTGTCTTATCAAAAGCCGGAATTTGCGCGTTGTCCATCCTGGCCCATCTGCATGAAATAGTAGTCATAGTGAATAATACATCTCAACTTTCAAGTATCTCAATCACTAAAGCTTCTTCAGGGGTTATCGTTTCCCAATAATCCGGCAAGCTTCTCTCATGGAAAGCACAAAATCGAAGAACCGTATTCATCTTCCTGTATATACATATATGGGTCGCTTCATTTATGCATCGGGTCGTATATCCAGCCACAAAATCATATCGGCAAGCAGGCATCACATCTTTCGCTCTGGGAATTGTTCATCCAGGAATTTCTCTAGACTTGAACCTCCAGGAAAACCGCGTTCTCCCAGTCTTAGCGCTTCATCAACTTGCGCCCATATACCATGGTCAGTAGTTGGCCATCTTCCAATATTAGAGTAGTATCTCACTGCAGCATCTCGAATCATTCCTACAGTGAAGTTACTCCGATTTTCCATATTCCGACTGTTCGAGAAAAGAGATAACTCATTTCGGAAATGAATTCATTTCAGGGACCCGGAAAAGACGTATGTATTAGAGAATTTTGTCTCTGAAAAAGGTTTACTTGTTGCCGGGGAAGAATTGCTCACTGGGGATTTTTTCCGAGGAGATGCTTCTCATCAGGGATAATTGTTACTGGGAAAATTTTACCTACACACACCTACATGAACTAAACAGTTCAAATCGGGCTTCACGGCGCGTATATCGAATCGGTATTTCGAAATACCTAAAATCCCCTATTTTCCCAAGCATGTGTCTCCCCACCCACTAGGTATTATAAAGATACTTTACTCCCTACCCCCTACCCCATATATCCTTATATACTAGTAATACCCCCTTATAGATAATTACCTACCCCTATCTTGGTAATAATCTTTACCCGGGACCGCAGGCGTCCCGGGACTGTCTTCTATCGTCAAAGGTCTTTCAAGGACCGTCTCGTTTCCAATTAATTCGTCGAGGGTTCATGTTTTCCTTTCCGGCGTCCGAGTTTGGCGCGAGAGGAGCCGGGGTTTTTGCTTTTGCGCTCCCTCAATCGGCGAGGGGCTGGTCTCAATTGCAGTTTGTTCTACGCAGCGTGGGTTCTGATTTCCGCCGGGACAAACGCTGAACTGAAGATAGCACTGAATTCTTCGGCTTCAAAATCGAATCCGGAACTGCCGGGTACGAGAGCGTAGATTTTTCCGTTAGGACTGAATTCGATAAGCCCGTCTATCATGAGTGACTTGAGACAGAATTCGGTTTGCTTGGGTCCGAATACTGCGCTTAGCTCCCACACCTCTGAAACTCCGCCCGCCCCAAGAATCATGTCCAGAATGATTTCTTTCATTGTCGTCAATCTCCACCCCCAGATACTTTTCAGGGGTGACGATTTACTGTCACCCCTGCTTGAAATCAATGTCCGTAGTTGAACCCGTAGCGATACATCTTGCCGGTCGGGCTCGGTCCGAACTCGATATCTACTTTCCCACAACACCCGGCCTGCTCTTGCTGCTCATATAGGGCCATCTCCTCGAGATTCCCCACCTGACATGTGCGGTGATTATCTGCACAGTCGAAGTCCTCACCCTTATCCTCTTCAGCCTGGTACCAAGCTGTGAGATATCCCCTGATGAAACTTCCGTCAACCTGGCCGTATCTCTCTTCAAGAGTAGGTTCCATAGGTCCAAATACGAGCCAGGGCGGCCAATTTTCGCTTTGACCGCCCTGGCTTTTTCTGTTTGGAGGTGGCGATGGAGGTGACGTATCGATAAGAACTGCGAGAAAGCCAAAAGAAGGTCAGGAAGAGGCCATCTCGCGGTAAACTGTGCGGTTTCGCCTTGACCGGGATAGAACTAGCTTGCGCCGTTCACCTTCCCTGGTACGAATGCGGTACCGGCTTGGGTCATTTTTGGCAACCAGTGCCAATGTGTGGTTACGGGGTTTCATGACGGGTTGTAGGTAGGAGCAGGAGATAAAGACCTCAGGGAGTTTCTTTACCCATGGCTTGAACCTTAAAGTCAAGCTAGAAATCCTTATCTCTTGCTAAGTCTGGTTAGGCGTCCCTCGTCTGGATCTCGGCGTCCTTATCTCGAAGGGACTGGATCTTACGGTCGAAAGCCGCTTCTGTTTTCGGGGTACATCGCTTCCATTCTCCCATTGCGTACCCACGTTTCGGGTTTGGGATTCGGTATGCGATTTCTTGAGGTTTCCACATCGCTCGGGAAAGTCTCGATTCAAGTGATTGGTCCATCGTCATCTCCATCCTTGAATACGGAAAGAGGGGTGAGATTTACTCGTCGTGATTGGTTGTGGCGGGAGTCGTTCGAAATTGACTCTGGCGACGGCCCTTTGGTTTCCAACGTTCGCGAAGTTCCTGCATTGTAATCCGGCCTTCAAAGAGATCTGTCACGTCATGAATCGGACCGGATGCGATGACGATTTGTTGACAGAGAACGCCATCAACTACAACTTCGGTGACCAGACTAGCTCGTTGTCCATCACCGCTGGGTTGAATGTGGGTGTTTCGAATCTTCGGTTCAATCATTGACTTGGACTCCCTGGTCGGCTAGAAGCTTGCGGATGATGGGCTCTGCCTTGGCCTTAGCCGCTGTTGATCGCTCCCCTGGCGTCTTACCACCAACTTCCACGGTTGCCCAACGGGAGGGGTCATTCTCATCCTCAGGACGGAAGACGTAGAAAGTGGTGATGGTGGAGCTCCCATATAGGCGCTTGGCTCGAACTCCACCGTTATATCGATTCTTTGAAGAAGTTGTGAGTTTCATTGCCGTCATCTCCAACTTCGGATACGATGGTAAAGATAGGATTTACGAATTCTCGGGATGACTTGACTCTCGCTTGGTTACTGGCTCTTCGTCTTCCATCCCCCCATACTCTTCATCGTCCTTCCATTCGATGAAGTTTCCGTCCTCGTCAATGACGCCCTCTTCCATGAGGAACGACTTGAATGTCGAATTGTGTGTGGCGTACTCCGAATCATCAATGGCCGTACTGAGATTGGCGAACCAATAGGCCTTTGCATTGGGCCAACTTGCAGTGCGACGAGCCAAGGATTCGATTTCGCTCTTGCATTCTTGAAGTTTGATGTAAAGCTTGTAAAGCTCTTCACGTTCCATGTCATCTAGTTTGCTTGCCATGTCGTCATCTCCAACCTTGAATACGGGTAAGGCCCGGGAATTTCCGGGCCTCCGTTTTAGGCGACTGCAAGAACTGGCGAAATCGAAATGAGATTCTTCTCTGCCCATTCTGACGAGAAGTAGATGGCGTACACACGTTGTCCGAGTTCAGCCGATACGCAGTTGCTTTCCCACTCGAGTGTCAGAGCACCTTGGAGAAGGCCGAGAATTTTGCGAACGAGACCGTCATTGATTTCATCGACGTCATAGACATAGCCACGTTCTTTGCTAGCGGCGTCACGGTTCACTTTGCTAGTTCGATGAATACCACTACAGCCACACCAGCAACCCTTATCTTTCCTGCCACTATAGACAGAAATGATGTCTTCGAATTTGATCATATTCACGTTCCCAACAATTTTGGTGGTCGTCGTCATTGTCGTCATCTCCATTTTCAAATACGGATGAGGCCCGGTTATTTACGCCGGGCCTTCCGATTCTTACCAGCGAACGTCAGCTGGCAGTTGATTGTAGCAGAGCTCACAACTGTGTTCGTAAATAGTGGCTCCGTTGATATCGCCGTCAAGGCGGAGGCCGACTGCGCAGGATTTGTTGATCGCGTAGTTGGCTAGGGTTTCCATGATGCTCCTAGCATCTTTCCTCACACCAACAAACTCAATCGCTGCTTTCCTAGTGGGACGGTGCCACTTGGCCCAAAATTCACGAAGCTCTTCTTGACTCATCGTATCAAAGTTTGGGGTTTCCATTGTCGTCATCTCCAACCAATGATACGAGAGAAGAAAGGGGATTTACGGGCAAAGACTGCGCAAAATTCCGAGTCCTTGATTGGCCTCGGCTTCGGTCCCGTCCATCAACTCGAGATAGACGATGCCATTGTGGGTGTCAGGTACGACAACCCATTGGAAAGGTTGAGATGCCCGTTCAACATCAGATGCAAGTCGATAGACTTCGGCCGCTAAAGAACGGGACGGCACCCCATCATTGAGTGTTATCTGAATTTGGGGTTGAGGGTTTCCGTATTGACTCTTGATTATTGAAGCTTCTCTCATCACTATCTCCGATCATTGGTATGATAGAAACCCTGAGATTTTCGAGAAATCACTTCCACTGATTCTGTTCGTCAAATTCCTTTGAAGGAATTGTCATTTCCTCTGAACCGTCCCAGATTCCCATTGCGGTACGAATGACTGTTTCGTCCCCCTCGATGTCGTACAGAACTTCTTCATCCAACCAACTCGCAGAGTGCTTTTCTCCAAGATGAAGAACTTCAACCGTGTTGATTTCCGGATTTGAATTTGGGTTCTCAGTTACACGAATTGTCGTCATTTCGGCCATCGTCGTCATCTCCAACTATGAATACGACAGAAGGGATCCGACTTCCGTCAAATCCCTTCCGAAGTTAGTTGGTGAGATGCTTACCTGATGGTTTGGTGCCGTCTACCCAGTGCTGATAGCTCCCTTCAATGACCGTCAATGTATCCCGGTTATCCCAAACTTGACGTTTCGCTGCTATCTCCTGTTCTCGTTTCAAGTGCTGTCTAGCTCGATGTAGCACCCAAACTGCGATGGCAAGAATGATGAAAGCTAAGACCGTTGCAGTACTAGCTGCAATTGTCAGATAGTGAATGAGTTTCACAGCTCAAGATCTTCCATGACCCGTGCACGGCCTTCATGACGAGCATGGCGCTTCTGACTGCGACGAGTCCTAGCCCGATCTTCGCCATGAGCATAACCGCGAAAGTCTCCGCCCTTTTTCCGATATCGCCCGGCTGAACTCTTCAATCCGAGTCTCTGAATGTCAGCAACATCGGGGTATTCGAGTTCAGGAGTTCGTTGCATTCCGTAGGGTCTCATATATCGCCTCCAACACTTGTTATATTTGGAATGACTTGATTTACAAACGAATGTCGTGACAGTGAACTCCCTAGGGGAGCCGCTAGAAGCCTCGACTCGAGACTGCGGGAATTGAACCCGCAACTAAGGTAACTAATCTTAGTTACTTCCGGAGTTTTTCGAGTAGTTAATTCGATCGACCCATCACTGTCACGACTAGTGGCCCCTCCCGGACTTGAACCGGGACTGTGTTACCACAAAGGGATTTTAAATCCCCGGCGTCTGCCATTCCGCCAAGGGGCCTTGTGTTTTCTTGTACGTCAAAAACAGCCGAATTTACTTTACAACTTCCGGCTGAAAAACGACAACTGGTTCTAGGTTATCGCCTTTCCCGATGCGTTTTCCGACTTCGACCCGTTCCTTCATCAAATCAAGGGCTCCTTGAATGCGATCAATTGAACCCTTAACCGTGTCGAAATTTTCGCAGGGTACATCAGTGGCATTAACAACGATGACTGCGAAGTGAGCCTTGAGTGAAGACGCGATATCGAGAGGTGTGATCTTCATGTTTCCCTATACGTCTCAAACTGTCAGATTTACAATGACTGGAACTGTCACTGTGATCGAAATCCGGACATTGGCAACGCCAACTTCATCTTCCATCAATTCAAGATTGCCCGATCTCTCACAGTAGTCAATGAAAACGTCCTTGGCTTTTTCAAAGTCTCCTGCTTTGACGAGATACTTTGTATCGATATTTCGCCATTGAATCAAGAAGAGCTTGTCCATATCGTCATCTCCAACCGAAAATATGAGTAAAGGGCCCGAATTTACAGGCCCCTCTCAGATCACACCCTTTCGTTCAATGTAGCAATCGAGTCAACCAGGCAGAGTCGGCTTGAAAGATCCGTAACCCGAGCTTCCCATTTCGCAATTTCAGCTAGTCGCCAACACGGACAAGCTCGAAGTTCTTGGCGTGCTACACTTAGCTTCATCCTGAGTTGATCGCCAGCTCTAACTGCACGTCGAACGGTTCGTCTCGGGGTGGTTTTCATTGTCATCATCTCCAACTCAGGATACGAGCGGATAGAGATGATTTACGAAAGCAGTGGATGTTCTGGGTTCGTCATTGACGCACGGCCGTCACGAACTCGAACATTCTTGAACCCCTTCTTTACGAGAAATCGCTGATAGCGCATATCCTCGTCATCCGGGTCTTCATTTGGCCGTCGCTTCATGAAACCGAGTTCAGAGTGCCCGATCTCATCGTCAGACATCACGAGAGTATAGCTAGCACTAGAACCGAGAATAGTCTTTGACTCACCAGATTCTGTCGTCATCGTCATCTCCAATTAGTGATATGATGGAGGTGGCGAGATTTCCGAAGGCTCGGAATTCTCTTGATCTTTGAGGTAGAGCTTAGCTGCAGCTATCTCAAGTGAATTATAGCTAGAGACATCTTGCTCATAACTCAGAAGTTGAGCGATACGCCGTATTCTGATGTTGAATTCGTCTAGCTCGTCCATTGGTTCCCTCACATCAGTTAATATGAGGACAGAACCATCATTTACGAAAGACGTTTGACTATGTAGTCAACTATCTCTTGAACAGTCTTGAGTGGTTCAGCGTCCTCATCGGGAATGTCAATCTCGAACACCTCTTCCAAAGAGAGCAGTAATTCCACGTAACTAAGTGAATCGATATTGAAATCCCTTAAAACAGACTCAAGTTGAATCTCGTCATTCGGGATGTCCAGTTGTTCGTGAATAACATGCTTGACTTTGGTTTCGATCTCTTGCTGGTTCATCCAGTCACGGTACACTCAGCCG
>Ga0265297_10000943_pt1 | contig 75882 bp, 70 predicted proteins | sample Munlanlwell13791_FD_192502 | JGI IMG/M metagenome (GOLD analysis project Ga0265297, IMG submission 192502) | Leachate microbial communities from a municipal landfill in Southern Ontario, Canada - Leachate well 137-91 | ecosystem: Engineered > Solid waste > Landfill > Unclassified | place...
ACCAGCAATATAAAATTGCAGTCGGTTCGGCTTCACCAAAAACCATTGAAAATTTTAATAAAATTCAACAGTTACTTAAGTTTCCTCTGCGCCCTTACCAAATAGAGGCGCTGAATGCCTTTCAACTTTTTGAAAATGACCGCTTCGATAGTCGAAGTCTTAAAGAAAAAACAACACAGGAAAGCCAAGATGACGAAGGTAAATCAGTAAAATGGAATAAGATTGGTTTTGAAATGGCAACGGGATCTGGTAAAACTCTTCTCATGGGAGCTACGATTTTAGATTTGTGGCACCGAGGGCATAAAGATTTTTTAATTTTGACTCCCAACACGATTTTATTTGATAAAACTATCGAAAATTTTACTCCGCGCGCTGTAAAAAGTATTTTTGGCGACGGCTGGAACTTATCATATAATTTAGTGACCGGCAATTCTTATCGTGACAAAACTTGTAACTACGAGGGTGACAAAGACATTTCTTTTTATGTTTTTAATATGCAGAAGTTTTATGATAAAGGATCTGTGCCCAGTCAAAAAGGTAGCGAGGATACGATGAAGGGTGTGCCATATGTAAGACGACCAATTGAGGAATCAGTTTGGCGTGATAAAAGTGGGAGTCATACAATATCATTTGTAGAATTTTTGCGAGAACGCCGGCCAGTTATTATTTCAGATGAAGCACACCATTACCAGCAAAAGAAAACCACAGAAGCTATGCTTGAATTCCTGCCGAGTATAGTGCTCGAATTTACTGCTACTTCGCTTGAAAAAGATACAAGCGATGATTTCGGGCAGAATAACCTCTACAAATATCCAATGCAGCGATATATTACCGAAGGATATGGAAAAAGAATCTTTGCAGTTGGCTGCGGCACCAGCGATGAAAAAACAACTGATGAAGTAACCGATAGTGATAAGCAAAAATTGATCTGGGGTATGTTAATTCATCTATTGAAAGACGAAGCGCTGGCAGCCGTTAATGCTCCGCTTAAAAAATCTATGTTGCTCACAAAGGCGCGATCGATTAAACATGCAGATCTTGTGGATGTCTATCTTAAGAACTGGCCAGAAGGCGTTAGTGGTGAGCTTGATGATGTTTTAGAGCAAGTAGATCGAGAAGGGACCGATATTGCTAAAATTGTTAGGCAAAATATACCCAAAAATAAAACAGAATTGATAAAAAAATTAAAGCGCATTGCCAATTCCGTATTTACTATTCATAGCGAAAATAAAAGTGAAGAAGAAACTTGGACCGAATATCAAACACTTGATGACAATAAGGCAGAAATCGTTAATCAAGTTCGCGTATTTACTGAAGGAGTGGACTACGACAATTTTTATACTATTGTTGTTTTGGGAGACACAGTTGAGAAAGTCGGACTGGCAGCCGCCCAACTGATCGGTCGAGGATTACGTCTCTATAAAGAAAAAAGAGAGTTTGATATTTTAGAGCATGATTTGAAAGAACAAAGCGAAATTTTGCATGTGGTTTGCGAACGCGGCCGGCGATTTGATCAGATTATTGAGGATATAAGAAAGAAACTTAATTTGTCACAGGCAAGTATTGAAATCCCGACTGAAACTGAAGATCGAGATAATAAGGTTAATAGAAAAATTATTGACGACTATGAAATACCGATTTTGCAAATAAAACCGATTGCAACTGGAAAGAGTTTTGAAGATGCCCTAAAAGACAAAACGTTAAGCATTGAGGCGTTTATAAGTGAAGTATGTAGTGTGCTAAAAGGCAACAAAGTATTGAAACCCGAAGTTATGGCCGCAATTGATTATGTGGAAATCACAAGAAATGAGGTGGAGATGCAAAAAGATAAGCCGGTCACTACGCGCCGAACGATCACCTTATCGAAAAATGGAATATCACAGTGGGCTTGGGATTTTATTGAAGAGGTTGGTCCGTTTATCGGCAACAATTCAATCAGAGCTGTAAAAAATCTAATCGAGAAAATCATAAATGCCGGCATTCAAGTTGATACAGCCTACGCGATTGATTATAAGAAAGCGCTCAAAGCATTAAAGAAAAGTATAATTGATTTTTACGGCAAAAATTCTTTTGAATTAATGTTTAAGAATAAATTTGATTTTAGGAAAAAGAATGTCAAAGATATTTTTGTTGATGGAAAAGTAACAGTGCGCAAACGTGACGGGAAAACCATAAACCTTATTCCGTCATATCAGGAAATGACTTCGCATCAGCAACAAAAAGGAATTATTGTGGAGGGTTATCAGCACGCAATTAAACCGTATGTAAAATTTGATAGTTCACCGGAAAAATTGGTCGCAGACGCGTTGGAACATTTATGTGCTATTGATAAAAAGAAAAAAAGTTTTTGGGTTAGGAACGAACCAAAAACAGAATATCCTGTTGAAGTAAAATTCGCACCTTTCTATCCGGATTTTCTTGCCTTCATAAATGGCAAATGGATTATAGTTGACGTTAAGGGAAAACATCTTGCCGAAGCAAAACAAATTGATGACCGTAAAAAGGCACTGAAGTTGTTGGAGAAAGAGGGTGGCATAACAACTTTTTTCCTTGTTGATAAGGTGATGGAGAAAAAAGGTTTTAACGCGGCTACGATTTCAAGTGTTAAGGATTTTGAAGGGTTTGATGAATTAAGACATGAGGAGCTTGGACTTGAAGAATTCACAAACGGCCATTTACCAACATTATTTGATAAATAATTTTATTTACCTTGTGGGTAAACAAATTTGCATAATATACAGATAAATGATATTATGGTAGTAAGCTTCAAAAACGACAGAGATAGGGTGTTTTATGAGAGTGAAAAATCTCTCACTTCTGCGTATAACGTGAGAATAGCACGTAAAATTTTGCAGAGAATAAATGAGCTTTTAGCCTCTGATAATCCACAACAACTGCCAAGAAATGCACGATTTCACGAGCATAAGGGAAAAAGAAAAGGTTTATTTTCAATTGATCTTGTTCATCCCTACAGACTTATTGTCCGACCGACGTGTAGTTATGCAAACTATATTGAGATAGTGAGTGTTGAGATTGACGAAGTGTTTAATCCTCACAAATAATATAAAAATATGGTGGAGACAAAACTTTTATATAATCCGGATTTTGCCATTCACCCTGGTGAAACATTAAAGGATGAGCTTGAGTTCTTAAAGTTAACGCAAGTAGAGCTTGCTCAAAGAACCGGCCTAAGTGAAAAACATATAAGTCAAATTATAAATGGTGCTGATCCCATTACTTCGGATACAGCAGTAAAGTTAGAACTTGCACTTGGCATTCCGGCAACATTTTGGAGCAATCTTCAGAAAAATTATGAATTAAACCTTGCTCGGATTGCATCAGAAAAAAGAATTGCTGGTGAAATTAATGAGGCTAAGAAGTTTGCCTGCTATAATGAATTGGTTAAATTGGATTGTGTTGAAAAGATTAGGGACTGGAAAACCAAAACTGCCAACCTACTTAAATTTTTTGGTGTAAATTCATTTTCATATATAAAAAACACTGAGTCAATTGCCTTTCGTCAGACATCAGGAAAATTTGATGAGCGTTCATTGGCGGCATGGCTGCGATGTGGCGAGGTCAGCGCTGCTAAAATAGAAACAGCAGAGTTTAATGAAAAAAATTTAAAGGAGCTTATACCAAAGATTAGAAAATTAACGCTACTTCCCGATGGGTTTGGCAAAACATTACAGGAGCTATGTGCTTCTGTTGGCATAGCGGTTGTCTATACTCCCTATTTCAAGAATACAAAAGTTAACGGTTCGGCTCGATGGATAGGCAAAAGGGCTGTTATACAGCTTAATACCAAAGGAGCATTTAGTGATATATTCTGGTTTACTTTTTTTCATGAATTGGGACATATCATATTACATGGAGTCAAAGAAGAATTTATAGATTATCAGGGTAAGGCTAAAGATGAGAAAGAGAGAGAGGCAGATAATTTTGCCACCGAAATACTTATACCGTCAGCTGATTATAAAAAATTATTGGAGAATAGGCCGTTAAATCGTCTAAAGATAGTAAATTTTGCTAATTCTATTGGGGTAAGCACGGGCATAGTTGTAGGACGTTTAGCACACGATGATGAAGCATCTTGGAAAAGAATTGCGCATCTTCGTGATCGGCTTTTGATTGAGAAGTAATCAATTAAGTATTTTATATAAAATTTAAATTATAAATATGGAGAATATATGCCCAACTTGTGGGCAAAGAATTCCACAAAAAAGTTATCCTAATAAAGTCTTTATTACGACAAAAGCACTAAATGTAAGGGCTTCATCTGACACCTCATCTGGTGTCAACATATTGGGTAAACTATCATATGGCGAAGAAGTGGAACCCTTATCTCTTGAGAATGGTTGGTATAAAATAAGTTATAACGGTAAGGAAGGCTGGATCAGCTCAGAATATACCCATGATGTTGCGGAAAAGCCAATGGATGGAGATGTAAATTTTAAAATTGGTATTCCTAATGATTCCAAGAGCCAAAACGCAATAATTATTCGCAAAGCTATAAATGATGAATTTGGAGGCGGAAAGAATAATTGGAATTTACAGTGTGTGGAATATGTTCATTATAAAATTAAAAATTTAGGATGTAATATAGATTGGCCTGTTCATAGCGGTAGAGATGGTGGCAAATGGGCTGGAATTTTTTTGGCCCAAGGTAAGTATTCTGTTTCGATGGAGCCGACTATTAATTGTGCGATGTCGTTCACTGGGATGCCTGGTTATGGGCATGTCGCTTTTGTTGAAAATGTTTTACCTGATGGTTCAGTAAAAATCAGTGAGGCAAATTGGCCTGGTGATGGTAAATATAATGAACGCACAGTAAATAAAATAATGCAGCAAAAATATGGTGCCAAGTATATAAAATTTATATAGGGCATACAGCTTTTACTTATTAATTAGACTTTGTATTAATTTAGCGGTAAAATATAGATAACAATTCAGCGACCTAAACCCGGATTTTAACGGGCATGGTTATAAAACCCAGCAAGATACTGAACCCCACGTTCAGCGACTCTTGCTGGGTCATATCGGGAAACCGATATGGGGCGTAAGCCCTGCTGGACTGGGGCTTTGTGTTATATAAATAATTTACTAATAATTAAAAAAGTATGAATGAAAAGAACACGTCAGATGCAAAACCGAGGAATTGGTTTATGCGTCACAAAATAATTACGGTGTTGTTAGGTTTGTTTGTATTGGGAATAATTGGCTCTGCTATGGGAGGAGGACAATCGGCTTCAAAGTCAAACCAGACAGATTTAAGAGGAAGAAGCGGAGAACAAAAAGAAGCTCAGGTGCCTGCAATTGTTGTCACTCCTGCTAAGATCGTGGCTGATTATGAGGCCAACGGTGTTGCGGCCGACGAGATGTATAAAGGCAAGACAGTTGAAATGTCGGGAACCATAAAGGACATAAATAAAGACATCATGAACACGCCATACATAACACTGGAGTCCGGTAACGTCGTCTGGAGCGTTCAGTGCATGTTTGAAAAATCAAACACGGAAAAATTGGTCAGCCTCTCCCAAAATCAAAAAATCACTGTAACCGGAGTCGTGTCTGGCAAGTTGGGTAATGTATTAGTCAAAGAATGTTCAATAGTTGAATAGTAGTAGTAAAGATTAAAAACCGTTAATTAAATTGGCGGTTTTTTAGTCTTGACGTAAAGAATTATGGTGATATAATTAAATTATTGACAATATAGCCGTTAGGGTTCAAATGCTTAGTGGGTTTTTATACCCGGTGAGAAAACACAAAAAAATGTGTGAATACGACGCCACTATGTCAGAGTAATTCGGTTTCGTATCTGCTTTAGTAGAGACTATTTCTAAGTATAATGTCTCTCGCCACTAACAATTTTCCTCTGCAAAAAGGAGAGAGCAAAAGCCTCTAAATTTTGCGCAAACGCTTTATTAGTATTTGCCAAGATTCAGGGGCTTTTATGTTTGAATAATTATGTATTTCTATAAGAAAAATTTAAGATTTGATGACTTGTTTGAAACTTTCATTAGGCAGTGCCGAAGTGTGGAAGGAAAATCGCCGGCAACCATCAGAAATTACCGACAGAATTTTGAATTACTTAAAAAATTTAAGCCGGACATTAAATTGTTAGACCTGACGCCTGAGTTAATGGGCAGCTTCTTTGAATTTTTACAAAACAGGAAAAGAATGGTGGGTAATAAATTTATCGTTCGAAATTTGAAAAATTCCAGCGTTGCTACTGTTAGAGGCAAACTAAATGTATTTTTTGATTGGCTAATAGAGTATAAGTATCTTAAGATTAATCCGTTTAAGGGCATTAAGTATCCAGCTTTTGACTATACGGACAGACGGGCTTTTACTAAAGATGAAATAGATAAAATTTATCTGGCAATTAACAGGGATATTGTGTGGGAAAATCAGCTACTGAAAAAAAGAAATACGGCATTTTTTATGATGCTGCTTTACACTGGCATCAGAAAAGGGGAGATCCTTGGTTTAAAATTATTTGACCTTGATTTAAAAAATCGGCTTCTTACCATACGCGCTGAGACCTCAAAATCAAAACGGACAAGAATTATACCAATTAACTCGGAATTGGTTCCGCACCTTGAAGAATACCTGGCCTTTATGGATGATTACACTACGGGAGATCTGTGGGTATCAAGTAATAATGATAGGCATTTTACCGAACATGGACTGAAACACCTAATAAACCACCTGAATCAGGCGACTGGCGTTAACTGTCATGTCCACCGTTTTAGGCATACGTTTGCCACTAATTATTATGCGCAGACGCACGATATAGTCAATCTTAAGAAGCTTTTGGGCCATCGGGACATGAAAATGACCCTCAGTTATCTGCGTTCTTTGCCGGACGATGACGCCATAAGTCAGATGGGTAAGTTCACCCTTGCAAAAGTCAAATAAATCTGTTAGAATCAAGTTTGTATAAGAGTCGCCTTAACAATTAAATAGCTAAATTGCAGTGTTGCCAATGTTTAAAGGGTTTTTACAGCTGATTTACCCCGCTCGTGCGGCTGGTAAACAGGCCCAGGCAACGGCATAGGTTTTTTGCTTAAAAGTTTAACTTCTCCCAATAAATGCGGGTGATTCCGGAAAAAGGGGGTAGAGCTATTTAATGGTAAGGAGGTGGTCAGCGGTTCGAATCCGCTCAACGGCTAAGTGACAGAAATTCCCGCGCAGGCGGGATTTTTTGTTTGCCTTGGGCCACTGTAAATGCTATGATTAAAATGTCATAAAATTAAACAAAAATTATGAAACAAAAACGACTATTGGTAGCCGTAATAATTATACTTATTGTGGCTTTTGCTGGCATGCTATTCGTACGGTTTGTTCTGGGCGGTCCGGAAGACACTTGGATTTGCGATAAGAATTCGGGCGAATGGATACGCCATGGCCAACCCAAAGTCGAAAGGCCAACTGCTGCTTGTGGCGAAAAAATACCAGTCAATTGTTCTAGTACTGATTCGACCAGCGCCGATAAGTGCCCGGTAAATTTGGATCAAAATCAGCCAACTGGTTTGGCTAATCCGGCCTCAGTCTATTGCCAGCAGAATGGCGGGAAATTAGACATAAGAAAAAATAATGATGGCTCAGAGTATGGCATTTGTGTTTTTGCGGACAAGAGCGAGTGCGATGAATGGAAATTTTTTCGCCAGGAATGCCAGCCAAAAAGCGGAGCGTTACAAGCATCATCATCGTCTATTAAATAATAGCAATCAAGTGAGACAAATATAAAAGTTAGTTAAGTCGAGGCTTGCTTTTTATGTCATTATCTGGTAGAGTATTAGAGTAAATTTTGGGTCGGTACCAAAGCGGTCAACTGGGGGAGACTGTAAATCTCTTGGCTTCGCCTTCGGGGGTTCGAATCCCTCCCGGCCCATATCAAAAATAAAACAGGGCAATACCCTGTTTTATTTTTGACTTGAAGTCGAGGGAGGGATTCGAACGGGTTGGAAGCGAGATGAACCGATAGGCGAAATCGAGCATCGATGGATGCGACTCTGGGAGTATTTAGCGCCAACTCAGGACAGAGTTCCGCTCCAGCAGAACGACGAAAATCCCTCCCGGCCACGCTGAAGCAATCTGCTTGTTCGTTTTTTAAGATTATATTGACTAATGGACTCAAACCAGCTGGTGGCAGTATTTTTGTCAAAAATGTGATAAAATATTAATATTAATTAATTTAATTAAGCCATATGAAAAAAAAGGTTGCCTTAATAGCGGTTAGTGTATTAGTGATAATTATTGCAATTGTTATTGCGGGGTTTTTTATTTTATCGAAAGATTTAAGTAATAATGAAACAAATAATGAATTTATAGACCCAAGATATAGCACAGAGGATACGGGAATTGATTTTATTCAAAAAGACCTAGACGAAGGCAAAATTAATTTGGATACGGCCTTGATATACAAAGTTAAATTTTTATTCAATGACCCAACTTTGCCCAAAAAATACGCCAGCGCTAACGGGCCATTTGAAGATGGCGGGACCTTTGGTGAAATACAGGAAAATTGGGACAAGCTTTCAGCAGAAACAAAAAAAACATTAGAGCCATATTTTTTAAGACCAGATAATCCAGAGAGCGCTATTAGCAAAATAATGAATGGCGAAATTGAAGCGCCACAAACCAGCCGGTTTAAACTAATTAATGAGGCTAATGCCTATGATAGACCACTTTCTTATAAGTCTGACGATACTTTGGTTACAGCCGATGGTAAAATTAAAGTTTGGTATTTAGAAAAAAAAGAAATGGTTGACGGCAAAGAAAAAATAACCAAGCTTTATTATAATGTAGCTCAAAAAATCGTTTCTAATTTAAACACCGACGGCGCCTATCCCCAGTTTGTTGGTCTTCTGGGTAAAACTCCGCCGTCAGATGGAACTTTAGGCGGAGATAATAAAACCGATATTTTTATAGCAACTGGTGCTCATGTTCATTTGGCTGATTCTAAAGGTGGTTCGCCTTCACAAGGTGTAAATGTGCCAGATAACGGCATAGGTAAAAGCAGTTATATAATTCTGCGAGATAATTTAAACGACAAATATTTAAAAACTACAACCGTTCATGAATTATTTCATGCTTTTCAGCGAGCATTTGGGTGTAGGCTCTCCGGAACTAACTTGTGGTGGACTGAAAGCACAGCGACTTGGTCTGAAGATATGATTTATCCGAAAGATAATACCGAGCAAGGATATGTTGAAAGTTTTATTCCTTTGCCAGCTACAAGTTTATTTCATAATGGTAAAAATTTTGAATATGGAGCTTATGTTTTTCCTTTTTACTTGTCTAACACTTATGACCGAATGATTGTTACAAAAATTTTTGAAGGGTGCCAAACCAATAGCGACCCATTAGTGAGCGCAGATAAAACCATTGATGGCGGATTTAAAAAGAATTGGAAAGAATTTACGTTGTGGAATTATAATAAAAAACCAATTGAGAATTACAAAAATGCAGACAAAAGTAAAAAATTTACCAGTGACACCTCGCAAAAAGATAACACGGATATGATTTTCTTGGCGCCAGGAGAAACCAATGTTCCAATAAAAGAATTAAAACCGCTTACAGCCCAAGTTATCGAGACTTTTTTCAGTGAAACGCAGGGCGTGAGAAAGGCGACATTTGCTGATCTGAAAAGTTTTACTGGTAAAGGCAAAAATACAGCGATCAAGGCCGTAATTTATCCTAAAAACGGCGAAGCTTACATAGAAGACTGGACTGATTTGGAAAAAAGATCATTTTGTTTTGATAAAGCAAAGGATGATTTTGATAGGATTATTTTAATTTTCAGTAATGCAGAATTAAAAAATAAAATTGATGCTAATAATATAAAAGTAAAAACCAAAGATTCGTGCTATGAAATTAATCAGGGCGAAACCATGAGCGTTAAACCTGTTTTTGCAATTAGTGCAAATTATAAGGGCACCTTAAAATACCAGACAGAAGGAGAATTGGTTAAAGATTCTGTGCCCGATACGGCAAAGCATCCGTATCTTGGCAAATGGAAAGTGAAGGTTGATTATTTAGAGAGTTTTCCGCCACAGGGGATGTATGGGATCACTGCCAGTCGGATGGACTTCGCCTATAATCACTATTTGGAATTTGATCTGAGCGCTGAGTCAGTTTTGAAAGACGGTACATTTTCAGTAATAACTAAGGAAGGCAAGTTTGAAACGCCCGGCTGGACGGTGCATAATGAGATTAATAATCAGAGCGTGAATGTTCCTCAAAATAAAACTTCGTGGGACGTGCCACAGAAAGGCGTTATTTCAGAAATGACCGAGAATGGTTGCAAAATAAGTCTGCCAGATTTTGTCTTGTATAATTCTGGCGGTTATCGAGATCTGCCGCATTCAATTGTTTTGGAGATAAAAAATAACTAATTAGTTTTGGCTTGAACAGCTTGCCTTACTAATCTATAAGAGGTGACCTAAGAAGCGGAGCTACTAACTGCTCTGCTTTTTAGACTGTTTTAGTTGTTTTGAATAAAACGCCAAAAAGTGTTAAAATATAAATAAGTAAGAATTAACACTAAAGAATTAATAAATTAATAATTATGAAGCGTCATTTAAAGCGATTGATGTTTTTGGTTTTTGTCGGCGTAATCGGCGCGGCCTTTCTACTTTCGGCGGCTAGCCCAGTCCTGGCAGCACCAAAAAAGGTCAGATTGCCTTATGCCAATGGGGTTTTATTAAAAAGTAAAGTCACTAAAAGGATTTATTTAATAAAAGACAGTAAAAAGCAGTATATAGGCAGTCTGGCTGACTTAAAAAAATTGGGTAAAAAAAAGACCTACCTGGTGGCCGACAAAATACTGGCTTTGTACGCTAATTATGTCAACCCAGTAAAGGCAGAGTCAATCAATATCAAAGAAGTAAAAGCCGCTTTTGAGCGATATCGACAAATTAATAAGAATAAGGATTGTACGAGTACTAGCGCATTGGTAACGAAGAAAACGTTGGCCTGGTGGGAAAATCTAAAAGGCAGCCTAGACGGTCTATTTTCTTCAAGCACCATAGGGACAACATCCTCATCAACTTTTTTTAGCGTTCAGCGCGCCTCAAGCACGAGCTCCACTAGTTGTGTTTTCTATAAAGATCTGGTTCTAGTAAAAGCCGAAGAAAAATATGGCGAAGTATCGCTCACATATAATCAAATTCACTTTAACGGATTGCCCGAGCAAACGGAGGTGCTTTTTTTAAAGGAAGACGGAATGTGGAAAATAGGCATCGCTGAGGCCTTAGAAAAAGATGCCCAAGAAACAAAAGATTGCAAGCTGATTCCCGGCGAGCCAGCAAACGGTTTGCCGGATTTTATAGTAACCAAAGCAGAATTGTATCCAAATCCGGGAAAGGTCAATAGCGATGATACAGAATTAAATATAACCATAAAGAATATCGGCAATAAGACTTATAACAGTTTTGGCTGCGGTTCTGTCAGTACCACCCTACTTTCAATTAGCGCCGAGGTGGTTGGCTCAAAGTATATACCGACTTCTATGCAATTAGCAGAAAAAATTGCCCCGGGAGAGAGCATAACTTCCGATGCCAAGCTTTTTAATCAGTGGTTCAATGAACATTTTCCTGAGTCGCTAAAAGTTGATGAGCCAGGCAAAAAGATCATAAAGATCACCTTAAATAAATATAATGACGTTAAGGAAAGCAACACAAAAAATAATATTTTCACTAAAGAGTTTAATTTTGTTCAATAACGATTTGATTTAGACAGTTAGCTATGAGCCAAGGATATTTTATTACTTCACTAAAATTCATCTTCGTCGATCTGATTGGGGAAGTGCTTTATTTTCCTATTTGGTGGTACACAACTGGCGCCAAAAAGGCCTTTCTGTTTTTTATGCGACAGATCTGGTCTATGGAAATGACTTGGGGAGTGCGCGTTTGGGTGACTAATTTGTTTAGGCCGATGTACGGCTTGCAAGATTGGCAGAGCCAGATCATCAGCTTTTTTATGAGAGTCTTCCAGATTATTTTTCGCGGCTTACTGCTACTAATTTGGTCGATTATAATGTTTGTTTTGTTTTTAGCTTGGTTGCTCCTGCCACTATTTGTAGTTTATCAGATCGTCATTAATTTTATTCATTAATCTCCGCCATGGCTGACGCTAAAAAAAATACCAGCGAATATATAATTTGCCAGAGGTGTTCGGGCCTGGGCTTGATTGACCGTTTGAATTGCCAGGATTGTAGTGGCATCGAAGTCGGCCGGCAGTTTGGCGGATTGTTTTTGTATTGGGATAAGAAGATTACGCGCCCCTTGATTTTTCAGGAGAAACTCCAGCAAACTGTAAAAATTATCATTGATTCTGTTTTGTTTGTCATTGGCATCTTGAGTTTGATAATCCTGCTGTTCGAGGTCTGGCAAATGCCGATGATCATCAGTCTCGACACATTATTATCTTTGAAAAAATTTGTTTTGGGCGAGCAGCCATCGTTTATCAACTTAGTATTCTGGCTCAGTATTCTGGCAGATTTGTTTTTGTTCTATCGGTTTAATTTGGACTTGCAGAAAATGTCGAAAATAAAAAGGAACCGAGACAAAAAAGGGGATGTTTCTAACTTAATTGACATGGCTTGGCCGGGATTTCATCGACTGCCCCTAAAACAAAAATTAGATGTTTCTAAAACCTATAGCCATGCGGCCATAAAAACCGTGGAAGAGGCCTATGTTTTGGCGGCAAGCTTTGGCCACAACAAGGTTGAGCCGATACATCTTTTGGCGACATTATTTTCGACAGAAAAGATAAAAATCATGGTGGCGCGCTTGGGCCTTAACCCGCAAGCCGTCAAAACAAAAATAGAAAGTGCTTTGTCGAGCCAGGCGACTGGACAGGAGTTGGTTTTTTCAGTTGAGTTAAAGACCGCCTTGATCGATGCCTACATTAACGCTTATCAGAAGAATCGCGATCAGGTCGGTGTAATTGATTTGTTGGTAGCGATTTGCGCCTCCGATGGCGTGGTTTATGATATTTTTTATGACCTGGGAATTGATTTTGAAAAGATCAGCAATGTGGCGATGTGGTTGCAGTTTGCTGATATTCTGAAAAACAGGATGAAAAAGCTTAGGACTCTAGCCAGCTATAAGCCGAGCGGTGACTTGGATCGGGCAATGACTGCTTTTAGGACGCCATTTTTGGATCATTATGGACAGAATCTGACAACTTATGCAAAGTATGGCTATTTGTCGCCATGCTGGGGACGCGATCAGGAAATGGAAACAATTATGAGTTCAATGGAAAGCGGAGCGCGCCGAAATGTGATTTTGGTGGGCGAAGACGGAGTAGGTAAAACTAATATTATCGAAGGGCTGGCCCAACTGATGGCCGCCGAAGATGTGCCGGAGATTTTGAAAGACAAGCGGTTGGTCGGACTTAATGTGACGACGCTAGTTGGCGGATTGACGCCGGACAAGGCCCAAGCGCGATTACTGCAGATTGTTGATGAGGTGACGGCGGCCGGCAATATAGTTTTGGCCGTAGAAAATATTCACCAATTGACCGGTGTGACCGTCGGTGAAGCGCAAGGAGTTGATTTATCATCAATCATCGCTCAGGCGATCAAAAAGAATTATTTTTATTGCATAGCAACCACTACGCCCAGCGACTATGCCCGATATTTAGAGAATAGTGAATTAGGCGATGCCTTCCAAAAAATAGAGGTGCCGGAAGTTGATAGAGATAGCGCTATTCAGATTTTGGAAGCCAAGGCCGGAGCTATGGAATATAAAAATCAAGTTTATTTTTCTTATGAGGCCATTGAGCGAGCGGTAGATTTGTCGGTGCGCTATATGCACGAAAGATATTTGCCCGAAAAGGCGATTGATATCGCAGAAAAGGTGGCGGTGATTGTCAGGAAAACCAAGGGTCGGAATATGATCATCTCCGGAGAAGACGTGGCCAGCTTTGTTTCGGAATTAGTGCATGTTCCGGTGACACAAGTGACGGCTGATGAGAGTCAGAAGTTGATGAATTTGGAAAAGAGAATGCACGAGCGCATGGTCGGCCAAGATGAAGCGGTTAAAATGGTGGCGGCCAGTCTGCGCCGAGCGCGAGCAGATATGCGCGATATCAAGCGACCGATCGCCAATTTTTTGTTCTTGGGTCCGACTGGCGTGGGTAAGACAGAATTAGCCAAGACCGTGGCGGAAGTTTATTTCGGTGATGAAAAAAATATGTTGCGTCTGGACATGTCCGAATATCAGGAAGAAGCTAGTATTGATAGATTGATTGGTTCGCCGCCAGGGTCAGAAGAGGCGGTTAGCGGATTTTTGACCGAGGGGATTAGAACCAATCCTTTCACCCTGATATTACTAGATGAAATTGAGAAAGCTAATCCCAAAATTTTGAATATATTCTTGCAGGTGATGGATGATGGCCGCCTGACCGACAATACCGGCCGAATAATTGACTTTACCAATTCAATTATTATTGCCACTTCTAATGCCGGTACGGAATTTATCCAAGATCAAATCCGCAAGAAGGTCGCCTTGGAAAATATCAGGCAAGAGTTAATCAGCAATCAACTCAAAACTTATTTCCGTCCGGAATTTTTGAACCGTTTTGACGGTGTGATTGTCTTCCGGCCGCTCTCCATGTCGGAGGTGGTCTCTATTGCCCGATTGATGCTCAGAAAAGTCTCGACCATGTTGGAAGACAAGGGCATGAGTTTGGAATTTACCGAAGGCGCTTTAAATGAGTTGTCGGTGGCCGGTTTTGACCAGGTTTTGGGGGCGCGGCCATTGAGAAGAGTGATTCAGGAACGGGTTGAGGATAGCTTGGCTAATTATTTATTACAAAACAGGCTAAAGAGGCGAGATGTGGTAGTTTATGATGTGGGCGGGCAAATAAGCGTCAAAAGACCGAATAGAATTTAGATTTTATCTCTCGAGCCGGGGAGGCGGGTCGGACATTAATGTCTGATTGGGTCTTGCCAAAGACGTTTTTTTGTGTTAGAATGAACTCGATCTGCCGGCTTAGCTCAATGGTAGAGCAACCGCCTTGTAAGCGGTAGGTTGTCGGTTCGATTCCGACAGCCGGCTTAAATGCTATAAATAATAAACAGTGAAGTCATATGTCACAGGATAACATGATAAAGTTCGAGTGCTCCGTCTGCAAGAAAATAAATTATTTTTCTCGCAAGAATAAAAAACTTTTGAAGGCAAGATTAGAGATGAAAAAATATTGCCGACATTGCCGGAAGCACACTCCACACAAGGAAACCAAATAGTTTATGGCCGTCTGGCTACAAGCCAGGGGTCGCTTTGGGGGTGTAGTTCAACAGTAGAACAGCGGTCTCCAAAACCGTAGACGAGGGGGCGGCACCTTCCACCCCTGCCAAGAGAATAAAAGGACGGGTATTGGCCCGTCCTTTTATTGGTGGCAAGAATAATTTGAAGAGTTATTATAATTTTGTTATAATTATAAGGGATAGATACAAAACGGGCCTCTAGTACCGTTTATTTTTGTTAAAAATAGAATAAAATTAAAAATGAAAGACAATACCAAACAAACTTTAAAATATTATTTGCGCACCAGCGCTAAATACAAGGTCTCGGGAATAATTATTCTTGTGACCTGTATTGGCGGTTCGGTTTTTGACGCCTGGACGCCAATTTATTTCAAGAATTTTTTCAATATCTTGGTCAGCTATACGGGACAAGATCAGGCCAAAATAGTCCAGATGCTACTAGCGACTCTTTTGATCATTGCCGGCCTGTCCATGGCGCGCTGGGTCTGCTGGCGACTACTCGGTTTTTTCGCGAATTTTTTTCAAGCCAGGGTTTTGGCCGACTTGGCTAATCAGTGCTTTGCCTATTTACATCGGCATTCATTTGCCTATTTTAATAATAGTTTTGTTGGCACCTTAGTCAAGCGGGTCAATTGGTTTACTCGCGCCTTTGAAGGCATTGGTGATCAAGTTCTATATAATGTTATTCCCTTGATTGTCAGCTTGGTTTTGGTTTTTGCGGTTTTATCGACCGTAAATATCTGGCTGGGAATAACTATGATTGTCTGGGCGGTGGTATTTTTGTTCCTAAGCTGGCTTTTTACCAAATACAAGCTTAAATACGATATTAAAAGAAATGAAGCTGAAAGCACTTCGACTGGATTACTAGCCGATACCATCACCAACAATAGCAATGTCAAATTATTCAACGGCTATTGGCGTGAATTTGCTGCCTTTAAGGCTAGCACAGCGGCTCTGGCTAAAATCAGAAAGTTTACTTGGGATTTGGGCTCTGGTTTTGAAGCCTTGCAGTCATTTTTGTCGGTGATACTGGAAATCGGCATATTTTATGTGGCCATCAGATTGTGGCAAAAAGGCATGTTGACGGTTGGTGACTTTGTCTTAATTCAAGCTTATATTTTTAACGTCATGGATAAGGTTTGGTCTTTTAACCGGGTCTTGAGAGTGGTCTATGAAAATTTGTCAGACGCCGAGGAGATGACTGTAATTTTAAAAACACCCAACGAGATTCAGGATGTACCCGAAGCCAATGAGCTGAAGGTGATAAACGGCGCTATTGATTTTAAGAATGTAACTTTTAATTATCATCAGACCAGGGCAGTGTTGAAAAAACTCAATTTGACTATTGCTCCGCACGAGCGACTGGCGATTATTGGACCATCAGGAGCTGGCAAGACGACAATCATAAAATTATTATTCAGGATGCACGATTTGACCGGTGGCAAGATTTTGATTGACGGACAAGATATCTCGCGTGTGACTCAGGAAAGCTTGTGGCAAAATGTTTCACTGGTGCCCCAGGATCCGATTTTGTTTCATCGGACGCTAAGAGAAAATATCCGTTATGGCCGGCCCGAGGCGACTGACGAGGAGATAGAGGCCGCGGCTAAGGCGGCTCATTGCCACGAATTCATAGTCGCTTGCGAATTAGGCTATGATACCTATGTGGGAGAGCGGGGGGTCAAGCTGTCCGGTGGAGAACGGCAGAGAGTGGCCATAGCGCGGGCGATTCTCAAAAACGCACCGATCTTGGTCTTGGACGAGGCAACTTCGAGCTTGGATTCTGGGTCTGAAGGATTAATCCAGGACGCTTTAAACAAGCTTATGAAGGGCAAGACCGTGATTGTGATCGCGCACCGGCTGTCCACGATCAGAAAAATGGATCGGATTATTGTGGTCGATGTTGGTGGCATCGAGGAAGAAGGTAATCATGAAGAATTGGCCAAGAAGAAAGACGGTATCTATAAGAAATTATGGCAGCTGCAGGCCGGCGGCTTTATAAAATAATATTAGCATGAAGAAAAAAATAAAAATTTTGCCGACGCTCGTGACAACTCGCGGCTCAAATTTCCGAGAAAAAATTAGGGAGCTGAAAAAATTGGGGCTGGAAGAAATTGCTTTTTTTCCGACAGCTATGCCCGCTCGGGAAAGGCCCGAGGCCTACCGATTACTGGCCGAGACCAAGGTCAAAAGGATTCCTTTTGTGCATTTGCGTTCGGATATGACTATAGCGGAGATAGATTTTTTGAAAAGGAAATACAAGACAAAAATATTTAATTTCCATTCGCCGCGCCAGCATCCCGAAGAAGAGGATATGAGGCCGTATCATAAGGAGATTTATATCGAAAATACGGTTGTTAAATTCACCCGGCAGGAAATGAAGCATTGGGCCGGCCTTTGTCTGGATTTCACCCATCTGGAGAATCAGCGACTGATTGGCGGAGAGTTTTATAAGAATTTTTTGTGGGCCATAAAAAATTTTCCGGTCGGTTGCGGGCACATCAGCGCCATTCTGAAGAAAACCCGTCGGGATAATTCCATGAGGCATTTTGATTGGCATAAATTTAGTCGTTTAGAAGATTTTGATTATTTGGCCAGGTATAAAAAACTTTTTCCTCCGGTCGTGGCTTTGGAGCTAGAGAATAACTTTCTCGATCAGCTGAAGGCCCGAGAGTATATTAGCCGAAAATTCATTTAATAATCTTTTTAAATCGGGGTTATGAATTTAGTCCCAGTATTTTTTTGGTCTCTCTATAATTTCATCATTAGCTTGGACATCCGGGTATTTTTGGATATTTTTATTGTGGCCTTGGTACTTTATATCATAATGATTTTTATCAAGAGGACCAGGTTATTTGCAGCGATCTATATTATCCCGACTTTTTGGCTGATAAATTATCTGGCTGATCATTATGATTTTAGGTTGACGCAAATTATCTTTCAGCCGTTTATAACCTTTTTCCTGGTGGTTTTTGTGGTGGTTTATCAACGGGATATCAGGAAATTTTTTGAATGGTTCTCAGTGACTAGGCGGTCTTTAGGAAGCGGGGAGAAAAAGGTCAGCTCTTTAGGTGCGGCTTCAATTCTGGCTGAGGCGGTTTTGGAGCTCAGCCGAAGAAAATTCGGCGCCATTATTGTGCTAGCTGGCGACTACAATATCGACGGCTTTATTGAGGGCGGACAATCTTTGGATGGCAGAATTTCTGTGCCGCTACTGTTAAGCATTTTTGACCCGTCATCGCCGGGACACGATGGCGCAGTGATCATCGAAAATAATAGAATCAAAAAATTCGGCGTACATTTGCCGTTGGCCGTGGAGTTTAAGACCGTAGAAAATTTTGGCACGCGACATCGGGCGGGACTAGGCATTACTGAGGCGACTGACGCTTTGGCCCTAATAATTTCCGAGGAGCGGGGAACCATTTCCTGCGCCCATGAAGGAGGGCTAAGGCGGTTGCGTCAGCTCGAAGACTTGGAAGAGGCGATTAAAAAATTTGTCAGCCGAAAAGCCACCGAAGAAGGCCGGATGGGCTTTTGGCAATTCTGTTTGTATAAAAACAATCGAGCTAAAGTTTTTTCACTCTTGGTGGCGTTTGCTTTGTGGGTGCTGATAACGATTAATGGCGGGGTGTAAAAAATAATGCTATAATAAAAACATAAAGCATTTTAATTGGGAGGGAAACATGAAAAAATATTTTTTCAATATTTTATTCTCGCTATTTTTTTTATTAGCGGGTTTTTTTATTGCTAATAATCCGGCTTGGGCTTATCAAGAAATAAATACGGATACAGCCTGGAAGCTGGCGGACAGTCCGATAATCATAAATGACCAAGTGATTATTCGGGCCGGCGCTAAACTTGTTATTGAGCCGGGAGTAGTAATAAAATTCGGCATCGAATCGGGCGATTATAGCAAGCAGATAGTAAATCAGGGCACGCTGGAGGCTATTGGCACCAAAGATCGGCCGATAATTTTTACTTCGATCAGTGATGATGTTGCCGACGGTGACACCAATGGCGACGGAGACGCGACCAGTCCTAAACCGGGTGACTGGTATCAAATAAGTTTAGGCTCCGGCTCGCAAACAACTTTGGAGAATGTAAAAATCCGTTATGGCGGTTATGGTTATGCCAATGTATTGGACTCATTTCATGCCAGCTTGTCGGCCAAGAATATTATGGTGACTGACAACTCTGGTGGCATTAGCAACAATGAGGGGCAGATGGCAATCAACAACTCGTCAATCTATAATAATTTTATTTTTTATAGTCCGACAAATTTTTTCTCAGCGGGCGTACAAAACGGCGGCCGGCCTAGCCATATCCAGACCGTCGTAGCCAATAATAATTGGTGGGGAGGCGAGGCCGGCCCTTGTCCGTGGCAACAATTGGTGCCCACTGGAACGCCGGCTTGGGGCGTGGATTTTAAGGCCGTTTGCGGCAATCGGCCGATAATTGACAGCAATGTCGCCTATGAGCCGTGGCTTACCGAGGAGCCGAAGGATAAGCTCAATCCAGTGATAATAATTCCGGGGATCATGGGCAGCTGGCCCGTGGCCGGCCGGTGGGAAGTTGATCCGATTTTACACACTTACGATAATTTGTGGGAAGCGCTCAAGCTTGCCGGCTACCGAGAAGGTGAGACGCTTTTTGCCCTGCCTTATCAGTGGCGTTATTCTAACAGCTATACGGCATTACTCTTGAAAGACAAGATACAGCAAATAAAGAATATCTGCCACTGCGATAAGGTTGATCTCATCGGCCATAGCATGGGCGGATTGATAGCCCGGGCCTATATTGAGGACGTGGGTTATGCCAATGACGTGGACAAAGTGATTTTTTTGGCCACGCCCCATCGCGGGGCGACTAAGGACTATCTGATGTGGGAAGGGGGAGAGACGGGCGTAGATTTAAATAGTAAAATATTAAAGCGGTTATTTGCTTTAGAGGCGGAGCTTAATGGTTATGGTTATGTGACTAAATATATTAAAGAACTACCGGTGGCGTCAGTTCAAGAGCTTTTGCCAACCTATGATTATTTACGGGATAAAGATAGCGGTAATTTGCGCAGTTATCCAAATAATTATCCGCGTAATTATTTTTTGGAGTTGTTAAACAACCAAGTCATGTTGGATAAACTCCACTCAGTTAAAATATATAATTTTGTGGGCGACGCCGGGATTAGCAGTACCGTAGACACGTTGCGGGTGGTTCCCAAGGACAACGCTTTCGGCGAATGGACAGACGGTTATCCGGAAAATTTTTCAGCCCTAGGTGGTGATCATGGCTTAGAATATGGTCCGGGAGATGGTACGGTACCGGAGAGGAGCAATAGTAATTTTGCTTCTTCATCGGATATTGTGATATATACCGATCATGGCCGCATTGTGACAGACGCACAAAAACCAGTGATTAAAATATTGACCGGCCACGAGCCGACACAAGAGGTTAGGAACAATTTTATTATAAATTTGTTAATGGTCAGAATATTTTCGCCGGCGGATTTTGTGATAACAGCGCCGGATGGCAAGAAACTAGGCAAAGATTTTATTAATAATGCATCCATTAATGAAATACCCGGCGCTTTTTATTCTGGGTTCGATGCCGGACCAGAATTTGCCGTGATTCCCAATCCGATTGACGGTCAATATGGGGTTGATTTGCAAGGTACGGGACAGGGCAATTATCGGCTGAGTATCAGCTCTTTGGGTGGCGATGATCAGGCCGTAGACCAAGATTTCAATGGCCACATTGGCCTGGGTCAGAGACAAAAATTCAAAATTAATTATATGGCAGATTCCAGTATGCCACTTGGCCAGTTATCGCCTCAAGATACTTTGCCGCCGGTCGTCACGATTAACAGTCCTACATGCTCCAGCACCTATTGGCGTCGGGATAAATTAGTAATTGATTATTCGGCCACGGATGATTTTATGGGTGTTAGTGCGACTGTGCTAGAAATAGAAGGACAAACAATCTCCACATCCACGGTAGATCTGGCCGGTTATGCTGTTGGTGGCTATTTATTAAAAATTACGGCCACAGACGGCGTGGGCAACATTTCTGAGCAGTCAGTGATCTTTCAGATTATTACTAATTTACCCATGGCAATCAGTGATTTACAGACAATACTTCAGCAGAAAAAAATTCCTACAATATCGGCGTTACTAATGATCGGCGACCTCAAGGTTTTGCAAGCTAGGCTCAAAATTATTGACGGCTTAATTGTTTTGGCACAGAAGGCTAGAAACGATTTAATTAATAACTTAAAAATTAATTCGGTTATAAAGGATAAACTCCTGGCGGAAGCGGATCAAAAAATAGCGCAACTGCAAGAGCAAAGAAATAAGGCGATTGCTGAACAATTAGGTCTGGTCGATCAAGAATTATCTAGTTTGCAACAAAGAGGGCTGATTAATAATTTTGATTATGTTATAATAAAAGCGAATAATAATTATCTTAAAAATAATTTATAGCTATGAATAGAAAAGCAAAGAGTTTATTATTTTTTTTGTTAATAATATTGTTGATTATATTGTCCACCCCGATTTTTGGTTTTTTATATCAAAAAATTATCGGCAGACAAATTACTAGTTGGTTTTGGGGTCCTGCTCATCCAGCATATTTGGAAGGATTTTTTATGAGTCTGATGTTTTTTGTCCCAGCACTTTTGGTTATATATAATGGAGTAAAAAAATACAAGATAATATTGGTAATTGTTGCTGTGGTGTTGTTGTTCTTTCTGATGCTGGGTTTTTGGGAAGGAATAATTATTGACCTAGTGACAGCCATCGTCGGCTGGCTGATTGGTGAAGTAGTTTTGCTGGTTTATAAGAAGTGTCACAAAAAATAATTTATGGCCGGTTTCTATTGTTGGGATATGTAGGAGGGACCAATAATAGCTAGTTTGACGGCTTTAAATACAGGACTCCATCGGGATTGATTTCCCGGTGGAGTTTTTTGACTTTTTGAGCTAAAAGTGGGAATATAAAGGCAGAAGAAGCACAGTGTTCTTGGGTAAGCTTTCCGGGGCCTTTGCCCCATGGAGGTGTTCTGATGAGGAAGCTCTTTCGCTGGATAGTGTTAAAGATTGTCAACTGCGACATACTAGACATTGGGAGGAGGTGGCGGTTCCGTGACAGGTTCACGAAGCGTCTCATCTTGCTAACTGTCACAGGCGATTACGCGGAGGCCGTCAAAGCTCTCAATCGTGTCTGCGAGCTCAATCCGGTGGAGTCTCACGACATTAGAGATATGTCGTCAAGAGACCCAAATGGAGTGAGGCCAAGTGCGCAAAACGGCGCCATCGGCAAGTGGCTGGTAGTGGCTATCTGTTGCGAGCTTTTGGAGGCAGACTCTAGCCGATCGGTCGGAGATTCAATCACGGTGACCAGTTATGAAGCCGAAGGCCCAGAGGGTCTGATGGCACTAGTCAACGAGGGAACCAGTGGTCGCGAGGTTCGAGACATTCGGGCGCTCTTCGATCCCCGTAGTGGCAAATGGAACGCATCCGTGTCATTCCCCTTCAGTCTTCATGGGGAATGTCGCGTGTAGCACAGTAATGTCAAGGGCAGGAAACGAAAGGAGGAAATCGAGGGCGGGAAGAGTGATCTCTCGCCCCTTTAAATTACTTTTTATTGCTTGCCATCGCCAGTCAAAAATGTGATAATAGAGTGAGAAATAATAGTTTAAAAATTTTATGGCTAAAAACAAAAAAATAGTTTTTCTGACTGTCGGGGCGGTGGCCGTGTTGCTACTAGCTGGTTGCGGAGCGCCAAAAAAGGCCACCAATAGCAATAGTCAGCCGAAACTAGCAACTACTACTGCCATAGCTGGAAAAAGCTATGACCCGTGTGATCTATTGACCAAAGATGATGTGGCGATGATTTTTCCTGGCGGTGATATCAAATTGACCAGGCACGACATAACGGCCAACGTGGTCGGGCAAAAGATTTGTTTTTATTCGGCCTCAGAGACTGATCAAAAATTCGCTCAACTGTCCATAGTCTCCTCGGCTGATATGGCGGAAACCGTGAAAAGCGGGGGAGAAAATGCGGAGCGGCTTTTTAGCGAAACCAGAGACACCTTTTCCAGCACTACGCCACTAAGCGGTTTGGGCGATGATGCCTATTATGGCGGTAGTGGTTTAAATATTATCGCCGGGCTTTATGTTTTGGACCAGGCCAAAGGAGTATCTATAAACGTCACGGTTGGCCTAGGCCTGGGCAATACCGATCAGAAAAAGCATATGGATATTGAAGAGGCCCTAGCCAAAAAGATCTTAAGCAGATTATAAAAATAATTTTCTAATAATATGAAGACACTCATCCTTTTTTATTCGTTAGAGGGCAATACTCGGCTAATCGCCCAAAGCATGGCTGAGGCCATTGGCGCCGATATTGAAGAGATAAAAACCGAAAAAGATTTGGCGGGTGGAAAGGGCCTCGGCAAATATTTTTGGGGCGGCAAGCAGGTGATGATGAAAGAAAAGCCAGCCATTAAGTCGCTAGAGAAAGATCCCAAGGATTATGATTTGATTATCCTGGGTACGCCAGTTTGGGCTGGGACTTTTGCGCCGGCGTTAAGGACTTTTTTTGGCGAGCATAAATTTTCCGGCAAAAAAGTCGCTTTGTTCTATACTTGTAGCAGTGGGCCGGGCGGCACTATAGCCAAGATGAAGAAAGAATTGGCGAATAATAGCTTTATCGGTGAGACAGGATATGTCAGTCCGTTTAAAGATAAAGAAAAGATAATCGGCCAGGCCACGGATTGGGCCATGTCACTGATTGTTTAATATTTTTTGAAAGTTTTTTTGCCTGAACAAAATGTGTGTACGGTTTTAGTATTTATTTTAGAAAAAATATAGGATAAAAAATAACGAGCCCCGCGGTCGATTTCGATGACCGGGGGCTTCGTGTTTTTCGGCGGATGATGTGGTTCAGGCCAAGCAGAGAGCGTCCCGGAGCTTCTCGATGAAGCCGTTGTTGCTCTTACTGGTTATGAATTCGGCCTCTTTCCAGCTCAGCCAGCCCATCTGGTAGGCGACGATAGTAGAAATGGCCTCGTCCAGCAGTTCCGGCAAGCCGGAAAACGCCAGGATGAAGTCGTGGGCGTTGATGGCGCCACCCCATTTGTCCTGGGCAGGGTTACGGCTTTCCCAACTGCTGTCGTGTTCGTCTTTGTGTTCCCACAAACGACGAGCCTTTTCTTCGGAGAAAGAGCGATACCGCTCCTCCTTTTCAGGAGGGATGTCGCCGAAGGGGGAGACAGAGACGACTTCCCCGGTTTCCGAATCCATGAGCGTGAAGTAGCCGGCGCGGACCCTGTCGGGCTGAGGATTGCCGGACAATCCGGGGCAAACATCCAGTGCCTGCCTAATGAGATTTCCTAATAGTCGCGTATTAAAATCTGGGCGGGACATGAGTCTTCCTCCAATGGGTTTAGACAGTGCTTGAGTTTTTATTCGCAAATGTTCTGACTGGTGATTTTACCGCTAGAATCGGTTTTTGTCAAGAGGGATAAATGTGAAATATCTAAAATAAAAAAAGAAGCGGGACGCGTTGCATAAACGCGCCCCGTCGTGGGGATACTGGCTGGTCGATCGATTCTACGCCGTTGCCTTGGCTTTCTTGGGACGCTGAGACCGAAGGGCCCTCATGAAGAGTTCCAGGTTGCCAAGCTCCCGGCCTTCGACGCCGTTGGTCTTAATGAAACGGCGGATTTCGGTGCTGGCCTCCTTGTAGTCGGCGCACAGAACGAAGGTTGCTCGGGCGCACAGTTGACGGGCGTCCTCGTCATCGCCAAATTGCCGCATGGCGACAATAATGGCCTGGAAGATGGGCCTGTCTACTCCCTTGCACTCCGGAGGCAAGGTGCCTTTCGTCACCATGAAGGCGCAGAACGCGGCTGAGATCCAGCCGTCGAGCCGGAATCTCTCCAGCAATTGTTCATGCCGACCTCCGATGACTTGGACTACCAGTTCGTGAAACGGTACTGTCTTGGGCTGCTTGCTTCTTGCCATAGTGGCTGTCTAGCTCCTACTTCTGTTTTGTTGCTGTTTACTGCCAGTTTTGTCACACGGCGTGACCTTTAATATTTATCATATTTGTGGTTATTTGTCAATGATTTAGGCTGGCGATGGTAAAATATTTTTTTCATCTTTTGATTTGTGTTATAATAAATTTAATAAACATTAATCTCTTAAATAATGAAGAAGATCATTTTTTTTACCCTAATTTTTTTGGTGGTTTTTCCCTTAAGCGGAGTGTCGGCAGCAACCATTAAGAGCAAAACAACAGTTAAAAAGCCGGTAGTAACTAGCAAGGTCATAAAAAAAACCACAACGAAGAAAGTGGTAGCCAAAAAAACTGTGGCCAAAGCAGTGCCAGTTGTCACCAAAGCCAGTTTGTTGGGCAATTTTGTCATTCAGAAAGAAAGTTACAATCGTTTATGGTACGCCAATCCCGATAATGGCCAGAGATATTATATAAAAGACAATGAAGATTTGACTTGGTTGGTTGACCGATTCTCAATAATCATTAGCGCAACTGACTTGGCGCGTTTTGCTCCGGATAAAAACAAAAACGTTTCTCAGATGATTATAAAAAAATATAAGGGTCGCATTGTGGCCGTCGGTAATGACAAAAATAATGCTTGGTATATTGATCCGCAAAATAATACACGTTATCGCCTGGACAGTTACAATAATTTTTACCAAGCTATCACACCGGTAGCGCCTAAAATTAGTAATGCCTCGCTACGTTTATTAGCCATGAATAATGAGCAGCTTACTTTTGACGCGTCTTTCCCGGGCGTGGCCTATGTCGAATATGATGGCAGCACGTTTACCGGCGGATACAATAATGACATGATTTTGCCCATCGCTTCGCTATCAAAGCTTATGACAGCCATGGTCTTGTGGGATTTGAATTTGGATTTTAATAAAGTAGTAACCATTACTAGTGAGGAGATAAATTATCCGCGACGAACGGTTGGAGATGGAGCGACGAGCGAGGTAGCGCTTAAGGCAGGCGATAAGGCCCGAGCAGGAGATCTGTGGGTGGCCATGCTTAACGCCTCGTCAAATCAGTCGGCCGTCATCTTGGCTGACAACAGCGGAGTCTCGCGTCAGCAATTTGTTAATCTAATGAATCAAAAAGCTAAGGATTTGGGACTCAAAAAAACTAAATTTCAAGAAATGACCGGACTCAGCCCCAATAATATCAGTACGCCCAATGAAATGGCCATAATTGCCAAAGCGGCTTTTGCTAATTCGCAAATTGCCGAGTCGACCCAGGTGGCCAACTTTGCCTTTTATGTCACGACGGCCAGCGGTGGCAGCAGAAAAGTGGACGTAGCTAACCGCAATTATAGTTTGCTGGCCATGGGAGCGGATGCGTCTAAGACTGGATTTTTGGTGGAAGCTCAGAGGAATGTAGTGGCCCAAAAAGATGGTCATATAGCGGTAGTGATGCACGCCTTAAGCATGACGCAGAGAAACAGTCTGATTAAAAAATTATTATTCACCGGCGGCACCCTATCTTTTAATAAATAAAAAATAAAATAAGAAAATTAATGTCAAAATTACAAGAAGTTTTCGATCGCATTGGGGCGATTAAAAAAGAACAGAAGCAGATTAAAGAAGCATATCGCGACGCTTTGGCCAACTCGCCCCAATACACTAAAACAGTCGAAGAATTAAAAGATCTGAAATTAAAGAAGAAGCAATTAGAGACGGATATCAGAGCCGAGTTTAAAACTGAATTTACCAAGTTAGATGATTTAAAAATAGATTTGGAAAGTGACAAAGAGATGCTGAGCGATATCGCCTTGACCCAACTAATGAAAGGCGAGACTGTGCAGGTGACTGATCAGTACGAGAATTCTTATGAGCCGGTGTTTTCGGTGAAATTTAGGAAGGCCGCTTAAAATTTACCATGTCGAAGAAAAATAAAAATTTTCCGTTATTCGCCTCAGTGGTTATCAGTATGATTGCCCTGGGCGTGGCTAGCGGATTTTTTTGTTATTACGGCCGGACAGAAATTAATTTTCAAAAGGGTAAAAAACAGACGACAAAAGAATACCATTATTCATTCGTTCAAAAAGAGCAGATTGAAGAGGCTTTTGCCAAAATAAAAAAGACAACGCCCATCGCCACTTCCACCAAGGGAATAATCATCAATCATCATCTGTTGGCTATAAATTTAATGGCTAAAATTATGAGCGTGGCCAGCAGTTCGCAAATTAGAACCGTGATACTGGTAAGTCCCAATCATTTTATGGTTGGGCACGGACCAGCTATTGCCTCAGCAGAGGATTGGCAAACTCCTTATGGCGTTTTGCCGGCTGACCAGGATTTTTTGGCGCCGTTTGTTAAGAGCGGACTGATTGCCATAGACGAGGCGCCGTTTGTCCAAGAGCATGGCGTGGCCAATGTGATTCCTTTTATCAAACGCCAGTTGCCTCAAGCCAAGGTAGTGCCGATAATTTTGAAAGACAATATAGCCGACAGACAGTTAATGGCCTTGGCCGATCTATTGGCTCAAAAAGACAGTGATAAAATATTAGTTATTGCATCACTGGATTTTTCTCATTACTTGTCATTAGAAAAAGCCAATGCTTATGACCGAGAGACAGAGAAAATATTGAACACTTGCAATTATGTTGCGGTTGACGAATTAAATGCCGATCGTCAGCCCAACAATGTCGATTCCAAGCCGACGCTAAAGTTGTTTTTAATCTTGATGTGTAATAAATATAAAAAAAGCTTTCATTTGATGAACAATAGTAATTCAGCTATAATTATAGGTGATAAAAAACTGCCGGAAACAACAAGTTATTTTACGGGTTGGTTCAACTAAATTGGCTAATATAACATAATTATTCAAAGTTAAAATCAAATTTTTATGGCAAATCCAGACTTTTCTCCGCTACCGCAACAATACCCCGGACCTAAGAAAACCAACGCAGTTTTGATTGTGGTGGTTGTTCTTGTGGCCGTGATTGTGTTGGGCGCCAGTGCGGCGGCAACTTATTTTTTTCTGCAGACCAATTACGGGCCGAATAGTAATGCCCAGCCTCAAGAGCAGGTTGATGCGAATATCAATAATAATATCAATGCTGATTTGCCGCCGACTGAAGAGACGACGACGCCGACTTCTACGCCTGGCATTACCGGTCAGATTCAGTGGCAGGATCCCCAAGAGATTACCAGCCTGAAACTTTTTAACGAGTCCGATAAAGAGTTCAATCGGGAAAAAACCGCCAAATATTATTCGGTCGGAAAAGTTTTGGCCGGCCGATACCAGGGCGGAGAAATAATCTTGGTCAGCTCGTATCCGGAGGGGCCGTCTTTCTATCCCGAGTATCATCGTTTTATCCGATTGAATGATCAATTGGTTCTGCTAAAAAATAATTCCGGTGATTTGTATGAAGGCAACGGTTTCTTGGAAAATAAATTTAAGATTGATTCAGAATACACCATAACGGCTTTGAATTTTCCGGCGACTTTGACGCCACCCAACTCTCAAGCGACTTTAAAACTGGATGCCTGGACTAATTCGTTTTTCAGCCTCAATGGTTTGAAAAGAGTTTTTGACGACCCGAAATTGGGCCCGGTTTATACCACGGCCGGTTATCCGACAGAGTTCAAGGAAATAAACAGCCGCCATGGTTTTTTCCTCAAAGCGCCGGATGGCACAGTGAAAGTCTATTCTTTGACGCTTGGTTTTGTCGGCGGGGATAATGTACCGCAAGTGACCTGGTCTGACGGAACAGAAAATAGCCAGGCCTATGATTATACCGACAGAACCGGTTGCGGCCAGGCGAGCTACGCCTCGGTGGTTGATGAAGCCAATGTGACGGCTAGCGACCTAACGCTGGGCGGTAAAACAGCTGAGGGTGGAGATATTTATATTTTCAAAAATACTAATCATGCTTTACTTAAAGATTTATACAATAATAAATATCAGACTATAGACGGGGCGAAAAAAGTGCCCTATGCGACATTTATAAAAGATCGGCCGATATTTTTCTGGCGTGACTCGTTTGGTCGGTTGATAAAATTCCAGAGCGCCAAGTTTGCGCCACTAGCCGAGTGCGGTAAGCCGGTCATTTATCTTTATCCAAAGGAAAAGACAATCGTCTCAGTGAAGCTTCAGCCGCAAGGCGGCTTCAGCTATACTGAGCCGAAATACAATAATGGTTGGACAGTAGAAGCTGATCAGCAAAGCAACTTGAAAAATTTGGCAGATGGCAAAACTTATCCCTATTTATTTTGGGAAGGCAGTGGTGGCATCTATCGTCAGCCGGAAAAAGGTTTTGTAATCAAACAGAGTGAAGTGCATAGTTTCTTGGTTGAGAAGCTGACCAAGCTGGGCTTGATAAATAAAGAAATAAAGGATTTTATGGAATTTTGGGAGCCAAGGATGACTGGGTCGCCGTATTATTTTGTGACTTTCTTGGGTACCAATATGATGGATCAATTGGCGCCAATGCAAGTCTCGCCGCAGCCGGACACGGTCATAAGAGTTTTGATGGATTATTCGCCTTTGGCTAGTCCAGTCAAGGTAGAGGGCTATAATATCACAACGCCGGCAAGAAATGGTTTCACGGTAGTAGAGTGGGGCGGAGTCTTAAGATAAGTTAAATAAAGTTTTCTAAAATAAATTGAGCCCGTCGGTAACCGCAACTGCTACTAGGCAGTTACCGACGGGCTGTTTTTTGTGTAGAGCGGTGGTGATCACAATTCCGTGATGACCCTCGATGGCGCGATCTCAACGTGATGTTGATGTTGGAATTCCGCGAAAGTGGCGGCGTCAATGGTGTTCAAGCCGAGAAGTTGGCGCAGATCGTCATTGAACGGAAGCATGCCAGCGTTCCGTCCACCGATGATGGTCTGATCAACGAGATGGAAGTCGCCGTCCCTGATATTCCCGATCATTGCCTCGTTGGCGACAACGATTTCTCGTGCCAGTATTTGTCCGTAGCGACGTCCGTAGCGAGAGTCGGGGCTGGTTGGTATGAGCTCGGTCCCAATGAAGCCACGGAAGACAACGGCGAGACGTTGGCGAATTCGCCGCGTATCGGAATTCTGGCCGGCGTAGTCGTAGACCAACCCCGTCAAGGTGCGGGCGAAGGAGCTGGAGTTCCAAGAGGCGATGACTAGCCGGTCCTCAGCGGCCGCCAAGATCGCATCAAAGGTCTCGGCGTCGGGTATGCTTTCAATGTAGACGATGTCGTGGCCATCGGCAGCCAGGCACTCGATCGCGTCGATGGGAAAATCGAAACTGGTTCTGAAGATTCCGTCCCCGGCCAACAAGTGTTCAATCATAAGTTCGCCGGTAGCAATGCTGCCCGTCCGGTTCTGACGGATGAAGCGGATCATCTGCATGACCAGCGTAGTCCTGCCGGACATGGGCGGGCCGGAGACGAAGACGAGACCGGTTCGGGCCATCAGAGCGTCATCCAACGAGGTAATGCTGGGCGCGTTATTGATCTCCAGTATGGGCGTAAGCACGGCATAGGGTAGACAGTTGCCGTCGCCGTAGGTAATGCGGGCCTTGAAACGGCGCTTGTCCAATTTGACGATCGTGGCGTCAAAGCGTCTGTCGGACGAATGGCCAGCGCCCAGGATGGCTTTCCAGCCGTCGATGCTGAGCGGGGTGGGATCGGTGCAGGTGAATTCCCGGCGACAACGCCAGCGAATCGGTTGTCCCACCTGAAGGTAAATTTGGCAGGCTCGGGCCTTGGCCGCCTCGCGCAGTGCTTTTTTGAACGGATTCTGTTGTTTCATCGATTTGATCTCCTTGGGTCTAGTTCTCTTGGGCTACGGACTCTACAATAATCTCACATTCGATCACGTTTCGATGCGAGTTTCCTTTGCGAAGGTGCGTTCTTACGGCTAAAAAGTATCATGAAATCGGCTCGGTGTCAATAAAGCAGTTTTGACAAAGTGTCGTTTTTTGTGCTAGAATAATGGGGTTATTAATAAACACTCCGATAAGAAGCGGAGCTGATTTTTTCTAAAGAAGAAAGATAAAAATATGGAAATAAGAAATGTAGCAATTATTGCCCACGTTGATCATGGCAAAACCGCTTTGACTGACAAACTACTCAAGCAGACCGGCATGGTCAGTGATGATTTTAGTATGGATAGCGATGCCTTGGAGAAAGAGCGCGGTATTACCATTTATTCAAAGAATGGGTCATTTTTTTATAAGAACACCAAAATAAATATCGTGGATACCCCGGGCCACGCTGATTTTGGTTCGGAGGTGGAGCGGGTTTTGCGCTCGATTGATTCGGTTTTGCTGGTGGTTGACGCGCAGGAAGGACCAATGCCCCAGACGCGATTTGTGCTCAAAAAATCTCTAGAATTAGGATTAAAGCCTATCGTCGTCATAAACAAAATAGACAAACCGGCGGCTCGACCGGACTGGGTGCAGGAAGAAGTGTTTGAACTATTTTTGGATTTGGGCGCTAATGACGAGCAATTGGATTTCCCGGTAATTTACGCTATCGCTCGAGACGGTATCGCCAAACTGAATTTGGATGACCACTCTAGCGATTTGACGCCGCTTTTGGAAATGTTGATCGCCAAGGTGCCGGCGGCGCAAGCCGATACCACCTTATCACTCTCCATGCAGCCATTTAATTTGGCTTATGATGATTTTTTGGGTCGGTTAGCTATCGTCAGAATCTATGGCGGCATAGTCAAGTCGGGCGACAATGTAATAATAAAAAAACCGGATGGCGAAACGCGTACCGGCAAAATCAGCAAGTTGTTTACTTTTAGAGGGTTAAAGCGCGAAGAAGTGGCCGAGGCCTCAGCCGGCGATATTGCGATGGTGGCGGGGTTACCCGATATTTATATTGGTGAAACAATTTGCAATTCAGCTGATCAAGAACCCTTGCCGGCCATCTCCATTGATGAGCCGACTATATGCCTTAATTTTTTGGTTAATAGTTCGCCGTTTGCCGGACGTGATGGCAAGTCAGTCACTAGCAAACAAATCAAAGAACGTTTGCAAAAAGAATTGGAAGTCAACGTCGGCCTTAAGGTGGATTTTTCTTCTTCGGAGTTTTATAAGGTTTATGGCCGAGGCGAATTGCATATCGCGATATTGATCGAGAATATGAGACGGGAGGGTTTTGAGCTGCAAGTGTCTCAGCCCCAAGTCATTATAAAAGAAAAAGACGGTGACAGATTGGAGCCGTTTGAGGAAGTGACGATTGATGTGCCGACCGATTATTCGGGCACGGTGATTGAGAAGATGTCCAAACGCCGTGGCACAATAGTCGAGATGACGCCCGAGGGTAGCCAAACCAGAATTATTTTTGAAATTCCTACGCGCGGGCTTTTGGGCTATCGCGGAGAATTTATTATTGATACCAGGGGCGAAGGCATATTGTGTTCGCGCGTGATTGGCTTTAAGCCCCATGCTGGAGTCGTCGAAAAGAAAGACACCGGATCCATGATTTCTATGATTACGGGCAAAGCCGCGGCTTATGCCTTGGCCAACCTTCAAAACAGGGGAATACTTTATGTTAATGGCAATGCCGAGGTCTATGACGGCATGGTTATAGGCAATGTGGCCAAAGGTAATGATATGACGGTAAACCCCGTAAAAGGCAAGAATTTGACCAATATGAGGTCTTCTGGAGCTGATGACGCCATACGGCTCACTCCGGCTTGGGAATTGACCCTGGAAAGAGGACTGGAAACCATAGCCGAGGATGAATATTTGGAAATCACACCCAAAAATATTCGTTTACGAAAACAATTATTGAGTGAGACTGATAGAATAAGAGAACAAAGAAAAGGGAGATAATTTTTAGATTGGCGCCTGTGGATTAAATGGCATTGTTGCTTTCCCCTTGTTTTTACTATATAATTCGACTATAATAAGAGTTGTGGATAATTAAAGTCCATATAATTAATAACTAAAATAAAGATTATGGCAAAAATGACCAAATCTCAGTTGCTGAGTTCCTTGGCCGACGCCACTGGCGTTGCTAAAAAGGATGTGATAGCTTTGATGGAAACATTGACATCAATGGCTTATACCGAAGTCAAGAAGAACGGTGAGTTCGTCGTTCCCGGTATTGGCAAGTTAGTAAAGATGCAGAGAAAGGCTAGAGAAGGCCGAAACCCGGCTACCGGCGAATCCATCAAGATTCCTGCTAAGACCGTGGTTAAGTTTAGAGTAGCTAAAGCCGCTAAAGAAGCTGTCTTATAAGTTTTTATCTTTTTTAATTCCTAGAGCCCCGCTTTGAATTCAGGCGGGGCTTTTGGTATAATGAATTAAACCATAAAAGTTAATAAAGACATTATGTCTCATAAATTACCGCAAAAAGCTTGGGTGGTCACGGTGGATATGGGTTATGGACATCAGCGGGCAGCTTACCCGTTGAAATCCATTGCTTATGGCAAAATCATTACTGCTAATAATTATCAAGGCATACCGGAAAAAGACAAAAATATCTGGGTTGGCAGCCGGGTGTTTTATGAATTTATTTCCCGTTTCAAAATGGTGCCGTTTATCGGCGAAAAGGCCTTCGAGCTTTATGACAAATTCCAAGCTATACCCAAATTCTATCCCAGACGGGATTTATCCAAATCAAACGTCCAATTGGCGGAAATTTATAACCTGTTTGAAAATTCCGATTGGGGCAGGCATTTAATAAAAAAATTGGCCAAGAAGCCAATGCCTTTTGTGACGACTTTTTTCGTCACAGCCATGATGGCCGAGTATTTTAATTATCCGGGAGAAATATTTTGTGTTTTGTGTGACACGGATATTAGTCGTAGCTGGGTGCCGCCTAAGGCCAAAGATAGCCGGATTATTTATTTTGCGCCCAACAAAAGAGTTGAGGATCGGCTGAAGCTCTATGGAGTGAGACCGGAAAGGATTTTTTTGACCGGCTTTCCGCTACCGGAAGAAAATGTGGGCAATAAAGTAGAAATATTAAAAGCCGATTTGGGGCGGCGTTTAGTCCAGTTGGATCCGGCCAGAATCTACATTAAAGAGTTTAAAAGCAGTTTGCAGACTCACCTGGGCCGGAGCAATCTCAAGATGCATCCGGTCAGACCACTAACTATCACTTTTGCGGTGGGCGGGGCCGGCGCGCAAAGGGAGTTGGGTATAGAAATTTTAGAAAGTTTGAAAAAAGAGGTCACACACGGGAAAATGATTCTCAATCTAGTAGCCGGATCAAATGAAGATGTGGCCAAATTTTTCAAACAAACAATCAGGACTATGCGTCTATCCAGCCATTTGGGTAAGGGCATCAATATAATTTTTGCACCCAACAAGATGGATTATTTCAGAAAATTCAATACGGTTTTGCGGCGGACGGATATTTTGTGGACCAAGCCGAGTGAATTGTCTTTTTATTGCGGTTTGGGCTTGCCAGTAATTATGGCTACGCCCATTGGCTCTCAGGAAATTTTTAATCAAAAATGGCTCAAGCTGATTGGCGCGGGCATTGATCAAGAAGAAGCCAAATACACCAATGAGTGGCTGGCTGACTGGCTCAACTCGGGCTGGCTGGCTGAGGCGGCAATGCAAGGATTTTTGGAAGCGCCCAAGCATGGCACCTATAATATCGAAAAAATAGTTTTTCATAAATTCGAAGAGACCAAGTCGATTCAGAATTTTTTACAGTATTAGCCATGAAAAAGGAATTATATGTCATCTGCGACAATTTGCGCAGTTTATATAATGTCGGATCGATTTTTAGGACTAGCGATGCACTGGGAGTAAAGAAAATTTATTTGGCAGGTATTACGGGTACCCCGCTGCAAAAAGGGGTGCTTAAGGTTTCGCTGGGCGCGGAGAACTCCGTGCCTTGGGAATATGTGGGATCAGCGTGGCGGCTGGTAGAGAAGCTGAAGAAGCAGGGGAAGCAAATAGTGGCGTTGGAGATTTCTGCCAAAAGCACTGATTTAAAAAAATTCAAACCGCGCTGGCCTTGCGTGCTGATCGTGGGTAATGAGGTTGACGGAGTGGGCGAAAGTGTGTTAAAAAGATGTGACGAGGTGGTCCATATTCCCATGAAGGGATTGAAGGAATCGATGAATGTGGCGGTGGCCTACGGCATCGCCGGATATGAAATAATGAAATAGAAATATTTTTTTGAGAATATAGAATTTCGGGGTGTAGCTCAGTTGGGTCGTAGCGAAGCGGAGACGGATTGGCAGCGAGACAAGCCGAGTCTATGAGGCGAAGTCGAGCGCCGAACAATCTGCCAGTGGCAGATTGGGCGCCAATCCAGGATTAGAGCGCTCCGACCGATAGGTCGGATAAGGAAGACGGAGCTGGTAAATAAATTGTCATTATAAGTATATAATTTAGCGGGGTGTAGCTCAGTTGGCTAGAGCGCGTCGTTCGGGACGACGAGGTCGCCTGTTCAAGTCGGGTCACCCCGACTGAACAAAGTGAAGGAGAGGTGAAGCAAGCAAACTGCTTTGCTTGCGTCCCGACTTGAACGCCGGAGCGATGTTTGTCGAGCTATTTGGCGAGACAAACCGCAAGGCGGGGGCTAGATCAAATTGGCGGAAGCCAATTTGAATCGAAGCCAAGTCGGGTCACCCCGACTGTAATTTTTCTTATAACTAAACAGATAAAACATTACTATATATTATGTCCACATTAAATCATTTGGCAATTATTATGGATGGCAACAGGCGTTGGGCCAAGGAAAATAGCCTGCCATCATTTGAGGGCCATCGCCGAGGTTATGATAAGATGAAGGAGATGGGCGATCTGTGCATAAAAAAAGGCATTAAAACTTTAAGCATCTACGCTTTTTCGACTGAAAATTGGAATCGGGCGCAGGAAGAGGTGTCGTATTTGATGGATTTGTTGTATGACGGATTAACCAAAGAAATAAAAACATTTAATGATAAGGGCATCAAACTGAGAATTATTGGCAGCAGGGGCAGATTGTCCGATAAAATGAAAGAGGCGATTGTTTCGGCTGAAGAGGCCACAAAAGACAATACGGCAGGCACGCTTAATATTTGTTTGAATTACGGCGGGAGATTGGAAGTAGTCGAGGCAGTCAGAAAGATCATGATGCAAGGCGTTAAACCGGAAGAGGTGACCGATCAGATGATCAGTGACAATATTTGGCTGGCTGGCCAGCCCGAGCCGGATTTGATAATCCGGACTTCCGGGGAGCAGAGATTATCCGGATTTATGACTTGGGAATCGGTTTATAGTGAATTATATTTTGTGAAGTGTCATTGGCCGGCTTTTGGTGAGGAAGATTTGGATAAAGCCATAGAAGAGTTTGATCGCAGAAATAGAAGATTTGGAGCAAATTAATATTTTTTTATAAAAACACAAAACAGTCCGGTCATTTGACCGGGCTGTTTTGTGTCTAGGTTATGTAAAAAAATAATTTGTTGAAATTTAATAAGGCCGTCCTTCGCACAAGTGAAACGTTTCTCACTGTGTTTAGGACGACCTTATGTCGTTCGTCGTTTGCCCCTTACTCCTCCTGGGCGGGAGTTGTTGCGCCGGTCGCAACCGCTTCTGGTGCTCTGGCGGCCACTCCCAGCCTCTCTACGAGAGCCCCCAAAGCCTTCGCCTCCCGGTCCTCGGCGTCGGCGACCTCTCGGCTTCGTTCAGGCGCGGCCGGGGCTTCGGGCTCCGGTTCCGCTTCAGCCGGCTCTGGCTCTTCGTCATGCAGCTCTCCTTCCGGCGTGTCGGCTGGCGCGTCATCGGGACGACGTCCACAGCAACCGACGACCATGACGCCATGACCGCGTCCAAGTAATGGGAGTAACCCAAGCATGGCCACTGCGACCGCCGCCTCTCGTTTGGCCTTATCTTGCGCTTCACGCTCAGCCAGCATTCTCATCATACGACTTGGACTCAGCATGGCTGAGTATCCGAAAACATAGATGAAAGCCGTCGCGACCACTAGCCAGAAGTTGCTGATGGAAATCGGGCGTTGTGGGTTGAACTGGCCGTAGAGGTTCCAAATGTCCGCGAGTATGATGCCGAGGCCGACTAATCCCCAGGGGATCAGTAGGTGCTTGTTCTTGGTGTTGGCCGCTATGGCCATCTCGAATCCGACCGTGAATATCGGGCAGATCTCGAACCACAGCGTCAACGCCATTATTAGTGTTGCGGCAATGCCGGCGATCCCACTGGCGATGCAGAACAGAGAGACCACCCATGACACTGTGACATACTGCCAGTGCATGACAAGCGCCGACAGCCAGTACAGGGCGATCATTGCCCCTACTCCGGCGATGGCCAGGCCGATCAACCGCTGCCAGCCATTTTCGTCACTCCGGATACTGCTTCTGTTAAAGAACCACATGTGCGCATTCTCCTTCTTGTCGTGGCCTACCTGAAACAGGAGGCCGTTCTCGGTCAGTTTCTCCATTGATTCTCCACTAAATCCACTACATTCTCACAATTCATATTATATCACATATTAATTATTCTGTCAATAGTTGCTGAGCCAATTAAATAGGGGTAAAATGGCCATATTGACAAAAACCATTTTTATATTTTAATTATGCTAAATTTAGATAAAAAAAGTGATAATAGGGCTCCTTTGGCTGAAAAAATCAGGCCAAATTCTCTAAGTGGTTTTATGGGCCAAAGAGAGGTAGTGGGAGAAAACAGCCTATTAAGGCAGTTAATTGATCAGGACCAAATACCGTCGATGATCCTTTGGGGACCGCCGGGAACGGGCAAAACCACTTTGGCGAGGATCATTGCACAAATGACAGATGCGGAGTTTGTTTCATTTTCGGCCGTGACTTCCGGCGTCAAAGATTTTCGAGAGATAATTAAAGAAGCCGATCGCAAAAAAGCAGAAGCGAGCAAAAAAACCATTTTGTTTATTGATGAAATCCATCGTTGGAGCAAGTCGCAACAAGACGCCCTATTGCCTCATGTGGAGAGCGGGCTCATAACTCTTATCGGAGCGACCACAGAAAATCCTAGTTTTGAAGTCAATTCGGCTTTGTTGTCGCGACTTAGAGTTTTTGTATTAGAACAGCTGGCCGAAGAAGATGTAATGAGTATTTTGCGTCGGGCGATTGGCGACAAAGAACAAGGTTTGGGAAATTTAAAATTAGACATAGATGAGGAGACCATGAAATATTTGGCGCGAGTGGCTAATGGCGATGCGCGGACAGCTTTGAATGTTTTGGACTTAGCGGTTAAGGCCACAAAAGCGCAAGAAAGTGGTATAATAAAATTAGACGCGCCAACCATCAAGGACTCACTCAAAAAATCAAGTTATTTGTACGATAAGGGCGGAGATCAGCATTACAATATAATTTCGGCTTTACACAAGTCCTTGCGAGGCAGCGATGCCGATGCGGCCTTGTACTGGTTGGGACGAATGCTGGAAGCCGGCGAAGATCCGCTCTACGTGGCCAGGCGTTTGGTGCGATTCGCTTGTGAGGATGTGGGGTTGGCTAATTCACGGGCGCTAGAGCAGGCAGTAGCCGGTTATCAGGCCTGCCATTTTATTGGTTTGCCGGAGTGCAATGTGATTTTGGCGCAGGTGGTGGTGTATCTAGCAAAGTGTCAGAAAAACAACGATCTTTATGAGGCCTATCAAAAGGTCCAGCGTGATGTGCGTGAAACCATGGATGAGCCAGTGCCTATACATTTGCGCAACGCACCGACCCGGCTGATGAAAGATCTGGGCTATGGTAAGGACTATAAGTATTCACCGCATTTTGATTATCAGGAGGAGCAGGAATATTTGCCGGAAAGCTTAAAAGGTAGAAAATATTTGAAATAATTTTTTATTATGACTCAAGAAAAATCAGCCGGAATAATTGTTTATCGCCATCGTCCGAATTTGGGCCGGCAATACTTGGTGATTTATCATCGGGGCGATTATTGGAATTTTCCCAAGGGCGGAGTAGAGGCCGGCGATAGCGAAATGGAGACGGCCATCCGGGAATTAGAGGAGGAGACAGGACTAACAAGAATAAAGATAGTTGACGGTTGGCGGCAACAGACGCAGTTTTTTTTCAATGTTAATCGCGACGGCGTCAAAGATCTGATCCGCAAAGATGTCGTGTTTTATTTGGCCGAGACATCAATGGCTGAAGAGGCGAGGCCGTCTGACAAGCAGTCCAAGCACGAAGTAATTAATGGCTATGCCTGGTTGGACTTCAAGATGGCCACTAAATATCTCAAGTTCAAAAATTTACAAGAAATTTTGGCCGAGGCCGAATCTTATTTGACGGCCGAGGCCAAAAAAAATGAGAGGGGGTGATCAGTTATGGATCAACAAATCGGCAAGATTACTCATTACTTCGACAAAATCGGCGTGGGCGTGATTGAGATCACCGACGGGGCTTTGAATATCGGCGATACTATCAGGGTTCAGGGCAGTGGGACGGACTTCCAGCAGACAATTACGTCAATGCAAATAGACCGCCAAGAAGTGCAGACCGCAGATAAGGGCCAGTCAATAGGACTGAAGGTGGATCAACCGGTGAAAGAACACGATATTGTCTATAAGGTGGCTTAGATGGCGAAAAAAAACAAACCAAAATTATTATTTCATGTCTGTTGCGCTCCCTGCAGCGGTATTTTGTCGTTGAAGCTGAGAGAAAAATTTGATTTGACGGTTTATTATGATAATTCAAATATTTGGCCGGAAGAAGAGTTTTGGAAGCGATCCGATGAGGTGAAAAGATTTTTTGCCAACGAGGGCGTAGAATTTATTCTGGCTGATTGGCGACACGATGATTTTTTGTCCTGGGCCGGAGAATTGGCGCACGAATCGGAACGAGGGGAGCGCTGTAAAATTTGCTATCGTAAGCGACTAGAGGCCACCGCGCTTCGAGCCAAAGAGGGGCGTTTCGAATATTTTGCCACCAGCTTATCAATTAGTCCGCATAAGGATGCTGAGGCAATTAATAAGCTAGGTCTAGCACTGGCCCAAAAATATGGTTTGATTTTTTTGGCTGAGGATTGGAAGCAAAACGGTGGCTTTAAACGCTCAATGGAATTCAGCCGGAAGAAAGGATTTTATCGTCAGAATTATTGCGGTTGCGAGTTTTCTGTCAGATAATCGGAGCAGTTGATTTTTTGTGATAAAAAGTGTTAGAATAGAGTAAATTATTTAATTTCATTTATGACTCCAGAGAGGTGGCAACAAACTAAAGTCCAGATTCAAAATACTTTTAAGGACGCGGAGATAACCAAGGAAAACTTGGAAGAACCGGAAAAAGGCGAGCGAGAAATTGTTTTGTTTGACGGTCCTCTGGGTCAGATGAAGTTGGAGTATCTCGTCCGGCCGGTAGTTTTGGAAAAAAGGACTCATGGCTCCAGACGCATCGGTTCACAGCCGGAAGTAGAATACATTTATTCCAAAGATGAGTTTTCTCACCAGATGAAAGCTTACAAGTGGGATGAAAGCCAAGATGATTGGCTGGAAATAGATCTGCGCGGATCTTTCGGCTTATAAAAATATAAAAAATAAAATAAGTCTTAAAAATAATTTTTTAACCCATGCTTAGATTCAAAAAAGATCAACGAAAGGAATTAGTAACCCAGGGAATAGTGGCCGGACTTGTCGAAGTGGCCTACATTGTCCTGGTGGCTTTGTTCTTTTTGTTCACCCAAATTATTTTGCCGGCTAATTCCGGAGGATTAGTGATTTTTGGTATGATTGCCTTACTAATCTTGCTAGTTTTCAGTGTGGCCCTATCGGGCGCTATAGTTTTCGGCCATTCTTTGCACTATTTGTGGCAGAAAAAATATCAAGAAGCTATGACTGTTTTTTTCGCGACCATGTTGACTATGTTGGCGTCTTTTCTGGTAGTGGTGGCAATAGCTGTGATTTTTTCTTTTGTCAAGTAATCTAAATTACCGATCATGGAAACAAAAAAAATTTTTCCTCTGCTCAAAACGACGGTCGGACATAAAATTGTTATTGGATTCTTGCTAGCGATAGTCTTTGTCGGTGGCATTTCCTATTATCTTTATCGGTATTATGAGATATTTTCGGAAATGGGCCAGCAGGCATCAAGGAATCCTTTGCAACAGCAGGCTGTTGACTTGGATAAGCTGGAACAAGCATACCGAGACGCATTTACTCAGATTATCAACAGCTATTTGTCGCTGGCCGAAAGCAATGTTGCCAATCTGTCCGAGCAATCGGCTCAGGCGCAACAACAGCTTTTGGCTCTGAAGGTTCCGCCCAGCGACGATTTTAGAAGTAAACATTTGGCCACAGTGTTGGCCCTGGGTGAAATTGAGCGGTTGGCTAAAAGCGGACAACAGGATCAAGTGACGACAGAGTTGACAGAATTAAAAAAGCTAACAAAGTTTTAGCTCCAATTAACGGTTTATTATGTTATTTTTTTTCATCAGAATTTTGACGGTAATCATCCCAGTGTTATATTTCGTGGCGTTAAGGGCAATGTTGTATTTTAATGACAGCTGGTATGTTTTTTTGCTGATAGTTCTGGCCATCAACCTTATTTATTTTTGGCTACTGAGAATTAGAGACAAAAAAACCCGTCTCGGCTTCCTTTTTTTCTATTCTTTGCCCTATGTTGTCGCCGGTTTTTTGTATTTGTTAATCTTGGAAAATAAGATAATAATCACGCTCTTCTTGCTGGGTTGGGCCTTTATCTATTGGCTATACCTCGAGGCGGTTTTCCATTATTTTTTCCGAACCAATAAAGTGTTGTTGATAGATCTGAAGCACATTGTCTCTTATATTAATGCCATAGTGATTTTTTTCTTGGTGGCGACATTGGTGAATTTTAGCATCTTCCTGGGCTTGGCTTGGTATATAATTTTACCCGTCATGGCGGTAGCAGTGTTTATTCTTCTGAGGGTGTTGTTCTCTTTTGAGGACTTAGATCAAAAAACCATCAACTCTTATGCTATAATAATCGACTTGTTGTTTATAGAATTATTGTGGTCTTTATTGTTTTTGCCGGTCAGTTTTTATGTTATCGCTCTGGTGATGGCTTTGACTTATTATGCGGCGGTTTCCCTGTCGAAAGCATATTTAGTCAAAGCCCTAAATAGAAAGTTAGTTGTAAAATATTTGGTTTTTGCGCTGATCGCTTTGGTATTGGTTTTGGGTACGGCCACCTGGATCTAAATTCATTAATTATTTTTTAAATTTTATTTATGACAAGACTTAGCAACAATTTCTTAATGATGATCGCCGCTATTCTTTTGGGGCTGATTGGAGGAATAGCCGGAATGATTATTATCGGCTCCAGCGATTTCAAGGTGCCGTTACTGGGTCGGGTCAATTTCGCTAACGACAACTACAATAAACAGCAAATAATAATCCAGCAGCCGCGAAACGTGGTAGTGGAGCAAGATACCCAACTCAAACAAATAGAAAATAATCTTTTTCCGACGCTAATCAGTGTTTATCAAACCAAGAAAGGCACCGATCCTTTGGCCAAGGCCTATCTCCCAAGTGAGTTATTGGGACAAGGGTTCGTTTTAACGGCCGACGGCTGGGTGGTTGTTCCAGCTTCGGCCATTAGCAACACTAAAGGGAAATATACGGCCGTGGCCTATCAAAAAAAATTATATGACTTGACCGGCTTTATAGAAGACGAAAAATTGGGCTTAACTTTTGCTCGTGTTTCGGCTAACAATTTGCCGGTGGTAACGCTGGGCAAGTCAAATGAATTGATTTTGGGACAGACGGTGGTTTTGGTCGCTAGCGGAGATGATATTTCCATCGCGCATATCAAAAAAATCGGTTATGAGTTTAAAGATAACAAGGAATTGATTGAAAATTCCGATTCGATCAGAAAAACCATTTATCTGGATTTGCCGGATAACCAGCTAAAGAGCGGAGCCATAGTAGTTAATTTGAAAGGCGAAATAGTAGGCATGGTGAGCGGCAAAGATATTGTGATGTCCGATTATCTAAATAATGTCATTAAGTATGTGCTTAATGGACAAAAAATTTCCCGGCCGGTCTTGGGCATAAATTATATTGACTTGGCCCAAGCTGACGGCTTGATCAGAGTGGCCGATAAAGGAGCCCTAGTTTACGGCGCGCTGGACAAGAACAGTCCGGCAACGGGCAAGATTCTCGAAGGGGATATAATACGGAAAGTAAATGATACCGAGTTAAATGTTTTTAAGGGTTTGGCGGAAGCGGTCAGCGGCCATAAGACAGGCGATAAAATAGAGCTGACGGTCTGGCGAGGCGGGAAAGAAATAAGCCAAAATATTATTTTGAAATAGTCGTCGAAATATTTTATAATTTAATCAGAATCCACTAGATAAAAGCCTCTAAATTTTGGAGGTTTTTGTCATTTTTATAACCAATTATGCCATTTGTTCACCTTCATGTTCACTCCCATTACTCGCTTTTAGACGGTTTGGGCAAAATTGACGAGTTAATACAAAAAGCCAAGAGCTGCAATATGCCAGCCCTGGCATTAACTGATCATGGCGTAATGTATGGAGCCGTAGAGTTTTATAAAAAAGCTAAAAAAGCCGGTATTAAGCCGATCATTGGCTTAGAGGCCTATGTGGCCAGAAACGGCCATTTAAACAAGAGACCGAAAATAGACGAAAAGCCCTATCACTTGATTCTTTTGGCCAAAAACGAGACTGGTTATAAGAATCTAGTCAAATTGACAACCGTCGCTCACCTGGCCGGCTTTTATTATAAGCCGAGGATAGATTGGGAACTGCTCCAAGAGCACCATGAAGGATTGATTTGCTCCACAGCCTGCTTGGGCGGTGAGCTGCCCAATAACATTATAAATGGAGATATAAATGGCGCCAGAGAGATGATTGAGCGTTATCGTAATTTATTTGGCGAAGATAATTTTTATTTGGAAGTCCAAGATAATCCCAGTATCACCAGACAGCAATTAGTCAACGAAAAAATTTTTATTCTAAGCAAGGAATTGGGCGTGCCGGTCATCGCGACCAATGACGTACATTATCCCAATCGTGACGATGATTATGCCCAGGACGTGCTATTGTGCATTCAAATGAAAAAAGTTTTGTCCGATCCCGATCGACTGTCGATGATGGGAGATGACTGGTCATTTAAAACCGCCGAGGAAATGCAGAAGGGTTTTCCAGATCATCCGGAGGTAATTAGTAATACCCTGAAGATAGCCGAAAAATGTAATTTGGAATTACAACTAGGTAAGCCAATTCTGCCGGATTTTCCGTTGCCGGTCGGGTCAACTCCAGATCAGTATTTGAGAGAATTATGTGAAAAGGGATTAGTGAACCGTTTTGACGATAACGAAATTACCGAAGAGGTGCGGCGCCGAATGGAATACGAATTGGAGATCATCGCCAAAACCGGCTACGCGGGTTATTTTTTGATTGTGGCTGATTTTATCAATTGGGCCAAGGATAATGGCGTAGTGGTCGGTCCGGGACGCGGTAGCGCGGCCGGCAGCTTGGTTTCGTATTTAATTAGGATTACCAACATAGATCCATTAAAATATGATTTGGTTTTCGAACGGTTTTTAAATCCGGAGCGCATCTCTATGCCTGATATTGATACGGATTTTGCCGATGCCCGGCGTGATGATGTTTTGCATTATGTCTCCGAGCGTTATGGCCAGGATCATGTGGCGCAAATTATCACTTTTGGTACCATGGCTGCCAGAAATGCTATTAGAGATGTGGGCCGGGTCATGAGCTTGCCTTATAATTATTGCGATCGGGTGGCCAAGCTGATCCCAATGTTTACCAATCTGACTAAGGCCGAAGAAACAGTCCCGGAATTAAAAGAAATTTTGGCTGAGGAGCAGGGAGCAAAATTAATCAGGATCGCCAAGAGATTGGAGGGTGTGGTGCGCCATGCTTCGACCCATGCTTGTGGCGTAGTGATTACCCCGGAATCTTTGGATAGCTACGCGCCGAGGCAATTCGGCAGTCAGGGCGACGGTTCAATCGTTGTGCAATATGAGGGACACTCAGTTGAAGATCTCGGCTTACTTAAAATGGACTTTTTGGGCTTGAGCAACTTGACTATTATTGAGCAGACGTTGGAAATTATCAAAAAAATACACGGGACAGAAATTGATATTGAGATCATACCGCTGGACGACGGAAAAGCTTTTAAGCTTTTTCAGCAAGGCAAGACCACGGGCGTGTTCCAGTTCGAATCTTCCGGCATGAAACGATATTTGAAACAGCTCTTGCCGACAGAATTAGAAGACATTATCGCTATGGTGGCTTTGTACCGTCCCGGACCAATGGAATATATTCCAGATTATATCGCCGGCAAGCACGGTCGAAAGAAACCTCACTATCTTCATCCAAAATTAAAACCGATTTTGGAGCGGACTCACGGCGTGGCCGTATATCAAGAACAGCTGCTACAAATTGCCCGAGATTTGGCGGGTTTTACTTATGGCGAGGCGGATATTTTGCGTAAGGCCGTGGGCAAGAAAATTAAGGAACTTCTAAATGAGCAGGAAGTAAAGATAATCAAGGGCATGACCAATAACGGTATCGAAGAAAAAGTGGCGAAAAAGATTTGGGAATTTATTCTGCCGTTTGCTTCTTACGGTTTTAATAGGTCGCATGCCGCTTGTTATGCTATGATCGCTTATCAGACGGCTTGGCTTAAAGCTAATTACCCAGCCGAGTTTATGGCGGCACTACTAACATCCGACCAACAGAACCTTGATCGTATTGCCATTGAGGTTGATGAGTGCCGGCAAATGGGTGTGGACGTTATGCCTCCAGACATCAATGAAAGCTTTTCTAGCTTCACGGTAGTTGCCGAGAGCTTGAAAGAACAGCGTCCTAGAATCAGGTTTGGACTTTTGGCGATTAAGGGATTGGGTGAGAATATTATTAAGGCAATAATTCACGAGCGGAAAGAAAACGGCTCTTTCATTAATTTTGAAGATTTTTTGACTAGGATAAAAAATAAAGACCTAAATAAAAGGTCGCTGGAAGCTTTGGCGAAATCCGGCTGCATAGACAGTCTAGTCGCCCGCAATGATTTATTGGCTAACATGGAAAAGATTTTGCGGTATATTCAGGAAAATAATCAAAACCAGAATAGCGGTCAAGACAGCTTATTTAGTCTGTCGCCGCAGAGCGGTTCAAGCGGTTTGCGACTGGAAGCAGCTGAACCACTCGACAAAAGACAGCGATTAACTTGGGAAAAAGAGCTTTTGGGACTTTATGTTTCAGAACACCCGATGACCGATTTTGAGACCAAAATAAAGGATTCGGTGGTTAGTTGTGCCATATTAAAGAATTGTGTCGATGGTACGGAGGTGAGGGTGGCCGGAGTTATTACAACGATTAAAAAGATTTTTACCAAAAAGGGCGACGCCATGATGTTTGTCAAAATAGAAGACACCACAGCCGAAATAGAGATCTTGGTTTTTCCTAAAGTTCTGGAACAGAATATTCATTTGTGGCAAAGCGACAATATAGTGATCTGCGCCGGTAAAGTTTCAGACAAAGACGGAGAATCAAAGGTATTGTGCGATCGGGCGTCTATTTTGAGCCATGATAATGTAGAAAACATCCTAAGATCATTCCTGTCGGCCAGTCCTAGCCGTCCAAGTAATGATTTTTGGAATAAAAAGGGCGCAACTGCGAATCAAGCCGTTCGGGAGACACAAGAGAAAACCGTCGGACTGAAACTGGAATCGCCGCTAGATTATAAATTGTCTCAAAATGTCAGAGATTTACTTTTTAAATATCCGGGCAATCATGTTTTGGAGCTTTTGGTCATTAAAGAGGGAGTATTGTCCAATAAGATTAAAAGCAGTTTTAGAATAAATTATAGCTTGGATTTTGCGCGCGAGGTGGAGGAGCTTTTGGGCGTGGATAAAGTTGTTGCTAGTGACAATAATGTGCTATAATATAGTCAGTAAATATTAATTTATTGATTATGAACTGGCAACAATATTACCCCCTGCTATTTTTTCTCATAGTGCTACCAATTTTGTGGTATATTTATCGTCGCAATAGTGAGGGTGGAAGTTTTTTAGGCAATGGTTCGATTTTGGCTAAATATTCCAGAGACTTGACCCTACTGGCTAGAGAGAAAAAATTAGACCCGGTCATTGGTCGCGATCATGAGATATCCCAAGTGGTCCAGATTCTGTCTCGCAGAAATAAGAATAATCCTGTTTTAGTGGGAAGCGCCGGAGTAGGCAAGACGGCCATAGCCGAGGGCTTGGCTTTGCGGGTGGCCAACAAATTAGTTCCAACCTCTTTATACAATAAAAAAGTCCTGGCATTGGATCTAACGGGTATTCTGGCCGGTACAAAATATCGTGGAGAGTTCGAACAAAGACTGAAAAAAATCACCGATGAGATCGTCAGTTCCAAGCGAACAATTATTTTGTTCATAGATGAAATTCATATTTTGGCTGAGGCGGGGGAGGCCGAAGGAGCAATTAATGCCGCTGATATACTTAAACCGCTTTTGGCTCGAGGCGATTTACAAGTAGTCGGAGCCACCACCAAGGAGGAGTACATGAAGTTTATCAAACAAGATAAGACTTTGGATAGAAGATTGCAGCCGGTTTTGGTACCTGAAGCCAGTGAAGCAGAAACCGAGGAGATACTTAATGGCATTAAGTCTTTGTACGAAGACTATCATAAAGTAAAAATTACGGCTGCGGCCATTAAAGAGGCCATAAGAGCGACCAAAATTCTCAAAAATCGAGCCTATCCCGACAAGGCCATTGATGCTATTGATGAATCTTGCAGCCAAGTCCATATTTCTTCTTTGGGTGACAAAAACAAAAAAGCAGAGGTTGGGCCGGAGAATGTCAGGCAGGTGGTCAGTGAGTGGGCAAAAATGAGTTAAACTAAAAAGCTTAAAATATGATCGGGCCGAAAATTGGTCTATATAGAAATATTTCTATCACCTTCATTATTTTTACCATAATGATGGCTTGTTTTTTATTTTTATTCTTTTATAGCAAGGCCACCATTATTATGGTGCCAAATTCTCAGAAGATGAATTTGAGTTTTAATGTGGAAGTAAAGAAAAATCCTAGTGCAGAGGAGTTGTCGACCAAGGATGTTGTGCAGGGCGTCATATCTATAAGTCAAATAAAAGAAAGTGGCAAATTTGACGTGTTAAGCACTAAAACGGTCAGTTCGAGTTCACTAGGCAAAATTAAAATTGTTAATAAATACAGTAAAAATCAAGCCCTAGTCAAAACCACCCAGCTCCAGGCAACTAATGGAGTGATAGTTAGAACCACGGACTCAGTAGTGGTGCCGGCTGGCGGCAGCGTGGAAGTCGGAGTGATTCCCAAGGATCCGGCTCAATTTTCGGATATTGAGGCGGGACAATTAAAAATCATAAAATTATCGCCGGATTTGCAAAATAAAATCTATGGCATTAATAGCGACGTTCTAACCAACAAGCCACACGAGATCAAGCTTCTGGCCGCTAGCGATATTAATCGGGCTAAAGAAGATTTAACCAAAAAAGCCATCGAGGAGGCCAAAAAACAATTAGGCCTGAAGGAAGGCGACCCGGTGAGCTTGAAGCTGGCCAGCTTCAAGACAGATAAAAAAGTCGGCGACTCGGCAAGTGTTTTCAACCTAGAAGCTGTTTTTAAAGTTAATGATTTGCAGTTGGATCAAGCCCAGTTGTTGGATTTAATGAATAGGAAGGTGGAGAGTCTCAATTTGAAAGGCCTGGCCATCGGCGATATCAATGCCAAAGATATAAAGTATTCAATCACTGATACGGATGTTGACGGTAGCATCTTAATAAAAATAGATTACACATTAAATACCGCTCTAACCGGAGATAACGAAGCGTTGAAGACGGAAAATTTTATTGGTAAAACCGCCGAGGAAGTCCAGAATTATTTGAATCAAACGGGGTTGGTAAAATCAGCTGAGGTGCACATATCGCCTTATTGGGCTAAGACTTTACCAAAACAGAAAGATAAAATAAAAATCATCATTCAACCGCAATAAATATAAGTTAAGTATAGGACCGTCTTTAAGCTAGTGAGACTTGAAAAAGGGCGGTTTTTTTGTTAGAATTTTTTTATGTCTCAAATCATCAAAAAAAATAAAATAAAGCCGAAGAGCTATTTTATCTTTGTTTTGGGTTGTCAGATGAATGAAGCAGACGCTGAAAAAGTGGATGCCAGTTTGGCGTCCTTGGGTTGGCAGAGAGTTATTAAGGAAACCGAAGCCAGCTTGATTGTGGTAGTAGCTTGTTCGGTCAGGCAATCGGCCGTTGATAAAATTTATGGCAAGGCCAAAAATTGGCAAAGTGGCAGGAAGCAAGGAAAAATAAAAACGATTTTGACTGGTTGTTTTTTGCCTCGCGATAGAAAAAGAATGTTGCAAAAGTTTGATTGGCTTTTGCCGATTGAGGAACTGGATAAATTAGGCAGTCTTCTGGGGGTTAAAAAAAGTTGCCCAAAGTCGGGCAGTTATTTGTGCCTACCAGCCAAACGTGAATCGGCGCATCAAGCTTATGTGCCGATTATGACGGGTTGTAATAATTTTTGTTCTTATTGTGCCGTGCCCTATACCCGTGGTCGAGAGAAATCCCGGTTGGCTCGCGAGGTGATTAAGGAGTGCGCAGGATTAATCAAACAGGGCTATAAGGAAATAACTCTCTTGGGACAGAATGTTAATTCATATAGCGATGGTTGTTATAATTTTTCTAAATTGCTTAAAAAAATCGATCAAATTCCAGGCGATTATTGGCTTAGGTTTATTACCAGTCATCCCAAAGATTTTTCTAATGAACTCTTAGCGGTGATGAAAAGTGGCCGGCATATCACGCCTTATTTACATTTGCCTATCCAGTCCGGTGATGGTAGTATTTTAAAAGCCATGAATCGCCACTATACAGTGAAACATTATTTAGAGTTGATAAAAAAGGTGCGGGAACAAATACCCGGCATAATGTTATCAACTGATATCATTGTTGGTTTTCCCGGAGAATCTAGGAAAAAATTTGAAAACAGTAAAAAAGTTTTTGCCCAAGTCAAATTTGATATGGCCTATATTGCTCAATATTCGCCTCGAGCCGGGACGGCAGCTTATAAAATAAAAGAAACCGTCAGCAAGAAAGAGAAAAAAAATCGAGAAGAGGAAATAAATAACATTTTAAAAGGTACGGCGCTAGAAAAAAATCAGAAGTATCTGGGACGAACCATTAAGGTGTTGGTGGAGAAATACAAGAATGGTAAGTGCTGGGGCAAGACCGATACTTTTAAAACCGTTGGTTTTACCGGCCCAAAGAGAATGATCGGTCAATTTAAAAAAGTAAAAATAAATCGGGTCGATAGTTGGGGATTATTCGGCAGAATTTAAGTTTAATTAATTTTTCAAATTCAAAATGCCAGCCGAGAAAAAATTAATAGCCATAATCGGAGCGACGGCCACCGGCAAAACCAAGCTGGCCGTGACCTTGGCCAGAAAATTTGGCGGAGAAATTATTTCGGCTGACAGCCGGCAGGTTTATCGTGGCATGGATATCGGTACAGGCAAAGATTTGTCAGAATATCAAGAAGGCGGTAGGCCGGTGCCTTATCATTTGATTGATGTGGTTAGCCCCAAAACGTCTTTCAATTTGGCTAAGCATAAAAAGGCGGCGGATCGAGCAATAAAAAATATTCAACAGGCTGGCCGGTTGCCTTTTTTGGTGGGCGGAACGGGATTATATGCGGAAGCTGTTATTTATGGCTATCAGTTGCCGCAAAGCGACCTAAAAAAACAAGCCAGCGCTAGGACTAGGCTGAATAAACTGACTTTGTTGCAACTTTTAGTAAAACTAAAAAAAATCGATTCGGCCACTTATAAGATCATTGATCGGAAAAATCGCCGCCGAGTCCAGCGGGCGCTTGAGATATATTATGAAACGGGCCAAATCAAATCAGCACAACAGAAAGCAGTCAAACCAGGTTATGAAGTATTGATTTTGGGCGTGAATTATCCGTTACAGAAAATCTATCAAAAGATAGATCGACGTTTGGCTAGTCGGCTGGAAGAGGGCATGATCAAAGAAGTAAAAAGATTACGGCGGACGGGGGTCAGCTGGAAGAGACTAGAAGAATTTGGGTTGGAATACCGTTATGTGGCTAGATATTTGCGAGGCCAGATAAGCCAACAGCAACTAATTGAAGAACTAAAAAACGCTATACATCATTTTGCTAAAAGACAGCTGACTTGGTTTAGAAGGAACAAAGACATTGTCTGGATCAGCAATAAAAAAGAAGCTGAAAAAGCAATCAAAGAATTTATAAAAAAATAATCCCGCCCAATGGACGGGATTATTTTTTATTTGAGCGTAAATTATTTAAGGCCGCCAAAACGATTGAAACCGCCACTACCCAGCGACGACGTTCTGGGAGTAAACGACGTTGAACTAGAACGATTAGCGCTAGAGAAGCGATTAGGCGGTGAGCCAAAACGACTAGTGCTGCCGATTTTTTTACCACCGACAGGGGTCGCTCCACTGACGTCATCTTTGCGTGCCTCCATCATATTTTCTTTACGGATGAGAGCAATATTTTGCTTCTTGACCCGCTCCTTGACCAGATAGGTCTTAACCAGAGCTTGCGGTGATTTAGTGAAGCCATAGACCCGCTCTTTATTTAAGGCCGTCGCCACCCGCTTCATTTCCTGGACGCTGACACCTTTGTCGCCGGTGACAATTTTACCTATTTTTTCTTGGTCATAGCCAGCTTTGGTTAGGGCTCTTTTGGCCTGGTCTTTCACGGAAGAGGTGAGTTTGCCTTTGGCACCGTACTTGTAGAGCGTGGAAAATTTTAGCTCTTTTGGAGTGAATTTTTGACTGCTGCTTTGGCCGAATAACGGCATAAGATTAATTTAATTTTTTTTGTAGTAGGTCGTTGATGATTTGCGGATTGGCTGTGCCCTTAGTCTCGCGCATGGCTTGCCCAACCAAAAATTTTAGGGCATTTTCTTTACCGGCTTTCAAGTCAATCAAAGCTTTGGGATTGTCGCTCAATATTTTGTCGATAATTTTTTCTAATTCTTTTTCGTCACCCATTTGGCCAAGATTTTTTTCATTCATAATGGTTTTGGGATCGCGACCGGTATTGAACATCTCCTCGAGGATTTGTTGAGCGGCCAAGTTGTTGACCTGGCCTTCGTAGATAAGAGTCATTAGCTCGGCAAAATTTTCGGGATTTATTTTGGAATCCTGAGGAGAGATTTTTTCTTCGTTGAGATGTTTTAGAAGGCGATTGACCAGCCAGTTGGAAATGAGCTTGGAGATTTTTGGCCCTTCGTCATGAAGGACTTGCTCGCCACTCTTGTCGGAGGCGGAAGAAATCCATTCGATCATTTCAGAAATTACCTGTTCGGCGTAGCTGGCCAAATTTTTGTCACTGACCAAAACTTTAGCCGTGTCTAAATCAAACTGGTATTGACTGATGAATCTTTCTAATTTATCAAAAGGCAGTTCGGGCAAGGTGGCTCTCAATTTGGTCACTAAATTATCGGAGATGCTCAGTGGCGGTAAATCCGGTTCGGGAAAATAGCGATAATCGGCGGCAGTTTCTTTGCTTCTTTGAGAAAAGGTAGTCTGGGTTTTTTCATCCCAACCGCGAGTTTCTTGAATCAACTTGTCACCGTTCTCTAAAGCCTTAGTCTGTCTGACAATTTCAAATTCTATGGCTCTCTCCAGGGCGCGGAAAGAATTGATATTTTTTAGTTCTGATTTTGGATTGAGCCGATAGTCAAGCAGGGGATTGATATCGTGGCCTTCAATAATAAAGCGCCCGACTTCCTGCATAGAGACATTGGCCTCGCAACGCATCTGGCCTTTTTCCATATCAGCTTCGGAGACTTCTAAATAGCGAAGTATCTGTTGATAGGCCTGACAAAATTCTTTGGCTTCTTGGGCCGATTCCAAACAGGGAGAAGTGACTAGCTCGATTAAGGGCGTGCCGGCGCGAGTCAAATCGACCAAAGCTCCGGCTCCGTCATGGACTAATTTGCCTGTATCCTCTTCCAGGTGTATTCGGATAATGTCGACGGTTTTGCCGTTGATTTTTAGGTGGCCGTCAAAAGTCAGGGGCTGATCATATTGAGAGACTTGATAGCCCTTGGGCAAATCCGGATAAAAATAATTCTTGCGATCAAATTTGGTGAACTTGGCAATTTGGCAATTTAAGGCCAAGCCGACGAGAATGGTCCACTCGACGGCCTGCTGATTCATGTTGGGCAGGGTGCCGGGGTGACCCATGCAAACCGGGCAAATATTTTGATTAGGCTTTTCTGACAGCTCATAGCCATTAGGACAGGAGCAGAACATCTTGCTGGCAGTTTTTAATTCGGCATGGATCTCCATGCCGATGACCGGAATATATTTCATGATTTAAATGCAGTTATAAGTTAAATTTAGATTCATTATATAATTTTTTTGGTTAAAAATCAACCCCATTTATTCGACCAAAAAGCAGTGATGACTGGTAAAGTTTAAAGCCGGAATTTTATCTAAGAGGCGAATAATTCGGCGCTTCTTTGGTGATTTCAATGTTGTGCGGATGAGACTCTTGCTGGCCACAAGAGGAGATAAGATGAAAGTCGGCTTTTTGCTGCAGTTCAGTAATACTCCTAGCCCCAACATAGCCCAAACCGCGCGACAAGCCGCCGACGTATTGAGTGATGACTTGCTTGACTGTGCCCTTATAGGGAACTAGCCCCTCCACGCCTTCAGGCACAATGTCGCTTTTGGCGGTTTTGGTTTGGCCATAACGTTCGCGCGAACCCTTGAATTCTTCCATGGCGGCCAAAGAGCCCATGCCACGATAAGATTTCCATTGGCGATTTTGCCAGAAGACGGTTTCGCCCGGCGCTTCTTCGGTGCCGGCTAGCATGCCGCCCATCATAACACTGTGGGCGCCGGCGCCAATAGCAATAGGTATATCGCCGGAATAAGTCAGGCCGCCATCGGCGCAGATGGGCACATCGGAGATCTCTGCGGCCTTGGCGCAATTATAGATGGCGGTCACTTGAGGGGCGCCGATACCGGCGATAATTCTGGTGGTGCAAATAGATCCCGGACCTTGGCCGATTTTTAGACCGTCGGCGCCGGCTTCAATTAGCCGGCTGGCCGAGTCCGATTCGGAAATATTTCCAACCACGACATCCACTAAGGGATAAGATCTTTTTAGTTCCCGGAGTGTGTCTAAGACTTTTTGGGAATCGCCGTGCGCCGTATCAATGACCAAGACATCAACATTTTTTTCGATTAATTTTTGGGCGCGCAACAGCGCTTCTTCGCCCACGCCAATAGCCGCACCGACAATCAATTGACCCTTGTCATCGGTATTGTATTGGCTGAAAGTATCGGACTTGATGCGATGAACATCGCTGAAAGTATAAAGACCAACCACATTGCCGGCTTGATCAATTATGGGCAGGGCTTTTTTCTTGCGGGAAAGCATGATGACATAGGCCTCATCCACGGTAGTCTCGGGCCCGGCCGTGATAACTTCGCGAGTCATGATCTCTCGAGCCGGGGCATTATAGTTTTGGCAGAATTCAAAATCGTTTCTGGTCAGAATGCCGACCAGCTTACCCGAAGAATCAATAACGGGAAAAGAGCTGAAGGTCCAACCCTTGTCTTTTTTGCGACGCAGGATTTCTTCCAGTGTATCGTTTTCATTGACGCAGATCGGCTTGTCGATCATGCCATTTAAATGATATTTGACTCGGATGACTTCTAGCGCTTGTTGCTCGATAGAAAGATTTTTATGGATAATGCCCAGGCCACCTTCTTTGGCCAGGGCGATGGCCATCTTGTGTTCGGTGACCGTATCCATGGCTGCGCTGATGATGGGGATTTTCAGTCGGATATGGCGCGAAAATTTTGAGCTCAAATCTACTGCGTCCGGCAGAACATCGGAATAGCCGGTTTTTAGCCGAACATCGCCATAGGACAGGGCTAGTCCACTCGAGGCAATTTTGTAGAAAAATTGGTCTTTGAGCATACAATTTGGCAGTTATGATTTTAGTAATTCTAGTGGATAAAACAGTAAAAAGCAAATGGCTTGGAAAGTTCAAAAAATCCCTCGGTTGAGGGAGAAAAATGTTTTTTGTCTGAATGTTTTTCGGCCTAGATTGCCAGTAAGCCGTTGACGGCTTCCTTTATTTCATCGAAGATTTTATCTACGTCATTTTCGCCATCGACGACGATGATGTTGGAATATTTTTTGGAGATTTTTTCATAGGTGTCCCAGACGCGTTGCAGCTGTTTTTTTTCTTCAAAGAGTGAGAGATAATATTTTTTTTCCTGCAAACGTTGGAGCGAAGTTTGAACTGAGGTCTTGAGTAGGATAGTTAAATCGGGCAAAACAAATAGGTCGTTTATTTGGGAGAGCCAATCCAGGTCAGGAATATCGAGCGAGCCATAGGCGATAGAAGAAAGAAAGTAGCGGTTAGAAATCACATTAACGCCATTTTCCAATTTGGGCGTTATTTCATAAGCCAAGTGATTGGCGCGGTCAGCGGCAAACAACAGTTGTAAAGACAGGGGACTGACCGTCTGCCAATCGCCATTAAGCCGGCCTTTAATGATACCGCCGATAATGCTGTTGGTGGGCTCTTGAGTGAGGTGATGGGCGACGCCAAGCTGAGCCAGATAATTTTTCAGCTTATGGCATTGGGTGGATTTGCCGGTGCCGTCGATACCCTCGATGGCAATGAATTTTCCGGGTAATTTATTTTTAAACATAGAATATTATTTTCTTAAGTCAGCCAACATTTTTTCGATTTGATCATGGAGCTGTTCTAGTGTGCCGTTGTTGTCCAGGTGATATTGGGCGTGCTTAGCCAGATCAAGAATGTGGATTTCGGTATACAGTTCATGATCTTTAAGAAATTGTTCCCAGGTTTTACTCTTATCATCAGGATTCTGATCTCGTTTGATCAGCCGCTGGTAGCAGAGTTTTCTATCGGTATTGACGCTAACCAAAACAAAGCCGGGCAGGTCTTTGAGGTAAGTGATGTCTTCTTTTAGTCGGACATTGGGCAGAGCCACCATAGAGCTAGGACTCCTGTTGATTTCTTGGCAGATAGCCCGGGAGAGGATGTCTTGGCCGAATTGAGCTCGCATGACATCACCCAGTCCGGCCATATTTTCTCTAGTTTGGGGCAAGCCGAGCAGGTCCAGAATATCGCGCCAAGGTTTAGAGAAGCTGATAGTTTCAGAATTATATTTTTCTTTTAGGTAGGCGGCGACCGTGTCTTTGCCGGCAGCCATTTCGCCGACCAAGCCGAAGACCAGTTTATTTTTTGGGGACATAGATAAAGATGAATGTTTATTGCTTGGCGTAGCTCTCAACCTCCGGATTAAGGATGACCAACTCGATGCCGGCTGTTTTAAAGATTTGTTTGCTCAGCTCGGAAGCGTGATAGTCTTTTTCGCAGACAATGCGCTTGATGCCGACATTAATGATCATTTTGGCGCAGGTATAGCAAGGAGTCATTTTGCAATAAAGAGTGGCGCCCTCAAGCGGAATACCCAGCCGGGCCGCTTGGCAAATGGCGTTTTGTTCGGCGTGGGCGGTGCGGACGCAATGTTGAGAGGAGTGGCCGTCTTCGTGGAGCACCTCATTAAATTGATGGCCGATCTCGTCGCAATGGGGAATGCCCATGGGCGAGCCGACATAGCCAGTGGTGAGGATCTGCCGGTCTTTGACAATAATAGAACCGCTACGACCACGGTCACAGGTGGCGCGGCGGGCGACGTGTTGGCAAATTTCCATGAAATATTCGTCCCAGGAAGGACGAATATATTGAGGGTTGTTGGGAGTTTCTATCATGCAGACATTTTAGCACAAAAGTTTTTTACCAGCAATCTCATTACTCTCCGGCTATTTTTGTGTTATAATTAATCACAATAAGACAACTAAAGAAGTCCCATGCCCAATGTTCCCTCGCACAATCTAACCGACCAGGAGCTGAAAGTAAGCTATTGGTATATTACGCACAAGCTGACCATGAAGCGCTGGTTGATAATCGGCTTAACAGCCGTGGTGGCTGGTCTCTGGCTTTATTTTGGCTGGCAGATTATTTTTTACGTCATTAATTATCAAACAGAAACTGCGCAGACACAGAAGCTGATCGCGAGTCCTAGCTCATTTTTGACTTCAGTGGAAACAGTCAAGCCACAAGATATGCAATTGTCCGACATTGAAGTTTTGGGCGGAGAGAATGGCCGTTATGATTTTATGGTGCAAGCCGTCAATCCCAATGCCGATTGGCTCGTGACTTTTGATTATAGCTTTGTGGACAGCAGCTCGACCGATGCTACGCCTCGCCCAGGATTTATTTTGCCGGGAGAACAAAAATACCTTTTGGATTTGGGACACAATAGCGCCAGCGGCAAATTACAGATTACCAATCAGCAATGGAAACGGATAAGCAACTTTGCCCAAATCAGGGAGGCCAGAATGCGCCTTGAGATTAATGACAAAAAAATGGAGTTGCCGGCCAAAACCGGCGATCCGACTCGTTTGATTTTTACTTTGGTTAATAATTCGCCATTCAGCTACTGGAATCTGCCGATCCAGATATTTTTGATGTCCGGCGGAACAACACGGTCAATCAACTATCTGAATTTAAGCCAGGTAAAATCAGGGGAGAGTCGGACCATGAGTGTTAATTGGAGCCAGCAACTGCCCTATATTGATAATGTGGAGATTGTGCCGGATTTGAATATTTTTGATAATAATAATATCATGTCGGCGGAATAAAAATAATTTAATTATTAGCAAATCATGGCCTATTTAGGCCATTTTTTTATCATAAAAAATACCCCTTGACAAGTTTTTTAAAAGAGATTATATTTAGATTAGCACTCATAATACTCGAGTGCTAATTAGTCAAAAAAGGCTAAAAATGGAGGAAATATGGACGTCAGAAAAGAAAATTTACTAAAAGCCATAATTGATGAATATGTGGCCACGGCCAACCCGGTCGGCTCGGGCCTTATAGTAGAGAAATATTTCCCTGATTTGAGTTCGGCTACAGTTAGAAATGAAATGGCGGATTTGGAAGAAATGGGCCTTATTGGCCAGCCCCATACTTCAGCTGGCCGGATGCCAACGCTTAAAGGTTATCAGTATTACTTAGATAATTTTTTGACTCAAGAAGAAATTGCCGGCGGACACAATGAAAATTTAGAAAGAATGGCCAATGAGTTCAGTTTTAGCGATGATAGCATAAAGTCTTTGGCTAAAGCTATGGCCGAAATATCTGACTTGGCGCTTTTGGTTGGTTTTGGCCCGATGAACGTTTATTATACGGGAATTTCTAATTTATTCCGCCAGCCGGAATTCGTCCAGCAGAATTTGCTTTATTCCATGTCAGATGTCATTGATAGCTTGGACGAAGTTATGGCCAAGGTATTTAATCAGATCAGTGGCGAGCCCCAAGTCTTATTGGGTGAACAAAATCCTTTCGGTGAAATGTCGGCGGTGGTTCTGGCAAAATATACCAGAGTGGATAGGGAAGGCATTATCGGCATACTCGGTCCGACGCGCATGGATTACCGGCAGAACCTGGGACTAATTAAACAAGCCAAAAGAGTCATCGAATCTTTAAAATAATTTTATATTTTTATGGCAGAAAAAAAAGTAGAGGCTATGAGCCAAGAGGAACTAATCGGCCGGATAGAAGAATTAACCGGTCAGCTTGAGGAAAGCCAAAAGCAGGCGGAAGAAAATTTGGCCGGCTGGCAAAGGGCTCGAGCGGATTATTCGAATCTGCAGAAAGACCACGAGAGACGCCAAGGAGAAATCGTTGAGTTTGCCAATGCCGCTTTTATGGCCGAGGTTTTGCCTCTTTATAGTCATTTCAAATTGGCGCTCAAGCATATTCCGGAGGCGCAACAAAAAGAACCATGGGTGCAGGGCATAGAACAGATCAGAAAAATATTTTTGGAGTTTTTAAATAAATATAAAATAGAAGAAATCAAGACTGTGGGCGAGAAGTTTGATCACAATATCCATGAAGCCATAACGTATGAGGATAAGGACGGCTTTGATGAGGATGTGGTTTTTGAAGAAGTTCAGCCGGGTTATATGGTTGAGGGAAAGGTGCTCGTGCCGGCTAAAGTAAAAGTAGCAAAATAAATTAATAATAAAAAATAAGTAAGCCCCGATGCTTCTTGAGTTAAGAGCGTCGGGCGATAAGGAGACAATTATATGGCATTAATAAAATGGACACCGTTTCCTTTCGTTGAAAATTTCGACGAAATGGACAAGTTTTTTGATCAATGGCCGACAATGCCCAAAGTTTTTACGCCAGCCATTGACGTCTATCAAGATGAAAACAATGTAATAGTGGAGTCGCCGCTGGCCGGTATTGATCCGGAGAAAGTGGATATCTCTATTGAGAATGACGTCTTGACCATCAAGGGCGACAGCGAAAAAAAGACTGAGGTGGAGGAAAAACATTATTATCGCAAGGAAGTCCGCTCGGGCAGTTTTTATCGGGCGGTGCAACTGCCGGCCAGAGTGTCCGGCGATCAAGCCGAGGCCACTTATGACAAGGGTATTCTAAAAATCAGAATTCCCAAAGTAGATGAAGTCAAACCAAAGACCATCAAGATACAAATAGCCAAGAAGTAACTTATAAGAGCGGTCTCTTTAAAAGAGGCCTCTCGCCACTAGCGTGAAAAGATTTTTTGCGCTGATGGTGAGAAAAAAGAAGCGCTCCGAGACGAGGGTCGCGGAGCAGCGGGAAATTGATCGTTGAAAGTCGAAAGTACGGTTGGATGCCGATCAGGTCGAATGGACGCGTAGAGGTTTTCCGTCCAGACCAGTCGGCCAGGCAGAAGCACTCGTTACGACCGGAGTTGGTTGAGGCGGGTCGACGGGCGCGATTGCGACGCCAATCTCGGTGCATTCGAGACCAGCGCAGATGAAGTCGGCCAGGTCGCCGATGGTCTTATCATCGCAATCGAAGTTCGGCAGATCGATGCCGGGCCATTGCTCGTCGAGAATCGCCAGAATGTTCGCCTGGTCTTGCCAGTCAGCCGACGTCAGACCAGTAAAGCGCGTTTCGGCGGTTAACAATGTTTCCGCGAAGATGCCCTCGACGGTTTTCCGGATAGCCTCGCAGATTGCTGCAAGTACGGTGTCGCGGTCTATTGCGGTCATGACTCATCTCCTCCACGCGGTTGTATACAGCGACAAATGAAGTCGGCAACATCGCCGAGCGTCTGGCCGTCCCGATATTCGAAGTCGACAAAGTCGACAGGGAACTTCTCCTCCAGTCTTGTGAGGATGTCGAAGTGATCGATCGAATTGGCGCCCAAGTCTTCGACTAGACGAGTCTCCGGCTTCAATTCCTGTTCATCGGGGAGGCGCAGAACCTCCCGGATAATCAAATACATTGCTTCCAGTACGGCATTGTGGTCCGGTTGCGGCATAGCGGGCTCCTTCCGAGGCTTTTTGGCCTATGGTTTGACGGTGCGATGACTGATAAAGTATATTAAATCATTTAGAAAAAAAATTCAAATTAATTAAATATAAAATAACTAAAGAAAAATATGTCCCGCCTTCGCTGAAGCTACGGCGAGGCAAGCCCACCTAGAGTCAAAAAGCTACGGCGAGGCAAGCAAAAATTTATAATTAATAATCAAAAATATTATGAGTAAGATTTTAGGAATCGATTTGGGAACAACAAATTCCTGCATGGCAATCATTGAAGGCGGTCTGCCCAAGGTGCTCGAGAACAAAGAGGGCTCTAGAACCACGCCGTCAATTATTGCAATTAATAAAAATGGCGAAAGATTGGTCGGTGTGAGCGCCAAGCGCCAAGCCGTCACCAATCCGGCCAACACTTTGTTTTCTATCAAGAGACTGATCGGCCGCAAATGGGACGATCCTGAAGTTCAGCGCGATTTGAAGCTGATGCCCTATGAGATCAAGCAATCGGGCAGTGGCGTCAAGATTGTTATGAGCGGCAAAGAATACAGCCCGCAAGAAATTTCGGCTATGGTGCTACAAAAATTAAAAGAAGACGCCGAAGCAAAGCTAGGCGAGAAGATTACCGAAGCAGTCATTACTGTGCCGGCTTATTTTGATGACAGCCAAAGACAGGCCACCAAAGACGCCGGAGAAATCGCCGGACTGACCGTCAAAAGAATCATCAATGAGCCGACGGCCGCGGCCTTGGCGTATGGCTTTGAAAAAAAACAAGGCCAGCAAATCGTGGTCTATGACTTGGGCGGCGGTACTTTTGATATCTCGGTTTTGGATGTGGCGGCCGACACAGTCGAAGTTAAGTCCACCAACGGCGACACGCATTTGGGCGGTGATGATTTTGATCAAAAAATAATGAATTGGATTTTGGATGAATTTAAGAAACAAGAAGGCGTTGATTTGAGCAAAGACCAGACCGCTTTACAGCGCGTCAAAGAATCAGCCGAAAAAGCCAAAATAGAATTATCGACTCAGATGGAGACGGAAATCAATCAACCGTTTATCACTCAGGGTGCCGATGGCAATCCCAAGCATTTGACTATGCGAGTCACGCGAGCGCAACTGGAGAGCTTAGTGGCAGATCTAGTAGACAAGACTTTTGAACCAGTCAAAAAGGCCTTGAGCGATGCCGGAGTGACCACCAAAGATATTCAAGAAATATTAATGGTCGGCGGTATGACTCGTATGCCTTTGGTGCAGAAAAAAGTCGAAGAATTTTTTGGCAAGAAACCGAATGTGTCGGTTAATCCAGATGAAGTGGTGGCCTCAGGCGCGGCCGTGCAGGCCGGCGTTTTGCAAGGTGATGTCAAAGATGTTTTATTGCTCGACGTCACGCCATTAACCTTGGGCATCGAAACTCTGGGTAGCGTCATGACCCCTCTCATTGAAAGAAATACCACCATCCCAACTTCTAAATCCCAAGTATTCTCTACTGCCGCTGACAATCAGCCGGCCGTGGAGATTCATGTCTTGCAAGGCGAGAGGCCGATGGCGCCAGACAACAAGACTCTGGGCAAATTTGTGTTAGATGGCATCCCGCCGGCGCCACGAGGCGTACCGCAAGTGGAAGTGACTTTTGATATTGATGCCAATGGTATTTTAAATGTCAAAGCCAAAGACAAGGCGACCAATCGTGAACAGCATATCACTATTACAGCTTCCTCTGGTTTGTCCAAAGATGAGATAGAAAAGATGAAGCAAGATGCGGCCGCTCATGCCGAGGACGACAAAAAAAAGCGGGAAGTCATCGAATTAAAAAATCAAGCCGAGAGTCTGATTTTCACAACTGAGAGAACTCTTAAAGACGCCGGCGATAAAGTCGATGCAGCTACTCGTAAAGACGTGATGGATAAAATGGAAGATTTAAAGAAAGCTAAAGAAGGCGAGGACAAGGATTTAATTAAGAAAAATTACGATACTCTAAGTGAGGCTATTCAGAAAGTCGGTGCGGCCATGTATCAATCCGCCTCCGCTCCCGCCGACGCTGAAGCTATGGCGGGTAAAGAAGCTTCGGCGAGACAAGCAGAGCAGGAGCAAACAACTGGTGCGGGAGCGGAGCAGGAACCAGTAGAAGGCCAATATGAAGAAGTAAAAAAATAAAGATAAGGCAGGGGGCAGGCGTAAAGTCTGCCTTCTAGCTGTTTTTTTGACAAAAAAAGAAGCCGCCCCACACGTAGTGCGCGTGTGCGGGGCGGGTGTAAGTGGGTGAGCGAGGCCGGCTAGTCTCGGGTGCATTCGTCGCCTTCACGGCGTTCTTCGTGGATGCCCAAGCCTTTACCGAAGCCGAGCATGTAGTAGGGGTTGACTTCATCCGCCGGTAGCCGGTCGGCGGGATTTTTCCCTAGGTATCCGTCCAGCCAGCCTCGTTGCCAGTGTTCAATTGCTCGCGTTTTCTTTTGTCCTTCCACAAGGTACTCTGGGCAGTTGGATGTGTGGTCTGGATTTGTGCTGGCACAAAACGGGCACTTCATTGTTCTGTCTCCTTCTAATATTGACTCACCCACATAAGAGGTGATGGTCGTTGTTGAATCGTTGACGGACTCTTGCAAAAAGGACGATTATGGATCTTTTTTATTATATACTAAAATAGTGTTTTTGTCAATATTTGAGCCTTAATAAATTTAAAATTTTCATTTATGGAAAATCAAAATCAACCAGCGCCGCAAGAAATAAAAATCACCGACAGTTTTGCCGGCGGTGAATACGCTAATGCTATGCAAGTTTCTCATGGTCGAGAAGAATTTCTTCTGACTTTTTTTAATATTGTCGCGCCAAGCGGGCGAGTTTGTGGTAAAATAATTACCAGCCCCGGACACCTCAAGCGCATGATCGCGGCCTTATCTGACAACATCAAAAACTATGAAGAGAAATTTGGCACCATTGAGCAGGCCGATAGTCCGAAAGAAGAGATAGGTTTTAAAGCGTAAACAAAAAATAAATGGCAACAGATTATTATTCACTTTTGGGAGTCAATAAAAGCGCCAGCCAAGACGAGATTAAAAAAGCTTTTCGCAAGTTGGCGCACGAACATCATCCCGATAAGGCCAGCGGTAATGTTGATAAGTTTAAGGAAATAAACGAGGCCTATCAGGTTTTGGGTAATGAAGACAAAAGACGCCAGTACGATCGTTTTGGTTCGGCTTCGACCGGCTCGAGCGGATACCCTGGTGGCGGTTTCAATTATCAGGATTTTAATCGAGGTAATGGCAATCCTTTCGGTCAGGGTTTTAATCAGGGCGGAGTGCATTTTGATTTCGGCGACTTGTCGGAGATGGGTGATTTGGGCGATATTTTTGGATCATTTTTTGGCGGTGGTTTTGGCCAGAAGTCGACTAATCCCAAAAGCCAGCGAGGCGAGGATCTGGAGATAGAAATCACTGTAGAATTTGAAGAAGGTGTTTTCGGAGTGGAAAAAACAATTGATTTGCAAAAAAAAGTTTTGTGCGATGCCTGTGGTGGTAATGGCGCTGAACCGGGGACAAAGATCACTGATTGTCCGACGTGCCATGGCAGTGGCCGAGTAAAAAAAGTCCAACAGACATTTTTGGGCAATATCCAGACTGAGGCGGTTTGCCCGGAGTGCCATGGAGAGGGCAAAAAATATGACAAAAAATGCCAGCAGTGTCACGGCGCTGGAATTATGTCGGGCAGTGAAAAAATAAAAGTAGCAATACCGGCCGGCATCAGCGACAAGCAAACCATCAAGTTGTCCGGCAAGGGAGAAGTGTCAGCCAAAGGTTCAGCCGGAGACCTATATATAAGAATCAGGGTTAAATCCAGCCGCGACTTAGTCCGAGATGGCGATAATATTATGTCGCAATATCATATAAAAATCTCTCAGGCGGTTTTGGGTGATAAGGTGATGGTGGAGACGGTTGACGGCCCGGTGAGCCTGAAGATTCCAGAAGGCACGCAGAGTCACACCAAATTCAGCTTAAAGAGCCGTGGCGTGCCGCATCTGCAGGGCCGGGGACGAGGCGACCATATTGTCGAGGTGATAGTTGATATACCGAAAAATATCGGTCGTGGCCAACAAGAGCTTTTAAAAAAGTTAGGGATATAATTAAAATATGGGCGTGTTAATTTTTTTGTTTGTCATTCTGACGGTCATTATTATAGTCAATGTTCTGGCTGGTTCGCTTTTGGTGGGATTGGTCCAGACTGGAGGCGTGCCTTTTGTGTCGACACCTAAGCAAGATTTCGATGCTATTTTGCAAGCAGCAGAAATAAGGCCGGGAGAAAAAATTTATGATTTAGGTTGCGGCAAAGGGAATTTGCTAATACGCGCGGTCAAAAAATACGGCGCGCAAGCCGTCGGCTATGAATTGGCTCTGTGGCCGTACGTTTGGGCGCGGTGGAAAATTCTCTTAAGTGGCGCTAAGATGGAGATCCATCTGGCGGATTTTTTTAAAGCGGATATATCCCAGGCCGATGTGGTTTTTTGTTATCTAATGCCACACATTGTCAATAAATTGCGTGACAAACTAAAAAAAGAATTAAAACCAGGGAGCAGAGTGGTGTGCTATGCTTTTAAGTTTAGGGACTGGTTGCCGACGCGGGAGGTGATTACTAATGATGATAATGAGGAATTGGGAAAAATATTCGTCTACAAAATATAATTTTGGTGAAATAAAAAACCGCCAGTGAGGCGGTTTTTTATTTATCTAGGGGTTATTGGATGATTCTGATTTTAGTGGGAGTAATTTCAGTAGCGTAGCGGATGTCGTTATCGGTCATTATTTCTATATTATTATCGACTTTCAGATCGGAGATTTTGCCGTTGATTTCGGTGTAGGGCAGAGGCGACGTTTTTTGATCGGTGCTGGTTGGCGAAATTTTGCCCTCGCTCTGTTTTTGAATTTGAAGCATAAAAGCGTTAAGTTCCTCATCTAGTTTTTTACGTTCTTTCGGCGTGACTATCTTTATGGTCGTGCTGGCAGTGAATTTAATTAAGCGTTTGGTGGGAGTGCTTTTAGCGCCCAGGCCGCCATTTAGTTGCGAGGTGGAAATTTCCAGCTGGCCGTCGGAAACCGAGGTTATCCGGCCAAAGAGCGAGGTGACAGGACTTTGACTGACGATGTTGGCTAGTTGTTGGGCCACTTCTTCCGGTGTTTTAACCGAAGTCCCAACTTTGGCGTCGTTTTGGCCACGATGGTAGCCGTAGCCGAAACCCCAGGCAAAAAGCCAAAAGCCGAGGGACAACACGATGATTAGCCCGATTAATATTTTGACGATTTTGGCTGCGTTCATTTTTTTGGTGGTTAATTGTCTTGATCTTGATTTAATTATAAGATAATTGTAGACTATTTACAATCTGCCGCCATCGTCTAATGGTTAGGACGCGGCCTTCTCAAGGCTGTAATCGGGGTTCGATTCCCCGTGGCGGTACACGATAAACAATAAAGACAGCCCTGATCAAGGGATAGCTTTATTGTTTATATGTTGCGTAGCAACAAGGGAATCGAACGGGCAGAAGCGAAGCAAATTTTGTTTTGGATTCTGTCAAAACAAAATGCCGATGAGCGCAGACGATGCGACCATAAGGAGCATTGACTCTGCCCCGGGCAACGACGACCGAGCGGAAGCGAGGTCTAGGCGGAATTCCCCGTGGCGGTACTAAATTATCTCCAGCTATATGGCTGATAAAAAAATCAATGTCGCTATTATTTTTGGCGGCAAATCAACCGAACATGAAGTCTCTTTGCAATCCGCAAAGAATGTCTTTGAGGCGATTGATAAAGAAAAATACAATCCAATTTTGATCGGCATAGATAAAACCGGCCGGTGGCTATTAAATAACAGTTCACAGTCTTTGCTTGGTGTTGATAACTCCAACTTGATTGGTTTTAATGAAAGCAGCGATGCGATTGCCTTAGTACCACAAAGCGGTGGCAAAATTTCTGATTTAACCGGATCAAATAAAGATCTTTCTGTTGATGTTGCTTTCCCGATTTTACACGGTCCTTTAGGTGAAGACGGAACAGTTCAGGGATTACTGAAGTTAGCCAACATTCCTTTTGTTGGCTCAGGCGTGTTGGGTTCGGCTGTGGGCATGGACAAGGATGTGATGAAGCGTTTATTGCGCGATGCCGGATTGCCAATAGGCAAATTTGTTGCCCTTAAAGCGGGTGAGCCGATACCGGCCCATGAAGAAATAAAAAATAAGTTGGGTGCGATTTTTTTCATCAAGCCGGCTAATGCGGGTTCGTCAGTCGGCGTCAGTAAGGCTCATAATGAAGCTGAATATTTGACGGGAGTTGGCAGCGCTTTTAATTATGATGTCAAAGTGGTTTTGGAAGAATATATTGATGGTCGGGAAATCGAATGCTCGGTCTTGGGTAACGACCAGCCGATAGCTTCGATACCGGGCGAAGTCATCACGAAGCATGAATTTTATTCTTACGAAGCAAAGTACCTGGATGAGAACGGAGCAATCTTAAAAATTCCGGCTGAGCTTTCTGCTGAAACCATAAAACAAATCCAAGATCTGGCCGTTAAAACTTTTTTGGCGTTATCGGCTGAAGGCCTGGGTCGCGTTGATTTTTTTCTAAAAGAAAGCGGCGAGGTTATTATTAATGAAATCAACACTATTCCGGGCTTTACCAAAATCAGCATGTATCCGAAGCTGTGGGAAGCCAGCGGTATTTCTTATGCGGAGCTGATCGATCGATTGATCCAGCTGGCGATTGAACGGTTTGAAAAGGAACAAAAAATAAAAACTAATTATATAGAATAGGGCTTAGATACTTTGCTTTGATGGGTTCCGCTTTAGTGGCGGGATTTTTTGTTTTGTCTTGACATAATTATATTTTGGTGGTATCATATAATATCGTACATAAGAGTGGTTAATCAGCTCGGAAGAGCTATTACTGGGAGGGTATGGCAATGAAGACGTGGCTCGTAGTGCTTGCGGTGGCGGTAATTGTATCTGGGGTGGCCATGGCCGACTACGCGTCGGACATGAACGTGGCAATTCAAAGTCTGCCGGTATCGCCGGATTTAGCCGGGATGGGTGGACTCAACATCTGCATCCCAACGACCGTTGGCGTCAACGCGGCGCAGAACGGTCTAATCATCGAGAGCAACTTCGCCGGTAGTGTTTATGGCGAGAGCTACTGGATTGATTTCAAGAAGGGCCCGAGGCTCCGGATTAATGCGGGCAATGTTTCAGTAAGGTTGGGTCCGGGATCACTTAAGTTGAATTACTACCAAGTGACCTCGACGTCGACCGGCTCCCGTAGCATCGTGTATCCGGGAGAGTTTGAGGCCGAGAGCGTAGAGATCAGCTATGGACTCAAGCTCACCGATCGTCTAGCGGTGGGAGCTTCGGTTTTTCCACTGTCTACGTCGAAGGTGTCATCGAGTCTTGGGCCGTTTACAATCGGTGAAGGCGAAGGCAAAAGCCAGGGTGCCGGATCGCTAGGCGTGTTCTATCGACTGACTAAGAAGATCAACTTGGCCGGGACTTGGAATATCGCCAGCGAACAGGACACGGAAAAGCAGTTGTGGTTTGCAGCGACCAAGTCCACCATGCTGACCAATTCGTTCCGCGGCGGGGTATCTGTCCAGCCGTGGAAAGGCGGAACGTTCGGCGCAGAGATTTTGCATATGCGAATCGATCGTCCCGGCCAGACCGACTCGGCGACTAAGCTATTCTATGGCGCCGAGCAGTACTTCAGCAAACACTTCTGCGTTCGAGCGGGGTGTTTGAATGAACGCCTGACGGCTGGCATTGGGATAGTTCTAGGTAAGAAGGACAACATCTGGATTGATGCGGCCTACCTAGATCGCCCCGTGGCCATGGAGAAGTATTGGGGTGAGAGCAGGGCCTGGATGTTGTCGCTTTGCGTGGCCTGGTGATCGACCGGTCACAAGTATTAATTCGAATCGACGGGGGAGTTGGCGCGTGCCGACCCCCTCTTTTTCGTTTATAATATTTTAGCTATAATAGCTCAATATCATAAATATTGGATAAGAATGGTTAGGTATTGACAAAAAAGTCGATTTATGGTAGGATTTTGTTGAAAGAATCGTACGTTGAAATCCCGCTTTTCTCACGAAAGGCGTTATATGAATAGTTGAATGTAACCACGTGGTGCAGTTATAGAGGCGTACCCCCCAAGGGGGACGAACGAGTCCCCAGAAGGGGAAAGGAGTGCGACATGAGTGAGAGACATGTGGGGCCCATCCAAGGGATGGTACGTCGACTTGTCCGGCAAATTACGGACATGGGATTCTATCCGGAGGTCCATCAGGTCGACGAAATTGATGGATCTCGTGTGCTCGTCGGCCGCCAGTGGCTACTGAGCTTTGCGGGCAACGACTATCTCGGTAACCTCGGTCGTCATGGGCGCGTAGTCGAGGCCTCGGTGGCGGCTTTGCGCAAGTTCGGGAATGGCTCGCGTGGGTCGCGACTGACGGCGGGTACGCTTGAGCCACATGTTCAGTTGGAACGGCGAATCGCGGCCTTTAAGGGCGATGAAGATGCCATAGTCTTCTCGACCGGTTTCAACGCCAACGAAGGATTGTTGCTGGCTCTGGCCTGCGTCACGCTCAAGAGCGTTCGATCGTTGCTTTCGGGCAATGAGACACCGCTTCCGAGTCTGGACATCATTTCCGACGAACTGATTCACGCCAGCATCGCCGACGGCGTAGCCGTCTGCTCGTCGCGCATCTTTGACCGGGGCGCGAAACTCAGTCGGTTTAAGAACAATGACATGGGCGAGCTGGAACGGGTTCTAGGGTCGTCTGACTCCGAGCACAAGATCGTCATGGTAGACGGCGTCTACAGTCTCCATGGCCGAGTTGCCCAGTTGGATACCATCATCGCTTTGGCGCGGAAGTATGGCGCCGAAGTGTATGTTGACGACGCGCACGGTGTTGGCGTTCTCGGTGCGACAGGTCGCGGTGTGGCCGAGATGTTTGGCGTGTGTCGGGAAGTTGATTTTCCGATCGGCACGTTGAGCAAGGCATTGTGCGGAGCTGGCGGGTACATTACGGGCGACCGCGAACTGATCCAGTATCTTCGGGTGGCGGTTCGCTCGTATATGTACAATACGGCTATGCCGGCGTGCATCGCCGCCGGACTGGTCGCTACGTTTGACGTGATTGAGGAGGAAGACTGGCGACGCGTTCGCGTGAATCAGTCGGCTCTGCGCGTGCGAGACGAGCTGACTAGGGCAGGATTTGATTTACTCGGTTCTACCACGCAGATCGTGCCGGTCGGTTTTCGGAGTTCGCTCAACGCAGCCAAGGCAGCAGCAGTGTTGATGGACAACGGCATCTATGCGCCGGCTTATCGGCCGCCAGCGGTGCCCGAAGTGGACTCAAACGTCCGAGTCAACATAACTGCCGATCATAGCGACAGCGACCTCGATCAGGTCGTCTCGTGCCTGATCAAGGTCGGACACGACCTCGCCGTGATCTAGGCCGATTGCAACAGGATCGACATCTTGTTTTTACCCCTGGGTTTGTGGAGGCAAACCCAGGTCGTTTTTTTTCTGGCTTTTTTCTGTTATAATTATTGAGAGATAACGCTAACTTATATTAGTTCCATGATCGCCCTATTCATTCTAATTGTTGCCATACTAAATTTTATTTTGGGCTTTTATGTTTTTTTGAATAATCCCAAGGGTCGGATTAATATCTCTTTTGGTTTGTCTTCTTTTTTGATTGGTCTTTGGGTGTTTTTAAATTTTATTTTTATTAAATATACCTCAATCTATGTTTTGCAGGCCATTTATACTTTGGCCCCTTTTATTATTATTTCCATCGCTTGGTGGGTGGCGTCGCTACAGACCGTTAAACCAAGCAAAAGTTTTGTAAGAATTAACGCTTTATTTATCTTATTCAATTGTTTTTGGGGAGTTTTGATGTTTATATCTCCTCAGATGATTGAGAAAGTTAATAGTGCCCTGGACTATACCACCGGTTCATTTTTTAATGTTTTTACGGTCTATATTTTGATTTTGTTTTTTATTTTTATTATTTATTTTTCTCTGCAGTACAGAAAATCGGATAAGATTTTTCGAGATCAAATGAGGTTGATATTTTTGGGAATTATGATGACCGTGGTGATTGCCGCTGTCGTCGGCTTTGTTTTACCAGCCTTTGGCATTACCAGGTTCAATTTTTTAGATAGTCCTAGTTCCATATTTTTCATTATTTTCAGTTTTTATTCAATCATAAAATATAAATTTCTTAATGTCAGAGTAATCGGCACAGAGGTGTTCGCTACCTTTCTGGTTTTTTTGTCTTTTTTGGGTTTGTTGCGCTGGATTGATTTATCGGATTTGGTATTGAGCGCAGCCATATTTGGAGCCACAATTATTTTTGCCGGCTTATTAATCAGGTCAGTATTTACCGAAATAAAGAGAAGAGAAGAGGTTGAAAAATTAAATGTAAAGCTTAATAAAGCAGCAGTTGAATTAAAAGCCAGGGCCAAGCATTTGGAAAAATTGCTTCAGATGCGCTCGGAGTTTTTGGATATTGCCAGCCACCAGCTCAAGACGCCGGTTTCGGTAATCCGCGGTACCTTGTCGATGTTTCAGGATGGCAGCATGGATAAGGTGTCAAAAGCCGAACAAAAAAAGTTTCTTAACAATGTTTTTCAAAAAGCCAATAAGCTTAACGTCATCATTAATGATATTTTACGGGCATCGGAGGTGGATACAGATGAGTTTGTGATTGACAAAAATAGCGCCAAGCCGATTCAAATAGAGGATGTGGCAACTTGTGTCTACAACGATTTAATTGATTCGGCCCAAGAGAGAAAATTAAAATTAGAAATAATCAAGCCGGCCAAAAAACTACCACCCATACTCTCTAACGCTGATTTTTTGGAGCAGGCGCTTTCCAATTTGGTCAATAATGCTATCAAATACACGGCTCAGGGCCAGGTGAAAATAATTTTGTCTCAGGATCAGGATAATATAATTATAAAAGTAGAAGATAGTGGTGTGGGCATCCCGCTAGCTGATCAGAAAAAAATGTTTGATAAGTTTGCTCGAGCCAGTAACGCTGTCAATATGTATACTGACGGTTCGGGTTTGGGATTATTTATTGCCAAAAAAATTATTGAAGCGCACAAGGGCGGACAAATCAGTTTCGTCAGCCAAGAGGGGCGTGGCACAACTTTCACCGTGACAATGCCGATAATCAAGAAATAATTTTATGGCCAAAATACTTTTAATTGAAGACGATCCGGATCAGGTGATGCTTTATTCTATAAAATTCAAAATGGAAGGGCTAGATTTAATTTGCGCCTATAATGGTCGAGAGGGATTGGAGATGGCCAGGCGAGAGAAGCCGCAATTGATTTTGTCGGATGTGGTGATGAATAATATGGATGGCATGGAGATGTTGAAGCAATTAAAAGCTGATCCAAAGATAAAAGACATTCCGGTGGTGATGCTGACAAATTTGAATAAAAAGGAGCTGAAAGAAAAAGCCAAAGAGCTGGGCGCTAAGGATTTTTGGGCCAAAACCGAAGTGATGCCCCAAGAGGTGGCCAATCGGGTAAAAAAAATGTTGAAAATTGTTAAATAATTTTAGCTAAATTTAGGTATAATTTTGACAGTTCAAAACTGTTTGATTTTGAGCTTGATAAATTGTCTTAAAGGTGTTAAAATTTTTTTATTATCGTATTTATTTTTTGACTTAATTTTGATTACTTTTTATTTTATGAAGTTATCGCAGAGCGAAGTAGAACATATCGCCACTTTGGCTAGATTGCGCCTGAGTGCGGAAGAAAAAGAAAAATACAGCGGACAGTTGTCGGCGATTTTGGATTATATGGAAAAATTACAAACAGTCGATACGACAAGCGTCGAACCAACATCGCAAGTGACCGGACTGACCAATGTCATGCGGCCCGATGAGATAATTGAGTCGGGTATTGCCGAGGAATTAGTCGCTGGCGCGCCGAGCCATCAAAACGGCTATGTGGTTATTCCCAAAATTTTTGACAACAAATAATTATGCCGAATTTAAATAAATTGACATTGCTCGAGGCCTTTGAGGGTTTAAGAAAAAAAGAGTTTTCCAGTGTGGAATTGACTCGCGATTGTTTGGCGCAAATAAAAGCTCTAGACGATAAGGTCAAAGCTTTTATCACACTGGATGAAGACGGGGCTATAGCTCAGGCCAAAGCAGTTGATAAGAAGCTAAAAAGCGAAGAGAGTTTGTCGCCTTTGGCCGGCATTCCGGTGGCTATAAAAGATCTTTTTTGCACCAAGGGACTGAGGACAACCGGTGCTTCGAAGATTTTGGAAAATTATGTTCCGCCCTTTGACGCTACGGCCGTGGCCAAGTTGCGGGCTGAAGAAGCGGTGATTTTGGGTAAGACTAATTGCGACGAGTTTGCTATGGGCGGTTCGACAGAAAATTCCGGTTTTTTTCCGACCCACAATCCGTGGGATCTGGAGCGGGTTCCTGGCGGCAGTTCCGGCGGTTCAGCAGCAGCCCTGTCGTCTGATATGTGCATCTATTCAATCGGCACGGATACGGGCGGATCAATCAGGGAGCCGGCATCTTTTTGCGGTATTTCCGGACTAAAAGTTTCTTACGGCCGGGTTTCCCGTTATGGCGTGCTGGCTATGACCTCGTCCTTGGATACTATCGGGCCGTTTGGCAAAAATGTCGAGGATATTGCCGTACTATTAAAATACCTAGCCGGTCGCGATCCGTTGGATTCGACCACTCCAGATATTGCCGTTGATGATTACAGTGAAGCAATAAATCAAAACATAAAGGGCTTGAAGGTTGGCCTGCCCAAAGAGTATTTTGTCGAGGGCATGGATGCGGGCGTGCGTGATTGTGTCTTGGCCGCGGCCAAAAAATTAGAAGAGTTAGGGGCGGAGATTATTGATATAAATTTACCGCATACTGACTTGGCGGTGGCCGCTTATTATATTATTTGCCCGTGTGAAGTCAGTTCGAATATGGCTCGATATGACGGCATAAAATACGGCCTGTCTAAAAAACATTCTGGAGACTTGCTTGATATATATCTGGACAGTCGCGCTGAAGGATTCGGACCTGAGGTCAAACGACGCATCATGATCGGTTCTTATGCCTTGTCAGCCGGCTATTATGACGCTTATTACAAAAAAGCCATGCAGATCAGGACTTTGGTGCGCCAAGATTTTGATGAGGCATATGAGCAGGTTGATGTGATATTAACGCCGGTCGCTCCGGCCCCGGCTTATAAATTGGGCGAAAAAATAGGGGATCCGCTCCAGATGTATTTGGAAGATGTGTTTACTATTCCGGCGTCACTGGCCGGATTGTGCGGTTTGACTGTCCCAGCCGGCTTTACTAGCGGCCTGCCGGTAGGCATGCAGATATTGGGCAAGAGATTCGCCGAGAAGACGGTGTTGCGCGTGGGGCAAAATTATCAAAAAAATACTGCTTGGCACAAGGAAAAACCCAAGCTAAATTAAAAAAATAAGAAATAATTCAAAAAAAATGGAAGAGACAAAAAATCCTTTTAAGGATCAGCAATTTCTGCTCGGTCTTTTCGGTGGCATTGCCGTTATTGCCGTTATTGGTTTAATTGTTCTAGCCATAGCTTTTGTTAGTGTGGCTCAAAAAACGGGGCAGGTTAAAGGCCAGGCAACAACAACAGCGCCAACCGTTCAGAATCAAGGGCAGACTGGTGATGGTCCGGAGGCGGTGCCGGCGACTGCTCCCGGTATCAGCACTTTCTCAGAGAAGAAAGATGCAACTATTTGCAAGGAAGACGGTAAACCGGTGGTTTATTTGTTTTCCACAACTTGGTGCTCTCATTGTGAATGGATAAAAGACACCTTTGATAAAACGGTCGCGGCTGCAGTTGCAGCCGGTAAGATCAAGGCTTATCACTGGGAATTGGATACCAATGACAATACCTTGACGTCTCAAGTTGAAGATCAGATACCGGAAAATCAAATGGCCGTTTATAATGAATTTAATCCTGGCGGATCAATTCCTACCTTTGTCTTCGGCTGTAAATACTTCCGTGTGGGCAATGGTTATGAGAGCACTGAAGATTTGGCTAAAGAAGTGGCGGAGTTTAATGCGGTAATAGCTGATATTGCCAAATAGCTTTGACCTTATAGAATAGGAAGGGGGGCCTCAAATCGGGGCCTTCTTTTTATTTGTTTGACGTTTTACTGTTGACATTTTTTATTTTTTGCTGTATAATTTCGAGAAGCGGTTTGGTTTTATAACCCGAGCACCAACAGACAAGGAGTACGAGTAGTGGCTAAGATTATGGTGATTGACGATGAGTCATCAATCAGGGCAGTTCTTCGAATGCTGATTGAGACGCTAGGTCATGAAGCAACAGTCGCTTCGGATGGTCGGACAGGAGTCGAGCTGTTTCAAAGCGCTTTGTTGCCCGACCAGGAGCCGTTTCGTATTGTCATTACAGACCTAGTCATGAAGGGAATGAAAGGGGACGATGTCAAAGATGCAATTCGCCAGCTCAGACCAAAGACGAAAGTGGTGCTCTGCACCGGGTATTCAAATGAGCCAATGGCAATGCATCCCCAAGACCATGGTTTCGACGGGGCTCTTATCAAGCCGTTCGATAAAGACTATTTTGCCCGGTTGATAGGGGAGCTACTTCTCTCGTAAGTTAGGTAGAGCAGTCTTTGTAGTTTTTTCCGCGAGCGTCCGGACTATCACGATGGTAGCCCGGACGCTCCTATTTTTTTCAGATAAATTATTGTGGTAAAAAGTGGACAAAATTGTTTTTTTGGGTTAAGTTTATTATGGTTTATTTTTGGAGAGGTCGCATAGTGGGTCGCAGCGTCACAAAAAGGCAACTGCTTGCCTTTTTGTAGCGGAGACGGGCGGCGCGATGTCTGCGAAAGCAGACCGTGAAGCCCCGGAGAGTGGCAGGTGAAAGGCAGAAAGAATTGCAGACGGGTTTTTACAATCTATTTTGGAGAGGTCGCATAGTGGTCGAGTGCGCTCGCTTGGAAAGCGAGTAGGGTGTCAAAGCTCTCGGGGGTTCGAATCCCCCCCTCTCCGCCAAGTTTTACATTCAGCGAAATTGAAAGAAGTTGCCTCGGCGCAAAGCGCCTCGGCATGGTATTTTTCCGCAATTTTGAAGGCATTTTTGAAATCCAAAACCAAAGTGCGGTCGGCAATG
>Ga0265297_10000944_pt1 | contig 75864 bp, 60 predicted proteins | sample Munlanlwell13791_FD_192502 | JGI IMG/M metagenome (GOLD analysis project Ga0265297, IMG submission 192502) | Leachate microbial communities from a municipal landfill in Southern Ontario, Canada - Leachate well 137-91 | ecosystem: Engineered > Solid waste > Landfill > Unclassified | place...
AACTGCATCGACGTTGATTTGGGGTTCCTCGATAAGGAACTGGAGCTTGGTGTAGGTATCGTCGACGTTTGCGTCGTTGATGCCCTGTGCAAGTGCTTCAGCTGCATCGGAGCCCTGGAGGCTGTTTGATCCGAGGAGCTTGAAGATCGTAGTTGTGGATGTCGTGTCGCCGCTGTTGATGAGCTGCTTGTTGTAGACGTATCCCGGGTTAGTTCCGTCGTCAAGTGCGTGGAGAGCGACATCGAATTCGCCGTTCTGCATCGGGTGCTGGACAACCACGAAGTACTGGCCGCTTGAAAGAGTCTTGGTGTCTTCCTGCTTAACTTCGTACTTGAACGAGGCGTCGGAGTTGACGGATGCAGACTTCAGGACTGCATAGTTCTTACCCATGATCCAGATCTGGACACTTGAGGGGTCACCCTGTGCGGTACCTGAAATGTAGATCCTGTCACCCTTGGCAACCGTGGACTGGGATGCGGTCGCGGAGACAAAAGGCTTCTTGAGGATAACGGAAACAGTGCCGTATGCCGCATTTGCAAGGTTCTTCTTGTTGTACGGCTGGCTCACTGCGTAGACCGTGTAGGTGCCTGAATCGAGTGCGAAGCTGGCGGTTCCCCACTTCCATGACCAGGTGTTGTCACCGTTGACTTCGACTTCCTTGAAGTCTGCCTTCACGTTGGTGGCGACACCGGGGTTCAGGGATCCTGCGTTCCTCGGGTCCTTATCCGCGGGATCAATCATTGCACCGTCTTCGGGAAGGTTCGGTGCGATCATGAACAGGTAGGTCTTGTAGGTCTCGGTGTTGGTACCGGAGAACTTGATCTCTTCGCCGAGGTAGTAGGACTGGTCGCCTGCTGCCACGATGGTGACTGCGCCCTGCTCGACGTTGATATCAACTTCGTCGCTCTTGTAGGTACCATCGATGTTTGCCTCGACACGGATCGTGTACTTCTGTGCCTTGGTCCAGTTGTTGGTGGTCCATTCTACAAGCCTTACGCCGCCACCCGAAGTTTTGATCTTTGCGTAGTACCGGGTCCTGTTATAGGAATTAACATCGGTCTTGTTCCTTGCAACATCTTCCCAGATGGTCTTGCCAGCGCCATTCTCGTAGGCGTAGTTACCGATGGCGTGAGTGCCCTTCGATGCAGATACTGCGTCATCAAAGGTGACTGAAGCCTGGTCGTCGACGATCTGCGGGGGCATGTCATCATAGCCACCGGTCATTGCACTGGTACCCTTGACCCATATATAATAGTAAGTGCTGGGTCTGCCGGTAACCGTAACCGTGAACCTTTTACTTCGGACAACGGACTCCGGTTTTGCCTCGATCTTTACTGTAAACGTTGCAAGGCTGAACGTGCCGGAAGCAGAGATGGTCTTTCCTGTGTAATCTGCACCTGCGTTCTTGTAGTTGTCCTTCATGCTGTTGAGCAGGGATTCTGCCCAGAACGTGTAAGTGCCAACCGGGTACGCGTACTGGCCGTTGTTGTCAATTGTACCGGTGACCCAATAGGTCTGCGACGATCCAAAGTACCATGGTGCTTTATCGACGAACTGGTTGGTGATGCTCGTATCCACAGGAGTGCTTGAGACCGTAGTATTGGTCTTCAGTTTGTTATAGGTCGCACCACTCTCGTCCTTCAGCTTGATGGTGATGTACCCGTCAGTTGCGGTGGGGCCGTTTACGGGTGATGCACCAGTATGCAGATAAGCAGCCCAATTGGCGGTTTCCATCATTACTATACCATCGGCGTCTGCCGTGTAGTTCGAAGCGGTGAATGGATAGTTTGAATCAATTGTGGTACTTGCGTTATAGTAGTACGCATAGTATGAGGTAGTAAAGTTCCAACCGTAGGTCATCTTGTTGAAGACAGTACCGTTGTACACTTTATACATATGACCTGAAATCAATTCAGAATACGATGCATTGGCATAACCCGTGGAATTCTTGTTCCAGTCGGAAGAGGAGCCGTCAGGCATATAACCACTTACGCTCGTAGAATCCGCGACACAATTGACGAGGGACGAGATCGTGTTGTTCCTCTGGGAAGCCAGCGTTGCCGGGTGCATGTTGGTGGAGATTTGGAACCCAAGGGCATCTCCCTGAAAAACAGATTTCCCGGTCACATCGTCACCATCTATCCCCGCAGTCCCGGCAGGATTGGTACCCCGGCTGAAGTCCCAGACCGCAATAGAGAGGGTCGGGTCCTGGACGTTGAACAGGGCCGTGCTTGACGGAGTCTTGCCATCCGCTGCGAGCACATACCAGTTTCCGGTGTATCCTACAAAGTCTGTGTCGGCGACCTCGAAGTTCTTGTACGTGTTGTCAAGAACGAGGGTCTTGGTCGGTGATGAGGTCGTCAGCCCTGCTGCCGATGCCCACCAGCCAATGGACTTTAACACCGGGGCATTATCAAGCCCGGTATTGGGCTGTACTGAGTTCAATGCGTGAGTCAGGTTGAGACTATCCTCACCGATAAATACGGTTGCACCAGCTTGAATAATCGTTCCATTCGCGTTGGTGTCAGTTACTGCCGATACCGGAATGATTGCCATCAGCACGAACAGAACGACTGTGGCTAAGATAAGAGGTAATTGTTTCATCAAACGTCAATCCCATAGATCCTAAAAAGTTATACCTTTTTTAATAATTGTAACACTAAATAGTAGAAAAATCCTTGTATTTTAGATCGAATGTGATAAGGAATTATAAATGTAATACTATTTGAACTCCTAAACGTGTATGTTGCAACGAAATAATCGTGTCTTCCATAATTGGGAGTATATTCGAGATCATGGGTTTCACCATACACACCCAATACCGATCTTTTGGATCCTCCGTGGGTCAAGGATCCCCGTCCTGTTCTGTATATTGCAAAAATTCATCTGACGGAATCACGATCCTAAAGCAGGGTTCTATCAGATGCCACGAATTAAAAATAAAACAGATACTTATTATTACGCATGCAAACAATTTTCATACACCGTCCTTTCAGATTCTGGCCATTACCGTTCTGAAATTTCCGGAAAATACCTGTGGAGTGTTCCCTATGGAGAAAAAAGGATTGCTGCTGGTCGGGCACGGAAGTTCCCTCCCTTATAACCAGGAACTTGCTGAAAATACTGCTGCCCTGATCCAAAAGAAATACCCCGAGTATATCGTGAAGTGCGGATTCATGAGGGTCAACAACCCGACCATCCCGGAATCGCTCGATGCCTTCAGGGAGGAACCGATCGATGCCCTCGTTGTTGTGCCGCTCTTCCTTGCAAAGGGAGTCCATATCAACCAGGACATCCCCCGACGTGTCGGACTTCTGGAAGGGGAGACGCGGGGATCGTTTGCGATGAACGGGAGAACCGTCCCTCTTCACTATGCAGGCCCTATCGGCGTGGATCCCCTGCTTGCCGACATGATGATAAAGAATGCGAACTTGGCGCTCACCCTCATCTGATCTCTTTTTTTTAAATCAATATGTAAAAAACTAATACGGGAAGTGAACCTTATACCATTTCCCGCCGCTCCTTCGGGTCCCACCAGACAACGGCAGACCGGTACGTCCCTTCATGAAGGCCGCTTGCACTGTCAGCGAGCAGAGCTGAATGGATCTTCTCCTCTACTTCTGGTGTGAACTTTGTATACAGCGAGTAGAAAACCTTGTACATCTTCATCAGTTTTTCTGTGGAGCGACGGCTCTTTGCTTCAACAATCCTGACCTGCGGGATCCGGCCGTTCTGGTAGAGCAGGTTGAAGATGATCGGATACCCGGGATAGGGGGGGTACGGGATCTCTCCCATGATCGTATACCAGATTTTTTTTCCTAAGGCATCTGTGCTGTCGATACCCTCCACAACGCAACAGTGCCCATGAGTCATCTCCTCCATGCGACTGATCTGCGCCATGATATCACGGAACATCCAGATGACTGTGGAAGTGATGACAAGATCATACTTGCCCCGTAGTTCAGGGATACTGACATCCTGCCAGATCTTGTTGATGATATCATAATTTTCAATTCCCGCTTCCCGCGCATTTTCCCGGATAATGCGGATCATCCCGTCAGCAGGTTCGACTGCTGTTATATGCTCTGCGTGTTTTGAAAACGGAATGACAAATGTCCCCGGTCCGGATCCGACCTCGATCACACGGGACGTATCCCCAACAATACCATGGCCGGTAAGGGCCGCATACACGTTCTCCCCGAACTCGTACTGGTTTGTTTTCCTTCTCTCAGAATAATCCTCGGCGCGCTCAGTCCAGTCATCAATGGAATAATCCCTTTGCATTACCTTAAGACGCCCATCATAGATCTCCTCCCAGTTCCTGATCCAGTCAACCGTTGTTGCAGCCATCATCCCACCTTCCACCAGAGGACGCCCATCCTGCCGGCGATCTTATAAATCCCGTCAGTGGTGTGGCGTGCGATATACTCACGGATGATCGCCCGGTCCTCATCGGTAAGCGGGCGGTACTTTTCAACGAACCGTTCCTTGGATGCGATTGCCGCATCGACAGGCCACATCAGGGAATATGGAATGATATTCACATTGGGATAGATCCCCTCGTCATTCAGGTAATTGAAGAGCGTGATAAACTGATCCCTGCCTTCAATCGGTGCCCCGACACTCTTCTTCAGTTCCCGTTCGCTGACATCCACGCCATGAGCGAGGCAGCAGTATCCCCGGGACACCGTCTCCATCCGGCGGACCTGCTCCAGAAGGTCAGGGAACTGCCAGAGCGCGTGACAGCAGGTGACCATGTCGAACTGGTTTTCATAGTCAGATACCTTCACCTCCTGCCAGGTCTTCGGGATAACCCCGATATTAATCAGTCCCTGTCTGCGGGCATTTTCCATAAGACAGGAAGCCATCTGATGAGAGGGTTCAATGGCCATTACATTCCTGACCCTTTCAGCAAAAGGGAGGGTCAGCGCACCCGGGCCTGATGCAATATCAAGTACGTTCCAGTCATCATGAATGATTCCCTGGTTCAGGAAAACATTCAGGATCCTCCTGCCGTGATCACAATCGCTCGTGTCAACCATTTTTGCATAATCATAGGCGCGCGAGTTCCAGTAGCTGGATGTACTGACACGGCTCGATTCATCCACGCTTTCCTTCCAGGCCTCTTTCCAGTCAATAGATTTTGTCATGCTCACTCCGTCACCCCTTTTTTTGTCAAATCGCTGTTCCTGATAATCCGGGCAGACCTTTTTCAATTTTCATACAAAATTAATAATACTTATCATTTAGTATTACCATATTAAAACTCATTACAATTTGAATCATTGTGCAGATACACAAACCGGGAGAATCGGATGACCACGATTATCGATGTAAACCAGCTGTCCGTGCATTTTCCTCTTGCCACCTCAACAGTGAAGGCAGTGGACGGGGTTGATCTCGCAGTTGAAGAACGCGAGACGCTCGCCATCATCGGGGAGAGCGGGAGTGGGAAATCTGTGCTGGGAACGTCAATCCTGGGATTATTCCCCCCGACCTGTACAGTATCCGGATCTATCACCTATGACGGAGCCGATCTGCTCTCCCTGTCGGACAAGGAACTCCAGTCAGTACGGGGCCTTAAGATTGCCTGGGTTCCCCAGAACCCGGCAAGCGCCCTGAACCCGTCGATGCGTGTTGGCGAACAGATCGGGGAGCCACTGGGCCGGCATACCGAATGGGGACGAGAGAGGATTCACCTGAAGGTTCTCGATCTTCTGTATAAATTCCGGGTGTTACCTCCGGAAGAAAGATTCTCTGCCTATCCTCATTCATTCAGCGGGGGAATGCTGCAGAGAGCGCTCGTGGCGATGGGGGTATCCGCCCTCCCGGAAGTCATCATCGCTGATGAGCCCACCAAGGGAATCGATGTGATCAATAAAGGATCCATTTCTGCCGTGTTCCGCACGGTGCGGGATCAGGGCATTACTCTCATCATCATCACGCATGACCTCTCGTTTGCCCACGATCTTGCGGACCGGATCGTCGTAATGTACAATGGGCGGATCATCGAGATTGCAGAGAGCAGCCGGTTTTTTACCCGGCCGCTACATCCCTACTCCGCGGGGCTCCTCCACTCGCTTCCCGAAAATGGTCTCATCCCCATCCCCGGAAAGACACAGGACCTGGATGAGCACGATACCGGATGCAAATTCCGCTTCAGGTGCACGGATGTAACGCAGCGGTGCTGCAATGAACCGCCCCTGATCCGCCATGAAAGCGGGACGCTGGTGAGGTGCTGGAACTATGATTGAGGGTATCGGACTTACAAAGAATTTTATATCAGAGAATAACCGGAAAAAACATACCCGGGCTATTGAGGATGTTGATATCCGGATCGATAAAGGCGAGACCCTTGCGCTGATCGGGGAGAGCGGGTGCGGCAAATCCACGCTCGGACGGATCCTCCTCAACCTGATTCCGCCAAGCCAGGGGGAAGTGCTCTTTGAGGGACAAAACCTCGCGAAGATGACCCCGTCTGAACTCCGTGCAATCCGGTGGAAATTCCAGATTGTCTCTCAGCATCCCGATAGCGCTCTCAATCCCCGGTGGACGGTTGCCGATTCCATCCTCGAGCCATTCCGGATACATTCGAAAATGACCGGGGGAAGGGACCAAAAAAGGGAACTGGAACGACTTATCGATCTCGTAGGTCTCGAACCCGAACAGGCAGCACGGTTTCCCCACCAGCTCAGTGGAGGGGAACTTCAGCGGGCGGTTATTGCACGGGCGATAGCGCTCGATCCAGCATTCATCGTATGCGATGAACCGACTTCAATGCTGGATGTGTCGATCCAGGCCTCGATCATCCGTCTCCTCCAGGCCCGCCAGAAGGAGATAAAGTGTGGCTGTCTCTTCATCACTCACGATATCCAGCTTGCAAAGATCATGGGCGACCGGATAGCGGTCATGCTTGACGGGCAAATCGTTGAAGAGGGTGCGGGAATCCTGGATCATCCTGCCCATCCTTTCACGCAAAAGATTGTTTCACCGGATCCCCATGAGACTGTGCCCGAACTTGTCCCGGTATGCAACTGCAGCTCCCGGGCCTGCTCGTACCTTCCCTCCTGCCCGTCCCGTTCCCCGCTATGTAATAGTTATCCGAAAATGCAGGAATACGGGGATCGCAGGGTCCGGTGTCACCTGCTATCGTGAACCATGTTTTTTATCCATTCTTACCATGGGGAAAAAACGGGATCATATGAAAAAAATCGATTTTTTACCCTCAGCTTCCACGATACCGGATCCAAATAAGAACCACTAAATAAGAAAAAAAAGTAAAAACGTATGATCAATTATTATGAAGAAACATTTCTGTATTCTGGTGCTCATGCTGTTCATTGCAGTATTAACCTTAGGTTGCACGGGAACGCAAACGGGCATCCAGCAGTCTGCAAAGCCGACAACACTCACACTTGCAGCGCAATGGGAACCAAAGACAATTGACCCCCATGAATATGGGTATACCGGCCAAAGAATCGGGTACACAGAATCGTTGACCGGTGTGGATTATGAAGGAAAAGTCATACCATCCCTCGCAACGGACTGGAGCGTTTCACCGGATGGAAAAACATGGACATTTACCTTAAGGAAGGGGGTTGTATTCCACGATGGCACTCCCTTTACTGCCGAGGCGATGAAGAAATCCCTTGAACGTTCCCTGACCAAATCAATGTCCTTTGCTGCAGTACCCATTGCCGGTATTGATGCATCGGACACCCAGACCCTCGTTGTCAGGATGAATAAATCGTTCCTCCTGTTACCTGCATACCTCTCAAGAGGGGAGGCTTCCGCCCTTAGTTCCTCATCATGGGACGCCAACGGGACTATCATTAAACCGATCGGGACCGGGCCATTCATGTTCGACTCATGGAAACCGAAAGAAGAGATCTCATTAGTCAAAAATCCCAGGTACTGGGGGACAGGCGCTCTGGTCGATAAAGTCGTGTACAGGATTATACCCGAAGCACTGACACGGAACATGTTGTTGAAGAGCGACGAGATCCAGCTTGCGGTTATCATGCCTCCGGATATCGCGGTAGGATACATGAACCAGTCCGGGTTCACGGTCCAGCAGCAGTCAATTCCCCGCGTGCGGATGATTTCGTTCAACAACATCAAGGCCCCGTTCAACGATGCCCGTGTGCGACAGGCTGTCAATTATGCCATCGATCGCGACGCTCTTATCACGAGTGTCCTTGAAGGTATCGGTACCCCGGGAACCGGTCTTTTCCCACCGGATTCTTACTGGGCAAACAAGTCGATCCAACCCTATCCGTACAACCTGGATAAAGCACGCCAGCTCCTTGCGGATGCGGGCTGGAAAGACACGAATGGTGACGGGATCGTGGAAAAAGACGGCAATCCATTCAGGGTAAAGCTTCTCACCTATTCTGAACGGGCGGAGCTTCCCCCGATGGCTGAAGTGATACAGCAGCAGCTCAAAAAAGCAGGGATGGATATGGAAATCACCGTTGGCACCAGCACAGCAACGGAAGGTATCTTCAAAACAGGGGAATATGATATGTATCTCATGGGAAGAGGCGTGCTGTTCACACCGGATCCCGATGAGATTATGATGACTGATTACCATTCAAGCGGAACAAGTAAAAATGCATATGGAGCGTTCCGGTGGAACAACAGCCGGGTCGATTCGCTCATAGAACAGGCCCGGACCACTCAGGATCTGTCCGCCCGCAAGGCGATGTATGATGAAGTACAGTCAATTGTCGTTGCTGAGACCCCCGTTGCCTACCTCAACTACTATGTCAACCTGGATATCACCAATGACAAGATCAGTGGATACCGCAGCCATACAAACGAGTACTGTTACCATCTGGAAAATGTGTACTTCGTATAATCTGCCAGAAAAAAATGATCTATTTTTTTTAAGGAGCCGGGTCCCGGAAAAGCGCTATGCAGGCAATTATTATTCATCGGATACTTCAGATTATACCAGTATTATTAGGGATATCCATCATCACATTCCTGTTGGTTTCGCTCGCTCCGGGCGATCCTGCGGAGATCTCGCTCAAAGCTATCCTTGACACGGACAGTCCTTCCCCGGAAGCGATATCCGTGATGAGAGCGGAGATGGGCCTTGACCAGCCGTTACATATCAGGTACTTTATCTGGCTTTCCCGCGTCGTGCAGGGAGACCTTGGATTTTCTTATCTCTCGCATAAAAGTACGGTCCATGAGATCCTGTATGCACTGCCAACAACATTTTACCTGGCAGCACTTGCGATGTCAATCTCGATAATCATCGGTATCCCGCTGGGAATTGCTGCCGCAGTGAGACAGAACGGGCTCCTCGATCATTTCTGCAGGATTTTCTCTGTAATCGGGAATTCTACCCCGGAATTTTTTATCGCGATCATCCTGCTCCTGGTATTTGCAATCAACTTAAAAATTTTACCGGTAGCGGGGAGCGGGGGGTTCCAGTACTTCATCCTTCCTTCCGTTGTTCTTGCTATCGGCCTTATTGCCATAACATCACGGATCATGAGAACGAGTATGCTGGATGTCCTTGAGGAGAACTATATCCTGACTGCCCGCTCCAAAGGACTCGACCGGAAGACGATTATCACAAAACATGCAATAAAAAATGCCCTGCTTCCGGTCATGACGTATATGGGCACACAGTTCGGCTGGCTCTTTGGAGGGGCTGTCATCGTTGAGAGTATTTTTGCCCTACCGGGGATTGGAAGGCTCACGGTGGAAGCAGTTGAAACGCGGGATATCATGATTTTGCAGGGATGCATGATCACGTTCGCCATAATATTTGTCGTGATCAATCTCGTGGTCGATCTGTCCTACATCTATCTCAATCCGGCGATCAAGTATGAAGAGGTCTGAAATGGATACCGGCAATGTTAGAGAGATGAATCCGTTAACTCAACTGAACGGGCTATGGGAAATCCTCCGGAGCAACAAGACCCTCACGGTCGGGCTCTTTATTTTTATATCGCTCTGCCTCATCACGGTCCTGGCACCGGTCATTGCCCCGCATGACCCGGCCGAACAGACCCTTGAGCTGCGGTTTTCCCCGCCATCGTTCACTTATCCCCTGGGAACCGACCAGTTCGGCCGGTGTATCTTCAGCAGGATCGTCTACGGCGGGCAGATCTCCCTTGCAATCGCTGTTATATCAACCATCGCCTGCGTCCTGATCGGAGTCCTCGTCGGCACGTATGCCGGTTATTACCAGAAACTCGATGCGGTTCTGATGCGGACGACGGATATCTTCCTTGCCTTTCCCGCGATCGTTCTTGCTCTTCCGATCATCGCCATAGTAGGCCCGACACCACTGGGAATAATTCTCGCGATATTACTTCCCGGCTGGGCAAAATTTGCGCGGGTAATCAGGAGCAGTACACTGTCGGTCAAATCCAATGGCTTTATCGAGGCATCAAAAGCAGCCGGGGCATCAGACACGCACATCCTTTTCCGGCATATCCTGCCGAACTGTTACGGTCCAATCATCGAGATTGCTACACTCGGGCTTGGTGCCAAGATCATCACGATTACCTCACTTGGGTTCCTTGGTCTTGGGGTACAGCCACCAATACCAGAGTGGGGGACGATGATCAACCAGGGGCTGCCTCTGCTTGATAAAACACCCATGATAGCCCTATCAGCCGGTATAATGATCGTCCTGTTTGTCCTCGCAACAAACCTGATCGGTTCCGAACTTCGGACAATCCTGGATCCCCGATCGGACACGGTTGCTATCTGAATCGGAATTGAGCGGCCGACAGATAAGGAGAACAGGTCCTGAACGATATCCCCTTTTTTTTCACCGGCAATATGAAAATATGTCTGAAGAAAATAACTGGTTCTTTTAATCGGGTTCTATAAAAGGAACTGCCAAAATGAGGATTAATATCTCCGGTTCATGCGTAGTGTATTCACGGCCAGGTTCCCCATTATCCATATTTTTCCTGAAAAAATGTTCCCATAGGTTATGCCTTTTTCAGGACCAGCTCCTGCATGAGGGTATCGACGACCTCGATGGTTGCCCCCTCTACTTTAGAGAGTGAACCGGACGCGTTCGTCAGGACAACAATTCCCTCTTTGCGCCGGGCTTTGACAACATTCTCTGCAATTTTTTTCTTTTCTCCGCTTTCTTCCAGAATTACCGTAAACTCGCACATTGTATACCACCTTTTCACGATTGGCAGGATCCCTGTATCATATCCATAATCCCCCGGATATCGCAGACAGTCATGGATTCCGGGGCAGTATCAAGAATAAGCTGCCCGTTCCGGTCAGCCTCGGCAACCTGTTCATCGTAACGGACGGGAATCACGGTATCCCCGGTCAGGGACAATTCCTGTATCACCTTTCCAACCTCGTTCCCGTTTTTAACCTTGTTTACAATAACCACCTGCCTTTTAATACGAAGGTCACCGGCGAGTTTCATTACATGCCGTGCAACTTCCATCGATTTCGGGAAGGCCTCGGTAATGACAAGATTGTAATCGTAATCAACGGCCAGGCCCCTCCCGAGGATCTCTGAGCCGGCCTGGGAATCCACGATAACAATATCATACCGGTCGGTCTGGGAAGCGATGTGTTCGATCAGGAGCTTTACGAGCGATATCGAGGAACAGATACACCCGGCACCACCATAAGGTATGGTTCCCATAACAACGACCCGTACGTCATCATACGCATACACTTCGTACTGCCTCAGGATTTCTTCAATATCGATGTTTGGGGGATGGTCGTGATCATAATCATCATCCGAATCATTCCCGAAGAGCTGTTCGCGTATACCAATTTTGTCTTCAGCAAGGGTCCGGATCGTTGTGAAGGGGATACCAAGGGACATTGCAAGATTCATACTGGGATCGGTATCGATAGCAAGGATACGGTATCCCTTCCGGGAAAGAAGACGGGACAGGGTAGCTATCACGGTAGTTTTACCCGCACCCCCTTTCCCCGTTGCAATGATCCTGATCATGTTCAGGCAGTCTCCATCACCAGCGTGGACACGAACACCGTCTCATCGTATTCATCCTCTACCGCTTTCGATGGATCGTTGTGCCGTGCAATGAACATCCAGGTGCCCTTGCGCGTGATGGGGAACTTGACGATGCCTTTTGCGTCAGTTATGCCGGTCGCCAGGTCTTTTCCTTCCGCCTTTGAAACTGCCTTCACGGTCACCCCTTTAACAGGCTTTCCTTCATAAAGAAGAGTCATACTGATATCCTTACCCTTGGCAAGTTGCGGGTTTTCCGGCAGGATATCAAGGATTCCATGGACGTGCCGGGCCTTATAGGCGCCAACATCACCAATAGGGATGATCTTTTTTGCCATCTGGTGGAATGCACCTGCATAGACGATATCCTTATACATCTTCCGCGAGCCCTGCTTGTATTCGTCCTTCTTTGTTTTCGATATCACCAGGGGCGAGAGGTCGACTACCGGAATATAATATCCCGGCTTTTCTCCGGTAAATGTAACGATATGACAATCGGTCTTCGATTTGATCCCGGGAACAATCTTTTTCCTGCCAGGACCATACACAACCGAGGAGATTCTTTTTGCATCAACGTGCCCGTCGGTCTTCATGTTATGGCCGTACATCAGTTTGATGTCAGTTTTTGTTCCCTTTCCATTCTGGCCCTCGAGCCATATCTCGTGACCAAATACCATCAGTACCATTTTATCCATGTTTTAACCATCTCGTGGTTATTTGTAACCAGTGAATTGTGGGCAGTAATAGTAATAATATTTTCTTAATTGATAGCAATAATTCGAAAATCTATTTATTTATTTACACACAATCTGCATATCTCAAAGATAAAATTTCTGATTAAAGAATTATTGTCAAAGGATTACTGATGGGAAACGTGCCTGCCTGGGGGTGTCCAGGCCAATGCAGCTGCTGTTGAACGTCCCCTGTCGGCAAACACGATCCGACGGAGATTTTAGTATAGCGATATGTCAGGATAGAAGATCCCGTAACTGTAACTCATAAACATCACAATCACCGGAACACCAGATTCCAAAAACAGGTATACCAGCAAACACAAGCGATGATGTCTTCATGGATCTCCTGAATGTTCTCCAGCAGATACTGAATTTTTTCTGGCTTACGCTGCCGTATATATTCTTTGGCTTCTTTGTTGCAAACCTGATCAAGGCATCACCGTATCTCGACCTGATCGGGTTACCAATGTCATACATCGCCCGGGCGGCCCACCTGCCAAAAAAATGCTCGGCAATTTTTTCCTTTTATCTTCTGAACTCCTATTCAGCGCTGGGCATGATGTCGGAAAACTATAAGGAAAAAAACCTCACGGATAAGGAAATTATTATATCAGTGTTAGTCGCTTATTTCCCGAAAAGTATCAACAGCGTCACATTCTTCCTTGCACCCGTTGCTCTCTCGGTCTTTGGTATCTGGGTCGGGGGAAGCATAATGGGGGTTGAATTCCTTATCTGTTTTGGGATCGCCATCGTAGGAATTATTGCCGGGCGGATCCTCTTTGACCCCGATACAGGAACTGAAAAAAATCCTTCACTGAATCCCGGTCCTGCACCTTCGCCACAACGGGAAAACATGACATGGATCGGAACCCTGAAACACTGTTTTATCGATAGTGTGAAGGGTTTTTATGAGATCACCATCGTCCTAATCCCGACAGGCGCGATTATAATCCTGTTATTCAATATCGGTGTCCGGGACATGCTGGCTTCATTCCTGGATCCGCTCCTTTCGTCCCTTAACCTGCCAGCTTCATCCATTATTGTCTATGCCGCGGCGTTCATGAGCCAGGTTGCAGCCATTGCTGCAATAGGGACGATCGCTGTTGCGGAAGATCTGACAGTTGTACAGTGTCTCCTGATCTATGTTATCTCCCGGGCGATTCACCTTGGCATTGGCCAGATCAAGTCAGGATTCCCCACAAATGTCGCATTATTCGGGAAGACCCTTGGTTTCAAGGTCTCCGCTATTGATTTTTGCATGTTACAGGGCGCAACGATAATCATGGTCATACTCCTGATTTTCCTGGGAGGGGTGTAAGGTTCAGAAAAAACCTCACATACAATATTATTAAGGATATAACAGGAGCTAAACAATCTGATTGGATATCATTTAGTAATACTTTTATTTTATTATGTGATAACGAATAGTCCATGAATGATCCAATAATAACATTCAACTCCAATCTTGAATTATTACCACCTGAAGATATCGGAAAACTCCAGGAGCTTGCACACGCTGTTGAAACATATCGCATTGTTGCAACAGCAGTGGAACTGGGAGTTTTTGATGCGCTTGATGAGCCGAAAACGTCCGATGAACTCGCTGATCGTCTGGGTCTGCAAAAAAAGCTCACGGGCAAATTCTGCAACTCACTTGTGGCTTCCGGCTTCATGCAACAGACTGAAGGACGTTTCGCGCCAACAGACAGTTCGAAGGCATTTTTCCGGAAAAAATCCCCCTTTTACCAGGGAAATCTCATCAAACTCTGGAGCACCACACGGAATGACCGGTGGAGCCGCCTTTCCGAGATCATCCGCAACGGTCCTGAGGGGTACGAACGTGGCCTTCACGGGGTCTTTGATGCAGGTTTTGTCCACGCGATGGCCGAAGGTGCGGTACGAGGAAGTCTGCAAAAAACAATCGAGTTCATGAAAAACTATCCGGGATTCCGGAACGTAAAAACAATGCTTGATCTTGGTGGGGGCCACGGTCTTTATTCGATTGCCTTTACCCGGATGAACCCGGGTCTTTCTTCAACAGTCCTGGATCTCCCCCCGGTAGTCACACAGGTAACCTCACCGATGATATCAACGTATCATGCGAACCGGGTCACCGCCATTCCTGGAGACTTTACCACGGACAATCTCGGTTCAGGGTATGACATGGTCTTTGCATCCGACGTACTATACCGGGAAAAAACGCAGCTGGATGCCATCCTCGGCAGAGTTCATTCCAGCCTCAATAATGACGGGATATTCATCTCAAAACACTGGCATATCGACGATATTGTCCGGGATGCGACAGCGGTTTATTTCGATCTCATGTTCTCCCTTGCAGAAGACACCGATCGCGTTTATTCTTCTACAGAATTTTCCAGGACTCTGGAATCCAATGGTTTTGAGATCGAAAAAGTGCACGATTTAAATACGCCGTTCCACCCGTCGCGGATTATTGTTTCAAGGAAAGTAGCAAGATGACAGAGACAACACGGTTAAAACGACTGCTGGAAAGGATGGGCTATGACGATGTCGGAGGATTTTCAGAATACAAGAAGATACTGATCCTTCTTGTTATTGCGGCACTCATGTTTATCTCGGCCCTGACTGCGGTTGTTATGGGCAAATACGGGTTCACGGTCCTGGATGTCTACCAGACGGTGTTTACCCACGTCACGTTCGGGGACGTATCGGCAATCGAAAAACTCAACAACACAATCATCTGGGACATACGAGCACCACGGATATTGCTCACCCTGTTTGTCGGGGGGGCTCTTGCAATAGCCGGGGCGGTTTTTCAGGGCGTCTTCAGGAACCCGCTCGTAGAACCATATATCCTCGGCGTTTCTTCCGGGGCCGCATTCGGAGCAGCACTCGGCATCGTATTTCCTGCAATTTTCTTCTCGCTCCAGTTATCCGCGTTTGCATTCGGGTCCATTGCTGTCGCGGTCGCATACCTCCTTGCCCGGGTGCGGGGAGAGACCCCGGTTGTCACTCTGATTCTCGCCGGCGTTATTGTCGGATCAATATTTGCAGCACTGGTCTCACTCCTGAAATACCTCTCCACTGATGCGGCCTTACGAGAGATTGTCTTCTGGATGATGGGGGGATTTTACTATGCCACATGGAATGATGTCCGGGTCATTGCCCCGGTTGTAATAATCGGCTTCATCGTTCTCTGGGCGCTGGGATGGAAGCTCAATATCCTTTCAATGGGTGATGATGAGGCACGAACATTGGGTGTGAACCCGGAGAGATACAAGTTCATTGTCATCAGTATTGCAACTGCCGTCACGGCATTTGCCGTCTCCCTTGTGGGCATCATTGCCTGGGTCGGCCTGATGATGCCCCATGCCTCAAGAATTCTTCTCGGGCCGGACAACCGGTACGTAATCCCGGCATCATTCATGATGGGCGGAATCTATCTGATGATCTGCGACACCATGGCACGGACACTCACGAATGCAGAAATTCCCGTGGGCATCATCGCATCGATCCTGGGTGCCCCGTATCTCTGTTACCTCCTGAGAAATAAGGGGCGGATCATTTTCGGGTGATAGTATGCTTTCCGTGAACGATATCCATTATACCTATCAGAATTTCCCGGTCCTTTCCGGGGTCTCATTCTCGGTAGAACAGGGAGAACTGTGCGGCCTTTTCGGGCCAAACGGCTGCGGGAAGACCACCCTCTTTAAGTGTTGCCTCCGTTTCCTTGCTGCCCACAAGGGAACGGTCCATATCAATGGAGAAGATGTATCGAAAAAGAAGGTGGAAGAACTCGCAAAGATCGTTTCATACGTACCGCAGGAGCATAAACCACCATTCCCCTATCTTGTCCGGGAAGTTGTCCTGATGGGGAGAACACCGCACCTGGGGGGCTTCTTTGGAGTACGGCGAAAAGATAAGGAGATTGCGCTTGACGCCCTGGACCGGCTGGAGATTTCCGATCTTGCTGACCGTCCCTACAACCAGCTCTCCGGAGGACAGCGCCAGATGGTCCTGATCGCCCGTGCGATTGCGCAGGACACGCCGATCATGTTCCTCGATGAACCCACGTCAACCCTCGATTTTCACAACCAGATGAAGATCTGGGAGATCATGCGAAGCATCACGGAAGAGGGAAAGACCATCCTTGCCTGCAGTCATGATCCCAACCATGTGGCATGGTTCTGCGACCGGGTGATCGTCATATCAAATTCCGGTGTTGTCGCAAACGGCCATCCCCGTGATGTGATCAACAATGAGATCCTGGACCTGATTTACAAAGATACCTGCTCGGTACGGTCCACCGATGGCGTGAGGATGGTGATGCCCCGGTGTATTATTGAAAAAAAGGAACAGTGCAGTTCTGGCATCCTGGCTGAACACCCGGATCACTCCTGTAAATGAACAGATACCAAAATATGATGAGATGAAAGAGATGGATTATAAAACAATTGACTGGAACGAGGTCTGGAAGGGCCTCTATGAGAAGAACGTTGGATCGAGAGGACGGGGCGAGTGCGCCACGATCTGGGACTCAAAAAAGAAGGCAGAAGAATTTCTGGCCCAGTCTGATAAAAACCCTGAACGGATCAGCAGGGTGATCGAACGGTTACGGCCGGGTCCCGGGAGTAAGGTCCTGGATATCGGTGCCGGCCCGGGAACCCTTGCCGTACCTATCGCAGGTCTTGCCGGACAGGTGACTGCCGTTGAGCCTGCGGCAGGGATGGCAGAGGTGATGAAAGAATATGCTGCCAGACAAGGGATCTCAAACCTTACGGTCGTTCGGAAGCGATGGGAGGATATCGACCCGGCAACCGATCTCGATGGACCCTATGATATCGTCTTTGCCTCCCACTCGCTGGGAATGCCCGACATCAGGAAAGCCATCGAAAAGATGACAGCCGTTGCATCCAGACAGATCTTTTTATTCTGGTTCGGAGGGGTCACATCCTGGGAGAGACCAATGGTGGACCTTTGGCCGAAACTGCATGGAAAAGCGTATACTCCCGGCCCAAAAGCCGATATCCTCTTCAATGTCCTCTGGTCCATGGGGATTACCCCGAATATGAGCTCGGGAGAACTGGATCATGCCAAGATTTACCCTGATGTCACTTCTGCGATCGGTGATCTCAGGGAGCAGTTCGCCATATCGACACCGGAGCAGGATGAGGTACTCCGGCACTATCTTGAAGAGGTAATGATCCCGAAAAACGGGCAGCTCGCCCTGCCGGGAAAAACAACCGGGGTCCAGTTCTGGTGGGAGGTTTAAATGAAGCGCATTTTTCTTTGTTTTCTCATTATTTTACTGGTAATATCAGTGTTCGGGGCAGGGTGCATGAGCACTCAGGAAAAAACCGGAACGGTGCCGTCCGTACAGGAGACGACCCGAACCATTACCGATTCACGGGGAGTTCAGGTCACGGTCCCGAAAAATATCACCCGGGTCGTGACTGTCTCGGATGCAATGATCGAAGGGACCATGACCGCATTAGGTGTCGATGATAAAATTATCGGGATCGGTTCATCGTGCATTCCGCAGGACTTCACGTACTCCTATCCTCTGGATAATGGAGGGTTTACCAATGGGTCCGGCGGCCGGGACATTGCCAAAGTCCTCTCGCCCAATGTGGCCGGCATGCCTGCGGTAATCAAATCAGGTACTGCCATGAATTATGAGAGTCTGGCGGGACTCAAACCGGATGTTGTCATACTCAGGATCGGTGACTGTGCCCTTCAGAAAAAGGATGATGAAAAGACTCCCCAGACAATTAAGAGAATTGAGTCCCTTGGAATTCCGGTTGTTGTCCTGTACAGTCCGAACTGTTATGACCAGCCAAATCCAAAACAGATCTCGGACGAAATACGAGTTCTCGGGCGGCTTTTTGAAAAAGAAGAAAAAGCAGAACGTATTGCACAGTATCTTGAATCACTGCTGGCTTTTGTCCAGAACAGGACAAAGGATATTCCCGATTCCCAAAAACAAACGGTTATCAGCCTGGGATTATCCCCACAGATTCGTGCCCAGGGCGGTGCGGGAAATGTACATGGTCTGAAAACAACTGAATCATATATCATTGAAGATATCGTCAATGCAAAGAACGCCTACCGGTCCGAGGGAAGACTGCTGGTCAATACAGAACAGTTACTTTTGATGAATCCAGATGCAATTGTCCTGTGCACATCAATGGGTTATCACCCCCCGGGAGAATTATACAATGCAACCTATTACAAACCGCTGCGGTATCTCAATGCCGTTAAAAACAAGAGAGTATCCGCCCTTCCCTGGTCTCCATGCAACTGTGCAATGCGGCTTGAATACCCGATTGATGTGATGGTGATTGCAAAAACCGCTTATCCGGACCGGTTTTCAGATGTTAAGCTGGATGAGTGGCTCCTTGAATTCTATAAAAATGTCTATGGGGTAAATGAAGAGAAGGCAAAAGAGTTGCGAACCGCCCAGTGGATGGACTGGACGGTCGAGGTTTAAGTCCACAGGGAGAGAAAGAGAATTTCATTTTTAGGAAATGTATGAGGAATGTGTGGAAAGAGGTGTGATATGCAAAAAAAGTGGCTGTTCGTGGTTATGATTATTCTCATCGGTGCAATCCTCTGTGCAGGATGCACCCAGCAGGCATTGCATCCTGAAAATACAACTGGAAAACAGGATATATCAACGTCCGGATACAAGACGGTTATCGACAGTCGGGGTGTTGCGGTTAACATCCCAACTGAGATCCACCGGGTCGTCACAATCAGTGATGGGCTTGTTGAAGGAGCAATGATCCGGTTCGGGGTCCAGGACACCCTTGTCGGGGTTGGTTCCAGCTGTATCCAGCGGAATTTCACGTATGATTTCCCCTCGGTAAATGGCAAGAATATCACCTACGTGCGGGGGATGAACCCGGTGCTCTACCTGTACCCGAAGATTGGGACCCTGCCAAGGATTGGCGAATCGAGCGTTGCAATCAATTACGAGACTCTTGCCGGGCTCAAACCCGATGTCGTGATCCTCCGGCTCGGGGACTGCACCCTGCGGTATCCCGATGACGAGAACGTGAAGAAGACCATCTCGACCATCGAGTCCCTGAACATCCCCCTCGTTGTAACATACGGGCCAAACGCGTACAAGACCGCGACCGTATCCGGGATAACTGACGAAATACGTATCCTTGGTGAAGTGTTCGGGAAGGAGACAGAGGCCAAAGAGATGAGCCAGTATCTTGAGGGGCAGGTCAATATGATCAAGCAGCGGACACGAGATATTCCTGATGCCCAGAAACCAAGCGTTCTCATCCTCGGTCTTTCCCCGACGGCACGGAAACAGGGTGGAGCAGGACAGGTATTCGGGCGGGGTACTATTGAATCGTTCTTTATCGAGGACCTGGTGAATGCCAGGAACTCGTACAATGAGGAAAGCGCTACGTTCAAGACCCTGAGTGCCGAGCAGATCCTTGCAAACAATCCCGACAAGATCGTCCTCTGTACCGCTAACGGATATCATCCACCCATGGAAATCTACGAGGCCCCATATTACCAGAATCTGCAGGAACTATCGGCTGTTAAAAATCAGCAGGTATCGGCACTCCCGTGGACCCCTTGCAACTGCGGAAAACGTCTTGAGTACCCGATTGATGTGATGGTGATCGCAAAAGCGGCATACCCGGACAAGTTCACCGATATCCAGCTCTCGGACTGGCTCCTCCAGTTCTATGAAAACCTGTATGGCGTGGATGAAGCCACGGCAAAAGAACTCCGTTCCGTGCAGTGGATGGACTGGACACTCGATAAGTGAGATCACAGGGAGAAAATGAGATTTTTTTTATGCGGGATGTGTGAAAGAGGTGTGATATGCAAAAAAAGTGGCTTTTGGTGTTTACGATTATGGTCATCGGTGCAATCCTCTGTGCGGGATGTACCCAGCAAGTATCGCAATCAGAAAAAACAACTGCAAAACAGGATACATCCACTCCGGGATACAAGACGGTAATTGACAGCCGGGGTGTGGCTGTACAGGTTCCCGCATCCCCGCAGCGGGTACTTGCCATCAGCGACGGGCTTATCGAGGGAATGATGGTTATTCTCGGGGAAGAGGACAAACAGGTGGGTGTTGGTTCGACCTGTGTCCAGCTTTCCTATAAATTCAATTATCCCCAGTCAGAGGGCCCGAACTTATCCTACCAGAATGGCATGAATACTGTCCGTTACCTCAATCCCCGGCTTGCAGACCTGACGCTTGTCGGCCAGTCCGGCCAAGCGATCAATTATGAGACTGTTGCGGGCCTCAAGCCCGATGTCATCATCATGCGCCTCGGGGACTGCACCCTCCGCTACCCGAATGACGAGAAGATACCGAAGAGTATCGAAACGCTCAATTCCCTGGGCATCCCCCTGGTCATCATAAAGAGTCCTCATTTCTATGACAGCCCCAACATGAGTGGATTATCCGATGAGATCAAAATTATCGGCTCGGTCTTCGGAAAAGAAGAACGGGCAACACAGACGGCACAGTACCTTGAAGAACAGGTCAATATGATTAAAAGCCGGACCCGTGACGTCCCTGAGGATAAGAAACCAACGGTGCTGATCCTCGGGCTCTCGCCCACCGCCCGGCAGGCGGGAGGGGCCGGCGTTGTATACGGCACTGATACCATCGAATCGTATTTCATCGAAGATATTGCAAACGCAAAGAATGCATATCAGGAAAACGCGTATTTCAAGACCATCAGTGCCGAGCAGATCCTGGCACTCAATCCTGATGTGATTGTCCTTTCCACGGCATACGGGTACCACCCGGCCGAAGAGCTGTACAATGCTCCCTATTACCAGAACCTGAGGGAACTGAAAGCGGTCAAGGAGAAGCGTGTTTATTCCATGCCATACACTCCCTGCAACTGCGACCGAAGGCTCGAATATCCGCTTGATGTGATGGTAATTGCCAGGGGAGCATATCCGGACCGGTTCAGTGACATCAACTTCGGGCAATGGACCCTTGATTTCTACAAGAACCTGTATGGTGTCGATGAGACCGTTGCAAAAGAGATCCGGGAAAGCCAATGGTTTAGCTGGACGTCAAATGATTCTGTACAGGTATCATCAACCTGATTTTTTTTTACAGGTCCGGAATTATGAAAAACAAATCTCACAGGATCACCCCGTTTGAAAAGACGGAATATTCGGTACCTGATCTCATCAAATTCCACGGGCACCTGGGACCCTATATTGTCCTCGGTTATCGTATGGGAAGGTTTGCACGAAAACAGTTTGACAATTATCCCGATATGGATGCAGTTGTCCATTGCCCGGATAATCCTCCCACATCCTGTCTGGTGGACGGCATCCAGCTCGGCAGCGGGTGTTCGTACGGGCGAAGAAAGATCTCGCTTGTGCATTCCAGCGATATCTTCTGTAATTTTATCAGTGAGGATAAAACACTGGTTCTTCGCCCGGTTACGATAACACTTCCCGCAGCAGATTCACCAACCTATTGGGAGGAGACCGAAGAGATTGCGCTCGCATTATATGATGCCCCGGATGAGAGCCTGTTTCATATTGTCTGACTGTGGACAGAACAGTACAATTGATAAGCGAGATTATTCTAAAACAGTTCGGCAAAATTTGTGATTATTAATTTCTAACGCGGTTATGATGGCGATCACTAACCTTTTTTTTTAGAGAATATCCCTTAATTCATCATGAACATGTAAAAATCTCGAATAGGTTCAGCATTTTTTTTGCAGGGAGAAGAGATCTTCCCCATGGAATTGAGGTACCGCGAACATGCCCTTTTCATTGTGCAAATAAAAATACGTAATAAACCGTAGCACTGATAAACATAAAGATAATACTCATGAGTATCCCGACGGAGTTTTTTAATGCCCCCCATTATTCAGACCTGTAATCTGACCAGAAGGTTTGGGTCAAACACTGCCGTTGACAATCTCAGCCTGACGATCGAGAGGGGGGAAGTGTTCGGTATTCTCGGGCCGAACGGTGCGGGAAAATCCACGCTGTTATCAATGCTCTGCACGATCCTCAAACCGACTTCCGGGACTGCAACCGTTAATGGCTTCGATATACTCCGGCAACATCACGAGGTACGAAAATCAATTGGCATCGTTTTCCAGGACCCGAGCGTTGACGCGGATATGACCGGACTTGAGAACCTCCAGATGCATGCAGACCTGTACAATGTCCCTGTCTCCGAGGTAGATACACGGATAAAATCGGTGCTGGCACTGGTGCAGCTTGAAGACCGGGCCGGAGATTTCCTGTCCACCTACTCCGGGGGAATGCGGAGAAGACTTGAGATTGCCCGGGGCCTTCTTCATTATCCAAAAGTGCTCTTCCTTGACGAACCGACCATCGGCCTCGATCCGCAGAGCCGGGAACACATGTGGGATCATATCCGTATGCTGAAGAAAAGGGAGGACATGACAATCATCCTCACCACTCACTATATGGAAGAGGCCGACCGGCTCTGCGACCGCGTTGCCATCATCGATCATGGGAAGATCGTGGCCCTCGACCAGCCCTCTGTGCTGAAGAACGGGCTTGGCGGAGATACCATCATCCTTGGCACAAAAGACGGGCAGGCACTCTACGACCTGTTCCTCAAAACCAAGGTGTCGGATAACGTGCAGGTCCATAACGGCGAAGTCCGGGTCATGGTTGCCAGTGCCAATATCATTCTTCCAAGAATTATGGAACAGGTATCAGCAGCCAGAATTCATATCGAATATATCTATCTCAACCATCCCGACATGAATGACGTGTTCATCCATTATACCGGTAAGGATTTGAGGCACGAACAGGCCCATGGGCACATCGGAAAGATGGCCATGATGCGAAGAAGGAGGGTGCGATGAGCGAGCTGCGGGGGATCTATACGCTCTGGCTCCGGGAAGTGAAAAAGTTCCTGCGGGAGAAACCGCGCCTTCTCAACGCGTTCTGCCAGCCACTATTGTGGTTGTTCATTTTCGGTACCGGTATGCGGTTTACAGCAGGGATGCCGGGGATCAATTACCAGGAGTTCATCTTCCCGGGCCTTGTCTGCCAGGCAATGCTCTTCACGGCAATGTTCATGGGAATTTCGGTTATCTGGGACCGTGAATTCGGATTTCTCAAGGAGATCCTGGTCTCCCCGATATCCCGGACCTCCATCTTTTTTGGAAAGATGATTGGGGCGAGCACGGATGTGATGCTCCAGGGAATTATCATCTTCCCGTTTGCGTTTCTCATTGGTGCCCACATGAATTTCGTCATTTTTCTTGAGGCGCTGCCGATCATGCTCCTGATCACATTCGGCCTTGTCTGTATCGGGCTCACGTTTGCCAGCGTAATGAAAAGTTTCGAAGGGTTCGGGCTCATCCAGACGTTCATCAACCTGCCGATGTTCTTTTTGAGTGGCGCGCTCTTCCCCCTCACCAATGTGCCGCAATGGCTCCTGTGGGTCAGTTATTTAAATCCGCTCACATACGGGGTCGATGCACTCAGGACGGTTATGATGGGATATGCATGGACACCCCTGTTTCCGCTATATTTCAGTATCTCGGTGTTGCTTGTATTCGATGTGATCATGTTCACCGTGGGGACGTATGCATTCAGCCGGACGGAATAACTTTTTTTTAATCATGACAAAAACGCATGCAGTACAACACGGGAAAAATGTGTCTGAAGATTTACGAGGCGGGTTATTCCCGGGTATCAACCGGATCACCTTTTTTGAACCGTTCTTAGCTGGGACTATGGTCTCTCATGTCCCAGACCATCATTCCCGTCGTAGCAACAGACTCCGAATAATATTTCCCGTCCTTTGACCGGGTGAGGATAAACTCGTGTATCTGGTTTCTCATCGCTGTATCGATATCTTTCGTTGCACTGAAAAAGCCAACAATGCTGTTGACCATCTCATCAACGGTCTCATCACCATGCTGGACCTCCTGCCGCAGAGTCACGGTTGGCCGGTATCCTTTCAGGTACAGGTCCATGAAGGGAAGATAGAATCCATGCGAACCTTCCCGGAACTCCTGGTTGAACAGAGTACGGTACAACTCATTGAATGCCGGGTCCCTTTTCCGGTCCACCCATCCGCTGTAGAAACATATCCCCCGTGATGCCTCCAGCATAAGATTGAATGCATCGGGAGTCTGGACGGCCGGTGTCATGGATGCGATGACCAGATCAAATTTTTTACAGAATCCTTCCGCATCAAGATCGATCTTGTCCCAGGATGCCAGCACTGTCCGGGTTAAGATGACGTTCTCGTCTTCAGCCCGTTGGTTCAGTCTTTTCAACATCTCTGCAGAAAAATCGACAACAGTCACCCGTGCACCCATTTTTGCCAGCGGAATTGCCAGGGCACCGGTGCCTGCGCCAATGTCGAGCACTTCTGCACCTGCAAGGTCAAGACCGGTTGAGTTGATAAGATCAAGGACGGTTTTTAGTTTTTTCTCCCGCCGGCCGTCAGTCATGTTCCGCCCGAAACTCTCCGCCTTGTTATCCCAGAACCCGACCTGCATCGGTCCGCGGTCCTTTGCCGGTAGTGTTGCCTTATGCCAGAATTCTTCCCAGTACCTGCTGTTCTTGTCGTGTGATGTGTCAGTCATGGATTCACGTCCTTGCACAGGGTTTCAATGCACGTGCATACAGCGTGACATTCCCGGACCCTGTCAAACCGGAATGCTGTCGCCGTTTCAGTTCTTCGGCGATCTCTGTTCTGATCGTTTCCTTCATGTCGTCCGGGAGGTTATCCGTGATCCCCCGAAGCCTGCCTCTCTTATCGTAATGCCGGATGATCTCATCCGGCGAACCATAGTGTCGCGTGATGACCCGAGGTTCAACCGAAACACCAGTAAAACCGGCGTCTGTCAGCAGACCAGACAGCTCCTGAGCTGTGACCCGTTTCATCCCGCCGGTGTGTGCAGTACCGCGGGGGAGATTGTGCCGGGAAAGGATGGTATCATTGATATCTCTCATCGTATCCGGACTTCCCTTATCACGGGTGGTCATCCCGACCGTTCCACCCGGTTTCAGCACCCGTAAGACCTCGGTAAGGGCAGATTTCTTGTCATCAATCCAGTGGAATGAGGAGCAGAAGTATGCAAAACCAACAGAACCGGTTGCCACTGCACTCATGTTCTCTGCCTGCCCGACAAGAAAACCAGAATTGCCTTTGGGCAACTGGGAGAACTTTGCCTGTGCAAGAGCGATACGGTGCGAGGAGGGATCGATTCCCATGATACGACCATAGGGCCCGATAATCCCTGCCACATGGACCGCCATCCGGCCGGTCCCGCAACCGACATCGAGCACAGTGTCACCTTTATCGATCCCCATCATCCCTATCAGTATCCTACCTTTTTCGAACTGGTGGTCGCAGTTCTGATCGTAGTGTCCGGCAATCTCCGGTGTATCCCAGTCAATCCCGCTCATACATTCGCATCTCCAGGATAATGCTGAGATTCATCTCTCAGGAAATCATGTTCCCCGTTGGTGTGTTCATGACAGCAGAGCCCGATCCGTGAACCTACCAGCCGTTTGGTATACTCATCAGACGGGGTGAGCATCACATCATGGGCATTGCCGGTCTCAACGATCTTCCCGTCGTTCAGGACGGCGATCCGGTCAGCAATCTTCAGGGTCAGTGTAAGGTCATGGGAGATGGAGATCATGGCAAAACCACGCCGGTTCTGAAGTCCCTTGAGAAGGCGCATCACGTTTGCTGCTGTTGAAACATCCAGTGCGGAGGTTATCTCATCTGCGATGAGCAGTTTTGGCTGCATAACCACGGCCCGGGCCAGGGCAACCCGCTGCCTCTGGCCCCCGCTCAACTCGCCACAGTACTTTTTTAGAAACATACCTGTTGAGGGGAGTCTCACCAGTTCGAGTGCTTCTCTTGCCATGTTCAGCCGCTCTTCCGGGCTGCCGATACGGTTGATGTCAAGCGGCTCCCTTACCGCATCGAGAACGGTGAACCGGTTGCTGGTGGAGCTGAATGGATCCTGAAAAACGATCTGGACACCTTTGAAGTGGTCTCCCATGGTTCCTCCCTGTACGTTCCCGTTCATGAACCGTACACTCCCCTTGTCAGGGTTGATAATCCCGGCAAGGATATGGGCCAGGGTGGACTTGCCGGAACCGGTCTGGCCGACAATCGATAAAACTTCTCCTTCATAGACCTCGATATTCACCCCATTCACAGCATGCAGTGCCTTCCCGTCAGGCAACTGGTAACTGAACCGGAGGTCTTCTGCTTTCAAGAGCATTGCAATCCCGCCACGGTGACATGCAATCTCGCGGCTTTCCCCACACGGCTGCAGGAGGGGGGGATTCTTCCTGCAGATATCGATAGATTGCGTGCAACGGGAGTTGAACGGGCAGCCTTTATGACGGTCACCAACAGGAGAGTCCCCCGGTATTCCCCACAGGTCCTTGTAAATAAAAATATCCGGCGTGGCATGAACCAGGCCCCGGGTGTACGGGTGGCGGGGCCCGTTGAGGATATCCCTCGTAAGCCCGGCCTCGACAACCCGCCCTGCATAGAGGACAAGTAGCCGGGATGCAAGAGAGGAGACGAACGTGATGTCGTGAGATATCACGATCATGCTGTACCCACGGGTCTTCTGCAGGTCGACAAGGAGATCGCGGATCTCCTTTCGTGTAAATGCATCGAGGGCGGAGGTCACTTCATCAAGAATGAGAAGCCGCGGATTGCAGGCAAGTGCCATGGCAAGCAATGCCCGCTGCCGCATGCCTCCGGAGAGCTGGTGGGGATAAACGTCCATCCAGGCTTCATCAAGGCCAACCAGTAAAAAGAGATCTGCACACCGTGCCCGTGCCTCATTCACAGAAACCATTCCATGACGGATCATCGGTTCGATAACCTGGTCTGCAATGGTCATCACCGGGTTCAGGACCTCAAGGCTGTTCTGGAACACGATGGCAATCTCTTTCCACCGGATTTTATCCAATTCAGTTTCCGGAAGCAGCGCAAGATCCGTTCCATCAAAGAAGACCGTACCGGAAACACTGGCGCTGTCCGCAAGAAGACGCATGATACTGATGGCAATAGTGGTTTTCCCACTGCCGGACTCTCCCACAATGCCGAGGATCTCGCCCGGCTCGATATTGAACGAGACTCCGTCAACGGCATTCACCGTATGGCCGTCGGTATGATACTGGCATTTCAGGTCATTAACTGCAAGAAGTATCATTATACCCCTCCATTCTTTCTGAGCCGGGGGTCCAGTACCTGTTCAAGGTCCCGGCCTATGAACGCCAGACTGAGGACGAGAAAAACCAGCGCCACCAGCGGCGGAATGAGCCACCACTGCCAGAACGAGGTGAAGTATATTGCCTTGAAACTGGTTGCATAATACAGCATCATTCCCCAGCTCTTCGAGGTCGGATCTCCCAACCCGAGGAATGCCAGCCCGGTCTCTGCCACGATTGCATATGAGGTGATGGAGATGATAAGGACAAAGAGGATAGGGAGCATTTCCGGCAGGATATGCCGCCGGAGGATATAGACTGGTGTGCCCCCGAAGTTTTTCGCTGCTATGATGTAGGTGTTGTCCCGTATAGCGAGAGTCTGGGATCGGGCAACCCGTGCCGGTTTTGCCCAGCTGAACAGGACAAGAACACAGATGACATTGAGAATGCTCGGGCCCATGAACGCAGAGATGACGATGAGAAGGGGAAAACTGGGCAGGGCCATGAGGACATCGACGGTCCGCATCAGCAGCTGGTCTGTTGGCCCGCCAAGATACCCTGCCAGTATCCCGAGTGCTCCCCCGCCAAGCCCTGCAATACATGCAACTGAAAGACCGATGACAAGGCTCATCCGTGCACCATAACAAATCTGGGACCAGATATCCATGCCCAGTTCATCGGTACCGAGCAGGTGGGTAGGTCCCGGGGGCTCAAGAGAACTGCCCGTGATCTTATCCGGGAGATATACAGACAGGACCGGAGCAAAAAGAGCAACCATAAAAATCAGGATGACCCCGCACAACGCGATCTTGCCCTCTATACTGAACAGGGTGAATATGTATTTGGAACGGTCGATGTAATTCTGCAGGAATGATATGTCGAATGGCCGGTTTATTGGAAGAGATTCAGAATGCATCAGGATCACCTACTCCGTCACCCGAGGATCCAGTTGCCGGTAGACCCGGTCAACAACCAGATTACAAAGAAGGATCGCTACTGCGACAATGAGCAGTATTCCCTGTATCAGCGCATAATCCCGGTTGACTACCGCACTTCTCAGGGTCAACCCGATCCCGGGGTAGCTGAAGACGGTCTCGACCAGCACAGCCCCGCCCATCATCAACCCGATCATAAAGCCGGTCCGCGTCACTACCGGGAGCAATGCATTCCGGAGTGCGTGACGTGTCCAGACCGTTTTCTCCCCGATACCTTTGGCAACTGCGGTGCGTATGTAGTCCTTTGTTGAGACCGTGATCAGGGTGTTACGCGTCAGCAGGTAAACGCCAGTGAGTTGGGCAAGGGAGAGGGTAATAATGGGGAGAAATGCATGGTGTGCAATATCCCATACCTGATCCAGCAGACTGGTGTAGTGTGCAAACGGTGTGATGGCACCTGCTAGCGGGAAGAGTCTGAACTGTACGGAGAAGATGAGAAGGAGGATGATTCCCAGAAGGAAGGACGGGATCTCGGCAAACGCGATCAGGCCCGCCATCATGAACCGGTCCGATCCCTTCTTCCGGTTCCGGGCGGAGATCGTCCCGATGATGATGCCGATAATTGTACTCATGGCGGTTGCGCTGAGGACAATGAGGATTGTCCACGGGAGGTGGAGGAGGATAACACGGGTTACGGGTAATTTATAATAAATACTCTGCCCAAAATCGCCTTTAGCCATGTTTGCCAGATACAGGAAGAACTGTTCATGGAGCGGGAGGTCCATGCCATAGTAATGGATGAAGTACTGGCGTTGCTCCTCCGTCATTATAATAACATCTTCACCTTCGATATCTGATGACAACGTCGAGAACGGGTCGCCGGGCATCATCCTCGGCAAGAAAAAGTTGATGGCCAGTATTACGAGTAACGTTATTACGAACCGGTAAATGAGCGTATTCCTGTCGTTCCCGTTCATCTGCGATTAACCGTCCAGACCATCATGCCAATATGACCGTTTGTAACGGAGGGGTAAATCCCATCGTGAGACGCGGCCCGGTAATACTCACGGATCCACTCTTTTACGGGATTGTCAAACTCACGTCCACGGGCCATAAAATCGATCGCCCTCTCTGCTGCCGCCTCCCAAGGTTCATCCTCTTTCCATACCGTCTGGCTGAAGCGGGTGAGAGGGGTATGACCCTGTGAATACAGGTACATAAACGGGTAGAGCATGCTTGTGACCCGGTTGTTGAAGTCCTCGTGAAGAACGTACCGGCTGATATCGGTGTACGCCTTGTCCCATTCCCGTCTGACAAAACCGCTGTAATAACAGAACTTCTTCGAGCAGGCGGTCATCCGGTCGAAGCATTCCCGGTCCCGGATACCAGGTGTCATAGATGCGATCACGAGGTCGAATTGATCACGGAAATCCATCTGGTCGATATCCGCCGTCCACCAGGAGCATTCAACCGGGGTGAGGACCAACTCCTCGTTTCTGGCAGCGCCCCTCAGCTGGTCGAGCATACCCGGTGCAATATCCAGTGCAGTAACGTTTGCACCTGCCCGTGCAAGCGGGAGGGAGAGGGTCCCCGGGCCGCACCCGATATCGAGCACATGTGCTCCGGCCGGTGAGAAACCGGCATCGTTCAAGAGAGCGAGTGCATCAGCAACCCGCTTTTCCCCATTGTCCCGGGACATGTTCTGCGAATACATGGCAGACCGTTTGCTCCAGAAGGAGGCGAGCCATGTATCAGACACCGCACTATCCTGACGCGATACTGCATCCCAGCAGTCCGCCCAGCACTGTACATTAGCGTTTTGCTGCAATACCTTCCCTCACGAGATAGGTCAGCTTGCTGTGTACCCGTGCGTGATGGTCGTACATATTCATCCACCCATCATACTTCGATACAGTCCAGACATCCCATGTCTTTGTGTAGAAGAGCGGGATGGTCGGTATATCCTCGGCAAGGACATTCTGCATCTCAAAGACGATCTGCTTTCTCTTCGCGTCGTCCAGTTCCTGGACCTCGCTCGCGGCAAGGGTATTGAACGTGTCATTGTGGTATCCGATGACAGATGCCTCCCCGGATACTGTGCTGGCACCGGCTTGTGTTGCGTCATCGCTGTATCGTGTTCGCAGGTAATCCGCATCCTGACCCCAGCCACCGAACCCGCTGACCAGCAGTTCAAAGTCACCTTTCTTTAAGTTGGTATCCCGGGCCTTGCTCTCGAGGGCCTTGACCTGGATGTCAATACCGGCTTCCTTGAGCCGCTCCTTGATGAGTTCCCCAATCCTGACTTCAGTACTGGCCAGACTGAGCGTGAAAGCCAGTTTCTTTCCATCCTTGTCGCGGATACCGTCACCATCGGTGTCCTTCCACCCCGCCTGGTCAAGCAGTGCCTGTGCTTTTATCAGATCGGTTACATATGCGGGCTGGTCAGCATTGTACCAGATGTGGTCATTGGGGAGGATTCCCAGATTGCCCGGGGCACCCGCACCCCGCTGGATCTTCTCTACCATCTCGCTTCGGTTAATTGCATAGGCAAATGCCTGCCTGACCTTTACATCTTGGAGTTCCGGGTTCTTCTTCATGTTAAAGTAGAACTGATATCCCCAGAACGCGGGCTGCTGGACGAGTCGGTACTGAGAATTATTCAGGTACTTGCTGAGTATATCCGGTGTGATACTGGAAAAATCGATCTCGCCCTGATCAAAAGCGATCAGTTCGTTGCTGACCGGGATGAATTCGACGGTCTTGATTGCCACCCGTGGTCCCCAGAATCCTTCGTTTGCAACATAGCGATATGACCCGTGCTCCTTGTTGTACTCGGCCAGCGTGTAAGGCCCGGTGCCGGTGACAGCTTCTTTGTCAAGGAATTTTACCGGGTCCTCAACCTTGCTATAGATGTGTTCCGGAATGATCTTGAAACTGGAGATCTTGTACAGGAACGACGAAACCGGGGTTTTCAGGATGAATTTCACTGTATTGTCATCAATGACCTGGACGCTGTCAATGAGTTCTGTCTCAATCCCGCCGGAGATAGGGATATATTTCCGCTCATAGTCTGTCGTGAACTTCACATCGTTTGCCGTGAAGGAGACACCATCCTGCCACTTGACATTCTTGCGAAGGTGGAACGTGTACTCCTTGCCGTCAGCGCTGATCTCCCAGCTCTCGGCAAGCCAGGGAATAATCCCTTTCTCATCCCTCTCGAGCAGACTGTCGAAGATCATCGTTACCTTGGATGAACCCGGGCCCCGGGGGGAGATCGAGAATGGCTGGGGGTACCCGTAGTCCCCACCGGTCAGGTGGACAATATCCGCCTGGGTCACTCCTGTGCCCGTGCCGGATGGCACTGCGGATCCTGTGCCGGACGATGCTGTCGGAGTACTGTTCTGTGAAACGCATCCGGCCAACAGTACGGTCAGGCAAATGAGTGTAATTACAATAGCACATATACCACTTTTTTTCATAAACATCACTCTGGTAATCATACACTTTTTGTTCAACGGCTCTCTCCTTTTCACCTGCCGTGTGAATAATCCCGAAATACGAGATGCAGACAAAACCACTATCCTGTACCCAGGCACAGGACCCAGTTACTGATAACGGAGTACCGGGGGCCTTTATCGTCTAACCCGTCATATATATTGTCAGGAAGAAACCATGCACAGTTTCTTACATTTTTCATTAAAGTTATTACGAAATAAATCTGTTGAAACTAATTTATTGCATAATTAACACAGATGTTCTATTTTGTATTTATATCAAAACAAAGAATATTCTGGCTCCAAACTGATGATAAAAGTGGATACCTGAATTTTCAAGAAGATTGTTGAAAACATAACAAAACCGATGATGCAGAGGTAATCCATCACTCTGTAATCCGGTGAGATCTACAGCCATCTCCCTTCAGAAACCGGGCCATGCCAGTACCCTCCCGGCGACAAGATCCTGCTTATCTCCCGCTCAGCAGGTTATGCTGCTGGATGACCTTGGCACCCGTTGCAAAGATAAGAATCACAATAATAAGGACTGCTGAATCCAGGACCGGTGAATAGACCCCGTCACCGGTAATTGCCGTATGGAACAGGTCGACGAGATACGTGAGGGGCGACAACAGGTTCGTCCACGCCCAGTCTCCCAGCTGGCTGAGCGGGATGAAGATGCCGCTCACAAATATTAGCGGGAGCCGAACCAGGTTGGAGAACATCATGATATTGGAAGGGGTGTTCGTGGCCGGGGAAGAGAGCAGGGTACCGAGCGAGGCAAACGCAAGCGAACCGAGGAAGAGGGCTGCGAGGAGTACCGCAGGGTTTGTAAGGGGCAGGTGCAGGAGAGATGAGCCCACCATCCAGACAAGGGAAGTAATGACAAAACCAAACACGGCTCCTGAAAGAATATCTCCAAGAACGATACTTTCGATAACCACCGGCAGGGAGACGAGCCGCTCGTAGGTCTTCTCCCGTTTTTCCCACGGGGTGATAAGGGGGCCGGTTGAAGATGATGAAAAAAAGAGCATCATGCCAAGGAATCCGGGAAAGAACTGGATAAGATCAAGATTCCGCCCGATGAAGAATGTGAGGAACATGATAAACGGGAAGAGGAGGCCGAAGATCACGACTGACCCCTTGTAATAATAGATCCGCATATTCTTCTCAGTGACCATCAGGACGCTCCAGATAAAACGCCTGGGATCCATCAGGCTCCCTCCGTCATTTCAATGAATGCCTGCTCAAGAGATGGTGTCGATGTTGCAACCGAGACGATCTTCAGGTGGTTCTGTTCAGCAATTTTCACAAGGTCCTTGACTGCACGATCCGCATCGTCCGTGTACACCCGCCACTTATCCCCCATAGGTTCAACACGCGAGATCCCCCCGGTCATAAGTGTCCTGCCCATGATTTTCTGCTCAAATGCGATCTCAACAAAACCGGAGGTATCATACTGTTTCCTGATCTTCTCCGGACTGTCCGTTGCAATAAGTATCCCTTTGTGGATAATGCTGATGGCAGAGCAGAGGGCACTTGCCTCTTCGATATTATGAGTCGTAATGAGGACCGTGCTGCCTTCCCTGTTCATATGCCGCACGGTGTCGATCACAAGCCGCCTGCTGATAACATCGAGGCCGGTTGTCGGTTCGTCAAGGAAGAGGACCGGGGGGGAATGTACGATGGCGCAGGCAATGCTTATCCGTTGTCGCATTCCTTTGGAAAAGGTCCTGACAAGGTCGTCCTTCCGGCTTTCCAGACCCAGGCGAATCAATATTTCACGGGCATTTTCTTCCCGGGAGACCCGGTCCATCCCGTAACATTTTGCCGTCCAGAGAATGTTTTTTTCCGCGGTGAGATCGGCATAGACGGTACCGTTCTCCGGAATGACCCCCATATGCCTCTTAGCCTCAAGGGGATCCTGCTGGATATCAATGCCACAGATACGTGCGGTCCCGGAATCCGGGATAAGGACGCCGGTCAGCATCCGGATGGTTGTAGTTTTCCCCGCACCGTTCTGTCCCAGAAAGCCGAAAATCTCTCCTTTTTTCACGGTGATACTGACATCGTTGACTGCAGGGACCGGCCCAAAAGACTTGTAAAGATTGTGCGCTTCAATTACATCCATGATTACCGACTCTCACTCTGACCCCCATTGGTAAGAAACAAACGACAGCCGGAGACTGTGTTTATGTATTCCACCCTCTTACCCCCGTTAAAGAATATCCGGGATATCTGAGGAAGCGCCGGTCAACCTGCCCTTCCTGCCCCCGGAGTGTTAAGACGGCACTTCCGATGTATATTTCGCTTTAACATGGTCAATGAACGTGGACCTGTCATACATGACACCTTTTCCCTGCTCAATCCAGAGTACCTTGTCACACATAACACCCATCACATCCGGATCATGCGAGATGAAGACATAGGATACACCGGTCTCCGCCTGGAGATCCTGCATCAGCCGGAGGACCTGAGCCTGTACAGATACATCAAGCATTGAGGTCGGCTCATCGGCCACCACGAGTTTTGGCTTGAGTGAGAAGATCCGGGAAAGTACGGCCCGCTGGACCTCGCCACCCGAGAGCTGGTGGGGATACCGTGCGAGGTGTTCATCCCTCAGCCCGACCCGCCGGATGAGCAGGCCGATCTCCCTGAGCGCTTCATCCATACCAATACCCTTGTGGACCATGAGCGGCTCGGCAACACTCTCTGCAAGGGTCATACGGGGGTTGAGGGAGACCTCCGGGTGCTGGAAGATCATCTGGAAGGACGGGCGGAGTTCCCGCAGTTTTCCTTTCCTCATGCGTGCGAGTTCCATTCCCTGCATTGTGATATGGCCGGAACTGGGATCTTCAAGGCGCATGATACACCGCCCGAGCGTGGACTTGCCCGACCCACTCTGCCCGAAGAGCCCCACGGTCTTCCCGCTTCCGACTTCAAACGAGATCCCGGAGAAGATGTCGCCGTGGCCATATGACTTTGAGAGCCCGGTCAGCTGGAGAACGGGTGATGACACCGGACACCTCCGTTCAGGGATTCCTGTATAAGATCCGGATGTTCCTTACTGCATCTTTCAGAGTGGCAGGAACACCGGTCCGCAAAGCAACACCCCTCGGGAATTGCCATCAGGCTGGGGCTCTGACCGTCAAGCGGGACGAGCCCGTTCTTCGGCATGGCCCTGATCAGTGCCTGTGTGTAGGGATGGCGGGGTGTATTGAAGATCTGCCCGGCGGGCCCAATCTCGACAATCTCCCCTGCGTAAAGGACCGCGATCCAGTCGCAGAGATGTTCAGCAAGATAGAGGTCGTGCGTGATTAGAAGAAGGGATGCGTTATCCCGTTTTTTAATCTCCGACAATACCCGGGCCGTGGTTTCCCGTGCGTGGAAGTCCAGCCCCTTGGTGGGTTCATCGGCAATAATAAGGCGGGAATTTTCTGCGATCGCAATGCTTGTCGTGAGCCTCTGCCGCATCCCGCCGGATAGTTCGTGGGGGTACTCCTTTGCAATCTGCTCGGAAGGGATAAGTCCTACCGTGACAAGCAGGTCGCAGGCTTTCTCCCATGCCGTATTTTTTGCCGTGCCCCGTTCAATAAAGATCTCGCCAATCTGCATACCGTTCCGGAGCAGCGGGTCAAGGGAGCCGGAGGGATTCTGCGGAACAAGGGAGATCGATCGTCCCCGGAGCGCATGCATGGCATCATCCTTGAGCGTTGTGAGTTCCTGCCCGTTAAAAGCGATCGTCCCGGTAATATTGGCATTTGAGGGAAGCAGCCGTATTATTGCCTGTCCTATCACGGACTTTCCCGAACCGGTCTCCCCGACAAGTCCTAATACCTCACCGGATTCCATGGAGAACGACACATCACGTGAGGCATGTACGGTACCTTCCCCGGTCGGGAAGCGGACATTGAGGTCATGGATAGAGAGGAGCGTCATCCGATATTCACCTGATCATTATGGACATCAAGAATGTCCCGCAGGCCTTCGCCGAGGAAGTTAAAGATCAGGACAACAAATGTGATGGCAAGTCCTGGGACAATGACATTCAGCGGTGCGGTGCGCAGGAATTCCTTCCCTGCCCCGATCATGGACCCCCACTCCGGTATGCCCGGGGGGATGCCGAGACCAAGGAAACTCAGGCCGGCAACAGAGAGGATGACATGACCGATATCAAGCGTTGCAAGGATCAACACCGGCATTATTGCATTCGGGAAAAGGTGTCGGATCATGATACGGCGGTCCGGCAAACCGGCAGTATAGGCGCTCTGGACATACTCCAGATTTTTTATCGAAATTACTTGTCCGCGCATCAGACGTGCATAAATGGCCCATTGGGAAAGGGTGATCGCGATGATCAAATTCAGTATCCCGGCGCCCATGAATGCCAGCAGGGCAAGGGCAAAGATAATGCCGGGAAACGCAAGGAGGAGATCAACGCAGCGGGAGAGGACTTCATCAACTACTCCCCCATAATATCCCGCAACACAGCCGACAACACATCCGAAGACAAGGGCAACAGCCACCGAGATAGATGCAATCAGCAGGGAGGTCTGGGCGCCGCATATGGTAAGACTGAAGAGATCCCGTCCCAGGAAGTCGGTGCCGAAGAGATGGGCAGATGAGATCCCCTGATTCTTATCCTTGACGGAAATCGCCTCAGGATCATAGGGGGAAATATACGGTGCAAAGATTGCCACAATGACAAGAATCCCCAGAAGTAACAGGCATACCTGAAAGCCAGGACGTTTCGCTATTTCCCGATACAACCGGTTTTTAGAACTATCGATGGATTTTACTGGTAACATCCGCCGGGTTTCAGGACTGATAATTATTTCTTCACTCATAACGGATCCTCGGGTCTATGAAATGATACGAAATGTCAACAACGAAATTCACAATCAAAAACATCGCCACGATTACGACGATGCATGAGGTTACCACAGGAATATCACGTGCATCGACACTGCTAATCAACAGGTTGCCAATTCCCGGCCAGGCAAAGATATTTTCGATGATGACAGTCCCTGCCAGCAGGTGACCAAAATATACACCGAGGAGGGTAAGAACCGGGATGAGTGCATTTTTAATTGCATGGTTCCAGAGGATATGACCAAACGAGAGCCCTTTTGCAATTGCAAAGGTGATATACTGCTGCCCGAGCGTTTCGAGCATACTTGTCCTGACGATGCGAAGGACAACTGCTGTCGGATGGAGAGCCAAGGCAACAGCCGGTAGTACGATGTTGGCTGGTGACCCATAGCCTGCAACCGGAAGCAGGTTCAGCATCAGGGAGAAGACAAGGATCAGCATGAGTGCGAGCCAGAATGACGGGAAACTGATACTGAGGATGGTCGCACCCCGGATAATGAGATCGCTGGGGCGGTTCTCATGCACTGCGCAATACATACCAAGGGGAATTCCCACGACGATGACAATCAGCATGCTCGCTATTGCAAGGATAATCGTCGGGCCGAGTGCGAGAGAGATTAATGTCATCACGGAAGTATCTTTGTAGACATAGGACGAGCCCAAGTCCCCGCGGAATATCAACCCAGATAACCAATTCGTATATTGAATCCAGATAGGATCGTTCAGGTTATACTTAGAACTGATCTCCTGTGCCACTTCTGCGGATACGGAATCTTCCATTCCAACAATGGTATGACGGGCAACGTTCTCGGCGGTCTCTCCAGGTACCGCATGCAGCATGAAGAATGCCAAAGCGGATGCTGCGATGATGGTCAGAACCAGGAATCCAAGCCTCTTGATAAGGTAATAGTGCATGGTGTCTCCCGAAAAAAAGATGGTGGAACGTGGAGTTCACAATCTCCTTATTCCGTAATGGTAATCTCGTAATCCAACGCGTAGTCATGCGCAGTCGGATCAAACTTGTAGCCCTGGACAGTATCCTTTTTCACGATCAATACGCCATAATCTGCAACCGGGATGATCGGCAAAAGATCATACGCGTCAGCTTCAACCTTGTTCCACTTGGCAAGTCTCTCTTTGTCATCGACCGTGTGCATAGCATCATCGATCTGGGCATCCAGGGTGGCATTCTTATAATGGCCCTTATTGGTATCTCCAGTCGATTTGAACCACTTGGGAAGGATATATCCCGGATCGGGGACCATGGCAATATTATTCGCGACAAGGTTCAGATCATACGTCCCTGCGGATACTCTGTCGTTACCGGCAGCACTGGCCATAACCTCAACCTTGGACTGGATACCAATGGCTTTGAGATCCGATCCGATTGTTTCTGCCATGGGTGAAAGTGCCGGACGATTAGTCGCCGTTATGAGATTAATTGTGAGCGGCTGTCCGTCTTTCTCAACAATACCATCTCCATTCGTATCCTTGTATCCCATCTCCGCAAGAAGCGCTTTCGCCTTCACGGGGTCGTACGGGAGCTGCTCAAGGTTCTTGTTGCCGAATGACATGGAGGGAAGGAAGAATCCCTTGGCGGGCTGCCCGATTCCATAGAGGACATGATTGACAATATCCGTCCGGTTGATGGCAAGGGAGAGTGCCTGGCGTAAGCGGATATCCTGGAGAGGTGCACGATCAAAGTTAACATACAATACGTAAACCCTCGGAGTCAGGTATTTTTCAACAGTGATCCCCGGAAGTGCATCGATACGTTCGGCTTCGTTGTACGGTAAATCAACGGTGAAATCAATATCCCCTTTCTCAATGGCAAGGGTACGGCTGTTATGATCGGGTACTGATGAGAAAACAACACCATCGAGTTTTACCGTTCCGGCCCAGTAATCCGGATTTTTCTTAACTGTAAACACACGGGTCTGCTGATCAAATGAATCGTACATCATGGGTCCGGTACCCACCGGTATTGAGAAGTTCCCCTGCGCATTCAGGGAATCCGGGTGGATGATGCCAAAGTTGGAATAATGCAGGATGGCAGGCAGGATGGGGATATTCGTGTTGGTCGTGACCTCGATCGTATGGTCGTCAATTACCCTGCTGCTCTTGTAATCCGCCATCTCTCTTGATGCCGCGTTGAGTTTACACGTACGGTCAAGGGTAAATTTTACCTCGTTGGCGGTCATCGGCTGGCCATTGTGGAACTTCACGTCATCACGGAGCTTGAACTCCCATGTCGTAGGGCTGGTCTGATTCCAGGAGGTGGCAAGCTTGGGGGTAAGAACGAATTCCTGGGTTGCACCGACAAGCGGTTCGGTAACCATAGCCTTCTCCGTCACAAATACACCAGAAGAAGCCGGATCAATGCTTGTAATTGCCGACAAGTCCGCCATCCTTAGGATTTTGGGACTTGTTGATGCCAGGGTGGCAGAAGCAGCTGATGCTTGCGATGATCCTGCCTGTGTTACCGCGGGGGCATTCGAAGCAGGAGTGGCCTTCGCATTTGTGCTCGTACATCCGGCGATGAGTATTCCTGCAATGAGCAGGAATACCAGTAAACATACAGTAAGTGTCCTTGTTTTCATGATAATCACAACAATACTATCTCAAAATCGGTCCTGAATTCGGTCTTTAGGTGTCTGTTCTTTTTGTCGCAGCGAGAATGTAGTACGATTTGCTTGGTGCGAATCTCCGGTACCAGGGTTGCTGCGGTTTCTGCATCTCGCGGATGTACATCAGGTCCCGGAAGCAGACATCAGTGAACCCGGCATGCTCAAGATAAGAGATCATGGTCTCCTTTGGCATTCCCCCGTCAAACGGGAGGTGGCTCCGGAGCTCTTGGGTATACTGGCTGTGTTTGGTGCGATCGAAGATCTTTGCCAGCCCGTCACTCAGCATCCGTTTTGCCCGGGTTGGAAAGCTCCTGTCTTTCCAGACCCCGTCAATGATGAGGACGTTTCCTCCGGTTTTTAAGACACGGTTCCATTCTTTCAGGGCGATATCCGGATGGGGGAGCGTCCAGAGCAAGTGGCGGTTGACGACGACATCAAACACGCCTTCTTCGAACGGGAGGTGTTCGGCATCCCCAATCTTCAGATCGATCGAGAGCTTCTGGGCATCCGCTTTATGGCGGGCTTTAGCCATCATCGCTTCGGACAGATCGACACCAGTAACATGATTTCCCATTTCAGCAAACAGGAGACCCATCGCACCGGTCCCGCAACCTACATCCAGAACGTTCTGATGAGATGACGGCAGGTTCCGGCTCAGTTCATGTTTCCATGCCTCTTTCTCTTCCTGAGTACCGATTCTATGGCCGGGGCTCATGTCATACGTCGCAGACGACGAGTCCCAGCTTTTACGGACAGCATCCTTGATCTCGGCATCGTTTAACACCATATTAATCAAATAGGTAACACTATTTTAAAATGATTCTTATTTAATTTCATACTAAATGTTATTACTCTAAAAAATTTTAATAGTAAATCGACTTGGTCTTGAAAAAAGTGATCACCAGAATTGAGATCCATTTACTTAGTTCTATCGGAACTTTCGTAAATAGCAGCACCTGAATCCTGATCAGGGAAGTACTCGTAGGGAACTCTCTCTCGAAAATCAAGGGGGGAAATTCTTAACCTTATCTTTTGCTACATAATAAAAAAATATTAAAAAATAGAATAATGTAAAAATATAGCAATAACGAAATTCAAGACAGGAACAAGGGGATCACAGATATCCCGGCAACACACGGGCAGGATAACCAGCTGGCTGAAGACATGCACAGATATGCAGCACGAGATAGAGACCCGGCAAAACAAGGGGGTTATACCCCTCCTGAAAATTAATGGGGATTGGAATCACCCCATTCCGGGAAAATCGTTGTCAGGTGGGTAATATCCCCCACCCCCCTCTTCACTCATAAGTCAAGGAAACAATCTTATTTGATAACCGTTTAACACCTTGACAAACCGTTGAAATGGATCCGGTATAGCAGACGGGCTGACAGTAATCCCATGGGAGAATTGACTTATTCCAGAAAAGCAGGGCGTAATACACAAGATAAAAATTATTTTTTTGATTTTATTACCGGCTTCGTCGCGGTCTTACCGGTAATGGTTTTTTTTGCAATCGGTTTCTTCGGTTCTGCCTTATTCGTCTTTGGTTTTTTAGTCTCTGTTTTTTTCGTTGTTACAACCATTCTGATGTTCAACTCCTATCTGGAAGTATCTTCAATAGAATAATAAGGAGATGAGTGCCAAGGAAATGTTGCATCCTTCGTCAGGGTATCGGGTGGACGAACAGATGAATTTTATGGGCATCATCTCCCAGTGATATCTGTATGCCCCACATAGTAATAAATATTTTTTATTTTGTATGATTTCGTGAGAATTTGTCTAGAGGTCAACTTGCAGAACAATAAAAGATTGATAAATCATTTAGGGAACATGTAATCGTCACTGGATGATGATGAGACAACGGTCGGCGGGTAATGTTTCCCCTTATACATTACCATAGTATCCGTGAGTTACGCAAGTATAAAAAAATTTAATATTATATGAAAATGTCATAAAATACTATCTGGTACTCCATCACATTCCAGGAACCCGGCCATTACCATCGTATCTTCCATAACTTCGCAGGCCAATGCCAGCCCTCATTCAGACAGGCAGCCTTGGGGAAACTGTTCGAAAAAAAGGACACCCTATACAGGAATCACCGCCCCCCCGAAAAGAATTGTCACCCGGGAGGGCAGACCGCATGGCACAAGCATCACGGGACAGGGTGATGACCTTATTCATCGATAGAGATTGTCGTGAGTTTGACCGACTCGACACCCTTATGGGCCATCAGTTTCTCGGCAAGAGCCTTGAGCTGTGAGCCGTCCCCGTGAACGAGGATAACTTCCAGGCACCGCTCATGGGTGACATGGGAGTGGAGCGAGGCCTTGATAACCTCATGATAATCGTGCTCAATTTCAGTAATGGAAGAGAGAAGGTTGCGCTGCTCATGGTCGTATACCATCGTAATGACACCTTCCCGCGCCCCCTTGACATCCGACATCCACTTGTAATAGGTGATGTACGTACGGATCGCATCGCGTATGCCTTCCGACCGCGAGGAGTAGCCGCGGTAGTTCAGGATCTCATCAAACCGGTCGAGCAGGTTTTTCGGCAGCGATATGCCGATCCGGGATAGGTCGTCATCCATGGTCATGGTAATATCCGTTATGAGAATATCATTGCCGGGAGTTTTAATGTTTTTGAACAACGGGGAATCAGAGTGACACGAGATATGACGTTCATATGCCTGATAATTACCGGGGAAATACCAACCCGGGATGGCTCCCGCACCCGGGGTTAAAGAATGATCTCACACCACCATGATGGGGCAGATGCATCCCTGCCGGGGGTAGGGACAGCGCCATCCTGTTCCCATCTACCCTGTCCCATTATCCTGCTGATGACGCGGGATCGCGCAACCGAAGGATTGTCATGTGCAGTCATACCGTCACCTTCCTGAAGACATGCGTGCAGATCGCAAGGAGCCCCCCGGTCAGTACCAGCAGGACGATGATCGGGACGGCAGGGAACCCCCCGACGGTCACGTCCCGCACCGCATCGATGGCATAACTGAGCGGGTTGAAATGCGCAATCGTTGCCAGCCATGCCGGCATCACGCTGTAGGGCATCAGGGCACTTGACGTGAAGAAGAGCGGCATCGAGATCATCGTATTGAACGCGGCATAGGAATCGTGATCTTCGAGATAGAGGGCTATGGTCGTAGCAAAGGTCGAGATGAGGACCCCGAAGAGGAAGAGGATGAAGTAGGTGAGGCCGTACTGCAGGGGACTGAGCAGGGTGGCGCCGATCAGGAGCGCAATCACGAGGATGATGGTGGTCTGGATCAGGCCGCGTCCTGTAATGAAGAGGATCTTGCTGACAAGGATGCTGCTCCTTGGAGTCGGGAGGGCAAGGAACTTATTGAGGAAACCGAGGATCTTGTCAAACATCAGGAGCGCCCCGCCGGAGAGACCGGCCGAGAGCATGGTCATGACAAGGATGCCCGGCGTGATGAAATCGAGATAGTTTCCGGTAAACTGTACCGGCAGGGCAAGCCCGACAAAGATCAGCCATGCAGCCGGCATGACCAGTGCGGATATCACGGCGACTTTCCCGCGGCCCCATTTCAGGAAATCCCGTTTCATGTAGGTAACGATACCGCTCATTTTCTCCTCCTGAGCATAATCCTGAACTTATCAAACTCGAACCCGTGCGGTTCCTCCTGCCGGCCCACGGCCTGCAGGAATACGTCGTCGAGGGTGGGTTCACGCAGCGACATGGACCGGACAATGCACCCGGATTTTTTGAGCGCATCGGCAAGCAGCGGGAGTGCCTCCCTGCCGTTTTCGACGGTAAACGAGACTTCGTCATCGTTCCGGCCGACAAAGGCAATCCCGTCAACGTCCGGCAGGGCAAACATCCCCTCGACCTTTGCGGTTATCACGTCTTTCATCAGCCGCGCCTTGAGTTCTGCCGGTGTGCCGAGCGCGGCGATCTGGCCCCTGCTGATGATCCCGACCCGGTCGCAGAACTGGTCGGCTTCGTCCATGTAATGGGTTGTCACAAAGATCGTCATGCCTTTTTTCCGCAGGGCGCGTATATGTTCCCAGATCCTTTTCCGGGCTGCGACATCGAGCCCGATTGTCGGCTCGTCAAGGAAGAGCACGGAGGGTTCATGGACCAGGGCCTGCGCGAGTTCGAGCCGGCGGCGCATCCCCCCGGAATAGGTCCGTATGAGGTCGTCGGCCCGGTCGGACAGTTCCATCACGGCCAGCGCCTCATCGACCCGGTCCGCGGCATGAGGTACTCCATACAGGTCTGCGAAAAACCGGACATTCTCCCGGCCGGTCAACTTGATATCAACCGCCATGTCCTGCGGTACGTAACTCAGGGATTTCCTCACCATCTCGCCCTCCCGCATGACATCGTGCCCGCAGACACTGGCACTGCCTTCGGTAGGGGTGAGCAGCGTTGTCAGCATCAGTACCGTGGTGGTCTTGCCGGACCCGTTGGGGCCAAGCAGGGCGAAGATCTCGTTGTTTACCGAAAGGGTGAGATGGTTCACGGCACAAAGGACGCCATAATACCTGGTCAGGTCCGTTGTCTCGATCGCATTCATCGCATTATCCCCCCTGGAGATCCCATAATTCAGCGCTGATGTTTCGCATGTACTTTTCCCAGAATATCTTTCAGCCCGTCTCCCCATAAGGGATTGTCATCCATGGTGACGATGTCTACATTGCCCCCCTGGTAATCGCCCTGGCCTGACTGGTCTTCCATCCAGGACTCGATCTCAAGGTAGTTCTTTTTCAGTTCGTCCAGCACCCGTGGATCGGCATCCCAGAGGCTGCGCGTGTGTGCTTCAAGGAGCCTCCGTGCAATCTCTTCGAGGGCATGGGGGTTGTTCTGCTCGAAGAAGTCCCGCATCTCCTCATTATTGACAAATGTGTCCGCAATGTCGTTGAAGATCCAGTCGTCTACTTCCTGCGTTGAGGCTGACCAGCCATAGACCCGGGTCACCCGTTTCATGATATCGGAAGCCCCCTTGTACCCGTGATCTTTCATACCGTAGATCCATTTCGGGTTGAGGAGTTTTGTCCGGACTACGCGGCGGATCTCATCGGAGAGATCCCGCACCTCGACATTCCCGGGCTCGCGGGTATCCCCGTAATAGGGCTTCACGTTGTTGCCGGAATAGTGCCGGGCCGCTGCGGTGAAACCGCCCTGCGTGCCGAAATAGCAGCAGCAGCCGAGGAGGTCCTGCTCATCGGACTGGATCTTGTTGAACGTGACCGAGACCGTCGAGAGGCTGGCTGCAAGGTGCTCGTGGGCATCCTTCCCCTGCACACCCGTCCCGTAGGCGTACCCGTTGTAGGCAACGAAGATATCGGCAAGGTCCGCCTGGGTCTTCCATGCGCTGGAAAGCACGGCAAGGTTGACACCGCTTGCATACGAGCCCGGTTTGGAGGAGAAGATCCGCAGGGTTGCATCGCGGAAACCGGCTCCGTTCTCAACCATGCTTTTCTGGGTGTGCCGGCGCACAAAGTTCCGGTCGGGAGGTTCGTCGAGAGCGGCAACGGCCTGTATGGCATCGTCGAGCAGCTCGTAGCAGTTCGCAAAGTTGTCCCGCAGGATGCCGGTCGTCCTTACCGTGATGTCGATCCGGGGGTGACCGAGCTTGTGGAGCGGGATGATCTCAAAGGACCGGACCTGGCCGTTCTTCTGCCAGACCGGCCGCGCACCGATAAGCCATAGCATCTCGGCAAACATCTCACCATCCGAAGCCATGATGTCCCCTGCCATCCAGTAAAATGCGATGTTCTCCGGGACCGTGCCTTCCTCGCGGGAATATTTCTCAATGAGCGCGTCGGCCAGGCGCTGCCCCACCCTCCATGCAGCCTGTGTCGGGACACGGTGCGGGTCCAGTGAGTAAAAGTTCCGGCCGGTTGGCAGCACGTCCTCGTGCCCCCGGGTGATCTGGCCGGAAGGCCCTGCCGGCACGTACCTCCCGTCCATACCGTGAAGGAGGGCGTCGATCTCCCGGGATCCGTCGATGCGCCGGCTGATCCCGATCACCCGCTCCCGTACTTCATTGAGGGCCTGTACCTGTTCGTCGGATATCCTCCTGCCGAAGATCAGGGGAACTGGGAGTGCCGGGTCTTCCAGCACCGTGGCGACAAAGCGCTCCAGTTCCAGGTCGACCTGTTCGAGGAGGGCGCCGTAGGACATTCCGTGTTCTTCAGAGTACCGGCCCTGTCCCGCAAGGAGATCGGTCAGGTCAAACCCGATGACCCGGGCAATGAGCCGGCGTGGCGATGTCTCGCCGGAATCGAAGCGGATGATGGAACTGATGAACTCCACCCGTTGATCTCCCGACGGGACGGTGCCGAAGATATGCATGCCGGACTGGATCCGGGTATTGCGGATCTTCGAGAGGACCTCGTGGGCCTTTGCGGACATCACGTTAAGGGGCATGCCGTGGTTGAGGTGCATGTCCGCATCAAGATTTGCCCGGACCAGGGCTTCGATGAGCTGGTGCTGGAGGGCGTGGGCCCGGGCCGGGTCGTGTTTTGTGGTCTCGTACTCGGTGAGAATGGTGTCGATCTCCTCGAGGCCTTCGTAAAGCCCGCTGCCGGTCATGACGGTCTGCATGTGATCGACCAGCACCGCATAGCCGCGCCGCTTGGCAATCGTGCCTTCCGCCGGGTTGTCGGAGTTGTAGATGTACAGGAACGGCAGCGTCCCGGCAGCAATGTCCGGGAAACATTCCTGCGAGAGACCGGTCCCCTTGCCCGGCAGGAACTCGAGGTTGCCATGGGTGCCGACGTGGATGAGGACATCGGCATTCTGGACCTTGTCGAGCCAGTAGTAGGTGGCCAGGTACTGGTGGGGCGGCGGGCACTTTGGATCGTGGAGAATCTTGCAGACCGTGCCGTCGCACCGTGAGCCGTAACAGCCGCGCTTGGGCTGGACGTGGATCGTGGCATTGCCCAGCCGGATGCCGGTAATCAGCATCCGGTTGTCGAGCACCATCCCCTCACCGGGGGGCTCTCCCCAGGTGGCGTTCACCTGCTGTTGTACTCTCTCGGGAAGCGACCGGAAATAGGGCAGGTAGGTGGAGAGGTCCATCAGGGCGAGGGCTCCCCCGCATGCCACGATGTCCTGTACCGTTGTCCACCGGAACTCCGAGATCGCCTTTTTCTTCTGGATGGTTTCCACGAGTTCCTTGCCGGATGCCGGCGGGGTAACGGCATACCCTGCCCCCGCCATCTGGTGCAGGATGCGTGCAACGCTCTCCAGCGTGTCGAGGTTGGAGCCGCCGCCGATGTTTGCCTCGGTCCCGGCACACGGGTTGTTGTTTAAGATGAACGCGACCTTCCGCTCACCGGCAGGTTTCTTCGCAAGGTCAATCCACCGCCGGATCCTGCCCGCGATTTTCGCGCACCGATCCGGAACCGCTTCCCGGGTCTTGCCGCCATCGGGTTCGCTCCTGCTGGTTCCGACAAAGACCGGTTCTACCACCCCCTCGAACTCCGGAAGGGCTATCGACCACCCGATGTCCATGGAGAGCCCTTCCGATGCCCGCCACTGTTCGAGGGTCATGTACATGGTTACGACAGGCGAGAATACCGGGACATCAAAGGACCTGAGCAGGTCGATCCCGTCCGAGGTACCGGTCCGGGACCGGGCACTGTCCCTCACCGAACCGAAGAGGAAAGGGATGAGCTTGACCAGCGCATCGATACGGGGAACGCCGTCACGGAGGAGGTAATCGGACACCACCTCGTCCATCCCCCGGGCCCCGAGGGCATCATCCCGGATCGCATAGGTAAAAACCGGGATGACTGCAAGGCCAACTGCCTCAAGACTGCCAATCAGCTGGTCTTCGAGGGCAACGTTGCCTGCCGCCCACGATGTACGGGAGAAGATCAGGGCAACCCGGTATTTCCCATCTGCACGTTCCCCATACCAGGCAAGATACTCGTCGACGCTGGCAAATACCTGCGGTGCAGCAGGATGATACAGACCCTCCCAAGGAACATCCGCTGGGGGTGCTGCCAGGCAGCTGGCACCAAAGAGTTTCCGGTCGATATACCGGAGAAGGTTCTTAAAATTCTCGTCCCCATTGTTGGTGATGTACCGGTGGCAGGTAGTGACAATCTCTGCTCCCACGGTGGACTGGGTCCAGAAGGAGGGGTCGGGCCCGAGCGAGATGACGGGAACTGTTTTTCTGATCACTTCGATTTCCCGGTCCACCTCTTCCCAGAACAGGTCCGAGGTGTGATAGAGGAGGATTACATCAGATTGTTTCATAGAGGCGATTGCCTCTTCCCGTTTTTCCGGTGATTCTTCCAAAACGCGGGTGGGATAGACGGTACACCCGATACCGCATCCCTCCGCTGCGCGTTTCATAACGGGGGCATAGGACCCCCACATAATCGAAGTTATTTTCATGTATGGTCCCATTGTCGGCAGGCTGGATAACTACCTCTTCGCATAACACGTATCGTGAATTTTGACACGTCTATTGTTAAAAATATTGTCAATTATGCTATGCAGTTCTACAAAAATAAAATAAATAATACTTAATTATAAGATAACGTTTAATTAGATTATCCTGCATCTCGTAACATCCAGACTACCGGGACAGGTATTTCCGGCAATAATATTCACCAAGGAGTCCAGCATGCACCACTTCAATGACATCTACCCATTCTCCGCCATCGTAGGCCAGGAACTGATGAAGAAAGCCCTCATCCTGAACGCGATCAATCCCCGTATCGGGGGGGTACTGATCAAGGGGGAGAAAGGTACTGCGAAGTCAACGGCTGCCCGTGCCCTTGCCCACCTCCTGCCGGACCGGCAGGTAGTGGAGGGATGCCAATTCGGCTGCGACCCTGCCGACAAAAACGGCCTCTGCCCTGCCTGCCAGAAGAAACACCCGGATCTTGTCACGACAACCGCACGGATGCGTGTCATCGAACTCCCGATCAGCGCTACCGAAGACAAGGTGGTCGGCAGCCTGGATATCGGGCATGCCCTCAGGAAGGGAGAGAAAAAATTCGAGCCGGGTATCCTTGCACAGGCGCACCGGAATATCCTGTACGTGGACGAGGTCAACCTGCTCAATGATCATATTGTCGATGTCCTTTTAGATGCCGCTGCAATGGGTATGAACTTCATCGAACGGGAAGGCGTCTCCTATGTCCACCCGTCTGCATTCATCCTGATCGGGACGATGAACCCGGAGGAGGGCGACCTCCGGCCCCAGCTCCTTGACCGATTCGGCCTCTGCGTGGATATCGAGGGGATCCATGACGCGGACACGAGAGTCGAAGTGATCCGGCGGAGGCAGAAGTATGACGATGCACCTGATGAGTTCATCTTCGGGTGGGCATCCTCTGAACAGGAGATGCGGGAGCGCATTGTCCGGGCACAGATACTCCTGCGGGAAGTGAAAGTTTCCGACGATATGCTGATGATGATCGCACAGATCTGCATTGACATGGCAGTCGACGGCCACCGTGCCGATATCACGATGATGAAAACAGCCTCGACCATCGCGGCATTCAACAACCGTGCTGAGGTAAACGAGGAAGACGTCCGCGAGGCCGCCACCCTTGTGCTTTCCCATAGGATGCGCCGCCGGCCATTCTCCGAACAGCCGATGGACAGGCAGAAGATAGAGCAGTCCATCCGGAATTCACGGGACGAACGGCAGCAGCCAAACCATGAGAACGAGCACAACCGCCACGAGCTGCCAAAAGAGAACACGATGCCGGATGGTTCCACGACAACGCAGTGTGCCGAAGGTTCGCCGTTCAGGCTTGACCAGAAACCGATCTCACCCCCGCGTCGCCCCGATGCATTCCGTCGCGAGGGCAGCGGGCGGAGGAGCGTGACGGAATCCCACGACGGCAGGTACGTCCGCAACCGGATCCCGGAAACAATCACTCCCGATATTGCGCTTGATGCCACAATCCGGGCCGCCGCTCCCCACCAGCATGGGCGGGTTGGAGATCTTGCCGTAAAGGTTGAACCCGCAGATATCCGCGAGAAGGTGAGGGAGCGGAAGACCGGCAATACCGTCCTGTTCGTAGTAGACGCAAGCGGGAGCATGGGAACCCAGCAGCGGATGACGGCAGTCAAAGGGGCGATCCTCACGCTCCTCATCGATGCGTACCAGAAACGCGACCGGGTGGGCCTTGTGGTATTCCGCGGGAAAAGTGCTGAAGTCCTCCTTCCCCCGACATCGAGCGTGGAACTGGCGCGCAAGTACATGCAGTCCCTGCCGGTGGGCGGGAAGACCCCCCTTGCCCACGGGCTCTCAAAGGGTTTCGAGGTCATCAGACGGGAGCTGATGATCAACCACCACACAATCCCGAGAATGGTCCTGGTCTCCGACGGGAAAGGAAACGTGGGCATGGGTTCCGGCTCTCCCCTTGACGATGCAAAGGAGGTTGCCACCCGTATCCGCGATGCAGGGATCTCCTCACTCGTCATCGATTCAGAAAAGGGATTTATCTCCTTTGGGCTTGCGCAGACACTTTCGGATGAACTGGGCGCAACCTACTGCAAGCTCGAGGACCTCCGGGCCGAACAGCTCGCGGGCGTGGTGAAAGGTATCGGGATGTGAATGCGGTTTCACCAGCGGTCCTGCAGGTTCCATTATTACATACAACAAATCCGGAAAACATATGCCTGACAGCGCATCACCCGTATCGGCATCGGACGTATCGGTTCACACGCTCTACAAAGATGGCAGCGCCCGGCGGATCGCCCTGATCACCGGCCTCTCGCTCCTCGTCATTGCAACCGCGGTCCTGTCAGCCGGTATCGGCACGGTCTCCATCACCCCACAGGACACCATCCTTGCCATCGGGCATTCCTCTGCGGTTACCCTGCAGGACTTCCTGCACGCGTACCTCCCTCCCATTGCCGCGTGGTACGATGCCATCCCGTTCACCATCCCCACCCCCACAAACCCGCAGGCCGAACTGATCGTTGTCGGGTTCCGGCTGCCCCGGATCTTCCTTGCAATCCTCACCGGCATCAGTCTTGCGGTTGCCGGGACGGTCATGCAGGGGCTGCTGCGCAATCCGCTGGTCAGCCCGTTCACGCTCGGGCTCTCGTCCGCCGCATCCTTTGGGGCTGCACTGGCGATCGTGCTCGGGCCCGGCATCCTCGTCTCGTACTTCCTGCTGAGCTACGACATGTGGATCGTGGTTTTTTCATTCCTCTTCGGCTGGCTTTCGATGATCCTGGTCTACTGGATCTCACGGTCGCGGGGCACAACGCAGTCGACCCTGATCCTTGCCGGGGTCGTGATTGGCTATCTCTTCACGGCCGGCGTGATGGCGCTCAAGTACACCACCAACAACGAGAAACTCCGCGAACTGATGGTCTGGCTGATGGGAGGGATGTGGGGGGCGAGCTGGAACGCCGTCCTCCTTCTCATCCCGCTGGTCATTATCTGTTTCTTTCTTCTCGAACGGAAGGCATGGGACCTAAATGCCCTCTCTGCGGGAGATGACGTGGCAAAGAACCTCGGGATCAATGTCGAGCGCCTGCGTCTCTCCGGCCTGATGGTCTCGACCTTTGCCGCGTCCTGCTGCCTTGCGTTTACCGGCATTATCGGCTTTGTCGGCCTCATGGGCCCGCACATCTGCCGGATGATTATTGGCAGCGATCACCGCTATCTTATCCCGTGTGCCGGCCTGATGGGTGCGGCAATCCTGCTGCTCTCGGATACGGTTGCCCGTACCATCATGAGCCCGGTGGAGATCCCAGTAGGCATCATCATGTACGCTATCGGAGGTATCTTCTTTCTCTTCATGATCATGCGGGGGAAAGGAAGGGGACTGTATTAGGAGGTATGACCGGATGGAGATCTCGATTGAGAATGTCTGTAAGGATTATGGGGAGAGACGGGTACTGGATACTATCTCGTTCTCTTTTGGAAAATCCGAGATTGTCGCCCTTGTCGGCCCCAACGGTTCCGGCAAGTCCACGCTCATCAAAACCCTTGCAGGGGTCCACAAACAGACCTCGGGGAGCATCAGCATCGACGGGACGGACATCCGGAAGATCGATCCCATCGAGCTTGCCAGGTGTGTCGGGTACGTCCCCCAGCATTTCACCTACACCCTCTACTCCACGGTCTTCGAGACGGTCCTCCTTGGCAGGAGACAGCACATAAGGTGGTCGGTTTCGGATGAGGAACTCTCCCGGGTGCAGCACTCGCTCGATGTGCTGGAGATGGGGCAGATGGCCGGCAGTTACATGGATCAGCTCTCCGGAGGGGAGCGGCAGAAAGTGTTTATTGCACGGGCCCTGGCTCAGGACCCGAAACTCTTCCTCTTCGACGAGCCGACCAGCGCACTCGATATCCGGTACCAGATCGAGGTGATGGAGACCATGCGGGAGATCACGTGGGAACGCGGGGCCGGCATGATCATTGCCGTCCACGACCTCAACCTTGCCTACCGCTATGCCGACACGGTTGTCGTGCTTCACGGGGGAAAGATGGCAGGCTACGGGAAACCCCAGGAGGTCCTTACACCGACATGCATCAACAAGGTTTACGGAGTCGAGTCGTTCATCGTGGAGAACGAGTTCGGGAAATTCATCGTGCCGTTCCGGGCAAAGGCCGTAATCTAACCACGGGATACTATCAAAAACATGTGCCGGAATGATGATCAGATATCCCTCCTGTCAGCCTTTACTTTTTTTCAGAGAGAGAATGAACCCATTGATATGGTCTTGCTCATCTCCTTGTCCACAACGAGCCAAGTGATCCTGGTATTATTTCTCAGGATGACACTGCCGAATTTCATGCCGTTAGGATCGTATAAACCTTCGATAAAAAAAAGTATCGCCGGCCTGGATCGTGGCATCGGCGTTATCGGCGCTGCTCCCCACTTCCGTGAAGTTTCTTACCAGACTGCTGCTATAGGAGACGTCATTGATGGATAGCGAGGTTTTGTCATCATGCTCCCGTAAAATCACGTTTAAGGAACTGAGCATGAACCCGGAACGTGCTCTCAATGCGTCCAGCGTAAATCTCAGTATCACTGCACCATCAGGACGGTTCAAGAACGCTGTATGGAATTCCCTGAATGCAACGGTTAATAAAACCCTCACCCGCTGCAATAAAAATGTAAAAAGGCCCGGTGACATAGAACCCGACAAGCGGGAGATCCAGCTGACTTTCAATCCCAACCTGACCCTGATCCGTGAAACGACAGAGATTACGATTGGTGCGTACTAACAATCGTAACCTGCGACTCACGCGGGGCATGCGGGAGACCATCACTTCGGATGATCATGAGAGAATAATGTCGTACTCTTCATAGCACTCCCGATACTGCCAGAAGGTTCCATAGGACAGACCTGCCGCTCTCAAATAATAAATTCTTACCAAGTACAATTTTTACTCTCAAAGTTTCAAAACATTAAAACATCTTAAAAATGATATTCTCCTGACAGAGGTTACCATGACCATGGACGACGATCTCTCCCGTATTGGCATCTCATTGCCGAAAAACCTGCTCGACAAGTTTGATGAAATCCTGAACTATCGTGGCTATTCCTCCCGTTCTGAAGGTATACGAGATGCGATCCGCACGTACATCTCGTATTACAAATGGATGTCGGATGTCAAAGGGGAGCGGGAGGGGGTCATCACGATGGTGTACGACCATGAGCAGCGGAATCTTCTTTCTGATATTATGGATATCGAGCACAATTATCATGAAGTCATCAAGGCATCGCTCCACTCCCATATCACCCATGAGCGGTGCCTGGAAGTTATCCTCGTTCACGGGGACGGCTCACAACTTAAGACCCTTGCCGAGAAACTGATGGCCCACAAGGGTATCGAGTCCGTGAAACTCACGACCATCGCTATTGAGGATTAGGTATTATATACCAATATCAGTAAAATCGGGTTTATTACACGAATCCAATACCCATTTCTCAGAAGATTTTTACGATCCCGGATTATCATGCAACAGGCCGGGTTGTCCAATCGTTCCCTGTCGACGACTGAATTGGGGAAACAGTTCTTCCACACTCATCGGTTCCCACGTTGGGGATTCATAAAAAAATGGTCCGGAAGACCCGCCCCATCCGGCTTACTTACTTTTTCTTCAGCGTGAGGTTGACCTCATTGACCATATTGGGCTGGACCATGAATCCTTCATAGGTTGCCTTGGTCTGGTTCTGGACCACCTTGATCGTATATTCCCCAGCAGTCATGTACTGGAATACGTACGGTGTTTTCTTCCCGGTATCCTTGCCATTGATGTAGATCTTGCCTCCCGAAGGCGTGCTTGCGATGGAAAGCATGCCGTTCAGGTAGGGGTCGAGGACAAAGCGGCGAACCAGGTCCACACCGGTAATATGGACGGTGCTTTCAAGGGGATAATATCCCGGCTTCGAGACCCTGATGAGATGGTCCATATCCGACAGGTTCCTGACGAGATAAGGGGTGGTAAGACCCGTGGAAAACCCGTCCACATAGATGTCTGCCCCGGGGGGATCGGATTCCACCCACACGTTGTTGAGAGTATATCTTCGGGGTTCTATCACGTTTTCGCTGGAATTGTCCGCGAAGATCGTGTAGGTGATATAGGAATCGTTTGCATGGAGCGTGACATAATTCTGCGATGATTGTACCGGGATGCTCTCTGCCATATGGTACTGGTGCGAATTCCCGTTTATCGTGAATACGGAACTGTTGAATGCTGTTGAATTGATCACAGGTCGTGCAAGGACAGGGTTCTCATACGAAGTGATAGAGACCGGGGTGATGATCCCGTTAGCAACCCAGACTTCCTTCTTCTCGATGGGGAACTTGATCTTCTCCTGGTTTGCGGACGCCGTGGTACTGAGTTTTACCTGTACGGTATGTTTGCCTTCCTTGAGGCCGTAAATAATTCCCGGGGTGGTAAAGCCGGTCTTCTTCCCGTCAACATAAATGATGGCCTGGTCGGGGCTAGACGTTACATATACACCCCCGTATTTTTCCTGATCCAGGAATTCTTTTTCGGTGTCTGCAACCTTTTCCAACGATAACACGGAAGTTCCCCGTGTTGCCAGATCAAATGTTATCGTCTGGTTTGTGGTAAGAAAAATCCGTTCCTCTACGGGGTCAAAACCCGGCATATCAACGGACAGGGTATGGTTCCCGGCCGTAAGACCCGTGACGGTATCCGGTGTTGCCTTGCCGCGGTACTGGTAATCCACCGAGACGAGCGCCCCGGGGGGGTTGGAGAGGACGCGGACCGCGTACGTCTTGCCGGACTGGTTGAGGACTTCCTCAATCGGACCGGTTGCCAGCAGGGCCGTGTTTGTCTGGTTCACGGTACTGGTGGGATCGGAAGTATCCTCCTCAACATCGGCTTCACCCCCTCTGACCGTGGAACTGCTATTGACGGCAAATCCCCCTTCAATGGCTTTTTTCACCACGAGAATGAGGTTCCGGTTTTCCATGTAATCGCCTTTGGTCTCCCGGCCAATGCTCCCGATACCTGCGCTGTTACCGGAACGCAGGACATCCGTGCTCACGTTCAGCCGCGCAATGCTGATGCCGGAGGATCCGCCACTCAGCGGGTTCTGCCACTCACGGCCATTGAACATGACCCGGTTGTCATTCCCGGATGCAGCAGTGCTGATGGCGTACAGTTCTCCCTGAGATATCGAGGTCATATTGAGCGCGCCGGGGAAGGTGATACGTGTAACGGCATTTTCCGTATCAACGTTGAACTCGGGGTTTGCATAGACAGCGTCGGAACCTTCCCCGATCCAGTACTCGATATCCTGGCCATCCGGGTCCTCGGACACGACAAGGAGCGTGACACCGTACACAGCAAACTTGTCCGGCGTTTCCCCGGTATTGGTAATGGTAAACGACAGGTCTGGGTTCCCGGTCACGATCCCGTCAGGAAGGTAACAATGCGTCTCGACCGGGTAATCGTAGGTCCCGCTCCCTTTCCGGTCGGAATACGTCTGGTCCTTTGTCAGCTGTTCGCCATTCATGTCCACCGTGAGGGATGCAGGGGTCCCGGCGAGGGTATCGGCATTGTAACTCCATGTCGTATAGACATACAGCCGGGCTTCCTTTACCGATGCATTCGGGGTCAGGTTGAGCGTGAGCGGGTAGGTGGCGCTCATACCCTTGCCAAGCAGCCCGGAATATCCCCCGGAGTCCCTGAGGTCAAGGCTGCCGTGCGCGGATCCGTGCGTATGCATTGAGAGGGATTTCCCGGAATACCCCACCGCTTCCGTTGAATTGTCGTTCAGGACTGATGTGTTGCCCCCGGCTGCCTCAAGGATGAGATCGACGGACTCTGTCTGGTCCTCCTCAAGGCTGACGGTTGCAGTTGCGTTACTGAAACCGGGTTTTACGAGGTCGATTGTGTGATCGCCGATAATTACTCCCTCCAGGAGGGAGTCTGACTGGGCCGACATGTTTTTCCCGTCAAGGTATATCCACGCACCGTCGGGATCGGATGTGATGTCAATGGACCCGTTGATCTGGGGGATGGTGATGTTCACTATCGTGGTCTCCTTGTTCCTGACGTTGACGGTTACCGGATCAGGTTCACGGTATTTATCATTGTCCACGAGGATTACCTGCACGGTATGCTCCCCGATACTGATGCCGGGGAAGGTCTGGTTGGTTGTCTTGCCGGTCTCTTCGTCATCAAGCAGGATCTGTGCCCCCGCGGGGTTGGAGGTTATCTCCAGCGTACCTTCCGGCCGTTCCCTGAATGCAACGGTGAGGAGTGCGAGGGGCAGTTTGAAATATCCGCCTGCCCGTTCGTACTTCAGCGTGCTGTCATCTTCCAGATCGATCGAATCGGTGACCTCCCAGTCCACTGTGCCAAAATACTCTCCCTGAGGAGCACCGTTCCCGATAAGTTCGTCGCCATTGAAGGTGTAGGTCCCGTCCACGCTTGCCATGTACAGCGAGGAGAGGGTGGCCGTAAATTCCCGGTCTTCGCTTGCAACGATCTGGGACGTACCGAATTCGGTTTCCCCGGTATAGCCGTTATCGTTCAATGCGCTCATGGGGTCGTGGCCTTCGTTGACCCAGTAATAGATTTTGTCCCCATCGTCATCATTGTAGGCAACGACCAGCGCGATAAACTTGATCCTGTCGTCGAACGAGGGGTCGACTTTCTCGGTCTTGACACTGACACCTACCGTATTGCCGGATAACTGGTTCTTGATATCGTACGCGAAGACATAATCGCTGGTCACCCGGTTGCCATGCGCCAGGTATACCGGGCCGGTCCCGCCGTTCCCGGGGTAAGAGTACGGGACATTCAGTTCTTCGTTGGCAAGGAGAAAATCCCCTGTCCCGTCCCCGTTGGTGTCGAGGCTTATGGTCGCCTTCCCCTCGTAGTTGTTCTGCATGTGGCCGCAATATACCCCAACATACAGCCGTGCCCATTCGATCGTCGTATGCGGGGGCAGGGAGAAGGACTTGTATGCTGAGCTGTGGGGGAATCCCGGGTAGGAATCGTACCAGAGACCTCCCGAGACAACACCGGAACTTACGGTCCGGAGCGGGATGCCGCCCATGTATTCGTTTGCGCTGGCGATCGGGAAGAGTACAAGACTCGTAGCAAGTACGAGTGCTGCGGCAATGCAGATGCTGCGGCCAACGGGTTTTTTCATTGAGAGAAACCTGCCCGCCGCCATGAGGGGAATACATGTACTTCGCACTATTGACAGGATTGTTGTAATGCAGGAACCGTGGCGAGAGGCGATCATAACGGACAGTTATTTATTTGCTATTATTAAAAATTTTATTGAGTTTCATTATAATTCGTATGAATTTTTTTAAAAATATTCTTACCTTGGCCGGACCTGTTCGCAGTCCCCCGTTAAGAACCATCGTTGTGCCTTTGGGAAATTATCCGGGTTGCGGATAGAATACGGGAGTCATATTGGTCCCCGCCACAAACCGGCCGGCATACTCATCCTGAATTGCCGATGGCTGGATATCGCGATACCCCTCCGGGTTGAGAATTCCTGCAAGGTAGGCAAGCCCGACAACCGAGCGGGGCCCATACATGACACTGCCCAACATCACGTACACCTTGTTGTTCCTGACTGCACGGGTGTCTGAAATACCCGTCCGGGCGACAAGTTTGTCCCGGATCTCCCGGAGCTCCGTCTCGTTCTTTCCCGCTGCAGCAACTTTCACGATCACATCCGGGTCCTGGGCCGCAACCCATTCTGCATTGACCTTGGGTGAAGAGACCGGGAGCATGCCGGCGATATTACTGCCTCCGGCCATGGTGACCAGCAGGTCGCCCCCGCTTCCCATGGTCAGGGCAGAATAATCGGAGTATGATTCAATGTATACGCGGTTGGTTTCACCGGAGGTCCGGTCCACTGTGCGGGACTGCACGAGTGACTCATACTGTTCAAGGAACGAGATATACGCCTCTGCCCCATCCTCCCTGCCGGTCAGGTTCCCCAGCCGACGGGCATCGGACGCAAGCGTATCGATCTTGTAACAGTCAATGAGGAGGAGGGGGATGCCGGCCGATGTGATCTGATCGGTATTCTTGGGTGTATAACTCGAATAGCTGATCACCGCATCGGGGTGGAGCGAGAGGATCGTCTCAATATTGGGGGTCTGCCATGAGCCGATACTCTCTTTTCCGGCAAAGCGTGGGCCGAGTACAGGATGGTTCTTTACCGTATCAGATATGCCGACAACCTGGTCCCCTGCCCCGATGGCCAGGAGGAGTTCCGCTGCATCGGCATTGGTGACGATGATGCGCTGCAGGGGGGTGCCGGGCGTTTGCGGGGTAACCGTAGTTGTGACCGGCAGGGTGGCAGACAATGCCGGGGTTATGGGCGAGGACAGGGAGGGGGGGGGTGCTGTTGCCGGTGTGGCTGATGCTTCCCTGCCGGACACGCATCCGGATACTGCACATGCAGCAATTATCAGGAGTATGAGGAGACACGCGGACAGGGCACCGGTTTGATGCGATAATTCTGATGGGGTATTTTTTTTCTTCATAATAACTCAGTCCTTTTCATGAGGGGGCGGATTCACGTTTTCGGAGAGCGCGTGCCCCGTGCATTCACGGGCATCACGTATGCCGGATCGCCTCCACCGGATTCAGCCGTGCTGCCTGCAGGGCCGGGTAGATGCCGGATACCAGTGAAAGGATGACGGCAACGAGAAATCCTGATAGCAGGATCTCCGGAGTGACCAGCGCAAGGTCATAGCGGGCGAATGCAGAGAAGAGCTCCCCGGTCTGGGAGATCAGGTACGCCTTTCCCGCGGTATTGATCACGTAGGAGAAAAGTATCCCAAGCAGATCTCCGAGCACCCCGCCTATCATGCCGATATACAGGCACTCGATCAGGATCAGGGTGACCACATCGCGCTGCGAGGCCCCGAGTGCCATGCTCACCCCGATTTCGCGCGTCCGTTCGTACACCGACATGACCATCGTATTGACGATCATGAGGGCCCCGACAACGAGCGAGATCGCCGCAAAGATCGAGAGGAAGAGGATGACAAGATCCATGAAACGGTTGACGGTCTCGATCTGGCGGAATGCGCCGTTTGCGGTAAGACCGAGAGACTGGATCCCGCCTGCCACCGTGAGGACATTCTCCGGGTTGTCAACGCGTACATACACCGCGTTGTAGGGAACTGATTCATTGGACAGGGCGTGGATGGTATCCCGGTCCATGATGAGCAGGGAATCGAGCTGATCCTCCCTTTCGCGGAGCGTGCCGCCGGACCGGATTGCCAGTTTCCGGTCGGACGGGGCGCCATTCGGCGCATAGTCCCGGATGATGGCCGTGAAGAGATCGCCCTGCCGGATGCCTTCGTATTTCTGCAGTTTTTCGGCAAGTTCGTGCCCGATGACGACTTGGTTAGAACCGGCCGGATACAGGTCCCCTGCAGAAAATACCGGCGTGAACAGGACCCGCAGGTCCTCCGCGCTGATTCCCAGTACGTCGATATACGTCTGGTGCAGCGTGGAGAACGAGACCCGGTACACCGGCCCTGCGGCTTCAACATGGGGTATCTCCCTGATCAGGGAGACCTTGGATTCCGTGATGGGAATGACCGTCTCGTCCCTGACGGACCCGGTGACTTCGATAAGCGTGAGGTCCGACTGCTCTTTTATAGTCTCGATGGCCTGGTGGCGGATCCCCTCCCCGAACGAGACCATTCCCACTACGGCGGCAATGCCAATCGCTATCCCGAATGCGGTCAGGAACACACGCATCCGTTTTTTCAATACCTGGCGTGCAGAGAGCCGGGCAAAATCGGCCAGTTTTTTCATGTGCCGGTCACCTTCCCGTCAATGAGCCGGAACGACCGGTCCGCGTACTCCCCGAACTCCCGTTCGTGGGTGACCATGAAGAACGTGGTCTTCCGCACCCTGCTGATTTCCTGCATCAGGCTGAAGATATCAGCACTTGTTTTCTGGTCCAGGTTGCCGGTGGGTTCGTCGGCAAAAATGATGGGGGGGTTGCTGACGAGCGCCCGGGCGATTGCCACCCGCTGCTGTTCGCCGCCCGAGAGCTCGGCCGGGTGGTGGTGTTTCCGGTCGCCAAGGCCGAGGCTCGTGAGCAGTTCCCCGGCAGTGTGTGCCCGTATCTTCGGCTCATGGTAATTGAAGAGCATCGGGTACTCGACATTCTCCTGTGCCGTGAGATGTGGCAGGAGGTTGAACTGCTGGAAGACAAACCCGATCTTCTGCCGCCGTATCGATACGAGCTGTGACGGGTCCCTGAAGTTCACGGGTACGCCGTCAAGGACAAGCGAGCCTGATGTGGGAGTGTCGAGACAGCCGAGGATGTTCAGGAGGGTGCTCTTGCCGGACCCGCTCCTCCCGATCAGGGTGACGAACTCTCCTTTTTCAATGGTAAAACTTGCTTCGGCAAGGGCAGGGACCCCGCCCCGGTATACTTTGCTCAACCGGTCCACTTCAATGGTAGCAGGCATGAGTCCACCTCACCGGAATACAATATGCAGTACAACGTTCGTCAGGAGCAGGTAATCCCCCCGGTCCTGGACGGCCACGGTATTCGATCGCGGTGCCATGTACGCGGTGACGTCCCGCGTCTCGATACCGATCTGCTGCTGCTGGTCGGAGTCAAAGACATCCACCCACTCCTTTCCGTTCGCGTAGGGAAAGACGAGCCCGAGGATCACCGAAAGAAATTTCGGAAGATCGGAGTCCTGCTGGTGATTGAAGTACAGGGCATTTTTCCGGATAACATCCGAGCGCGTATATCCCCCGGAAGGTGCAACGAGTTCGAGGGTTGCAGACTTCATCCTGGCGGTGTCGATCTCCCGGTTGAAATCCACGCTGCTCGTTGCCATCTCCGGGGTGATGCCATAGCTGTAGTAGAGCATGTCGCAGCCTTCCTTTACAAGAATAAGGCCTTCCGGCTCCGAAGCGCTGCTGTACACGGCAAGGAGGCCGATCCCCTGGATCACGAACGTGCTGTTGCTCTCTGCAGTATTGGCAACCCCGAAGGTGACCGTACTGGTCCCGGGGGGGAGTGGGGCCCCGGAGAAGGCATCCACCCCGGAATAGAAATCACTCGGGCTTGAGAACCCCTTGTTGTCGGTATACCGTACAACCGGTTCGGCACTGGTCCCGTAAGCGGGACTGCTGATGGCGGCGATGGAGGGGTACACGGACTGCTCGTCCCTGCGGCTCCATGCCCAGTAGACATAATACCGCTGGTACTGGACGACCGCATCGTCCGGGAGGGTGACGGTAAATTCTACCGGGTACTGGTCGCCGGGTAGAAGCGTACCGCTGTACGTACTGTTGCCGGTCGAGAACGCGTACCCGCACTTCCCTTCGCAGGTATATGCATCAAAGAGCGGCTTGTCGCCGGCATAGGTTGCAAGGACCGGGACGGCAAGGAGTGCAGCGCAGAGCAGGGCCATCACCGTCCTAGCCCGGGAAATCATAGCGGCCCTGCGCAATGTTATTGTTCCGGTTGCTGTCCTTTATGATCCCTGCTTCGTCTGCAACGACCTTCAGTTCATGGGTGCCCGGGGCGATGAAGACCGGGATCGCGATATCCGCCGTTGCATGTGCCGCGAGGCCCGCCTCGATCTGCTTATCGGCGATCTTCTCGCCGTCGAGATAGACGCTCACGGTGAAAGCCGGGGCATGGCTTCCCCCGTTGTTGGTGATCGTGAGGGGGAGGGTGTACTCAAGAGTGACCGTGTCTGCCCCGGCCGACACGATGATGCCGGGCACGACCAGCAGGACTGCAAGGAGAAGCATTGCTGCCGGAATGGTTGACGGGGGCCTCTTCCTGCTGAACCGCATGAGGAGGAGCACGCCGACGGCCCCGCATACCGTGAGGACCGACAGCGGGGACTTTGTGACGGTTACAGCAGCCTCCCCTTTGTGCACGGGAGATCCGATGCTTACGGAGAGATCGGGGGGGGTCCCGACCGTCAGCGGGAGCGAGGCCGCGTTGTTATCGGTCTTGGAATCTGCCGGCGCTGCCACACTGGCGGAAACGGTATGGCTTCCCGCTTCCGCAACCCAGGGTACCTGCACGACGGTGATGCCACTCGCCGGGATCGTTGCCTGGGTCGTATTCATGGTTTTACCGTCAATCGCAAACGTGACCGGTACGGGTCCTGCCGGCTGATTCCCGTAACTCCGGATCTCTGCAACAAGGACCGCATTTTCTCCCGCAAAGGCGTTCTCTGCACGGATGCTTTCCGTTGCAAGGTCTGTCACCGGACTGCTGCCGGGTCTTGTGACGGTAAGGATCGCCATGACAGGGTGTATGTAATCCTCTCCCTCCGGGGCATCACCGGTGGTTACAATGGACCCGTCACCGTCAAGGTCGAAACCCCGGATGAAGCGTGCGGTGCTGGTCTCCTTCACAAGAGATGTGACTTCGAAGACTTCCATGTCGGCATACCGCGAGGGAATCCCGGTACCCCCACCGGCATCGAATGATATCTCGTCGCCGATGTCCGTGACATTCCTGCCGGACATGTTCCGGATCGGCACCCCGAGGTACTGCCCGTTGAACTGCACGTAATCCGGCTGGCCTTTTCCCCCGGCAAGGAGGAGGACCGAGAGGTTGGCCCGGGTCACACCGGTTAATCCTGCACTGGTGAAGGTGACGTTCGTATCCTCGTGCTTTGTCGGGTTGGTCCCGGCCCAGCCTTCGCCATGGAGGTTCTCGTTGCCTTCCGCTATCCAGTACTGTGTCTGTTCCCCGGATTCCGGATCATCCACTACGGCAGCAACAAGGATCGCGTATACCCTGCCGTCCAGTTTGTTGCCGGGATCGGTCTTGCTTGTATTGACCGTGATGAGGTTGTCACCCCGTGTGAGAAGATCCGTCGGGTCGTATGCGATCCAGTAGATGCCGTGACCCGATTCATAGAGATCGCGGTTCTGGTCCCGGTCGCCGTTGAGGAGATACCTCGCTTTCTTTTTATTATTGATGGTGATGTCCGCCCAGCCGGTATATTTTTCCGTGCCCCCCCAGATGCCGGTGTAGACCCGGGCATACCGGGGCACGGACGGGAGGGTGAACTTGAGTTCGTACGGTGGTTTGTCGAGGCCGTATTCCCCGAACATGAGGACGTCGCCGGTTACGGTCCCCTGTGCGGTTACAGTGAGAGGAATGCCTTCGAAATCGTAGAGAGCTGATACCGGGTACATCACGATACCCAGTGCCAACAAGGACAGGAGAAGAGAGACAGACGTTAATCGTACCATGTATACCATCCCGGAAAAGATTCAGATTCAATATACCTGCTATAATAATTCAGATAAAGATTGTTATTTTGTTGTGATAAGTGATATTATTTTAATTTTCGTAATACCGGTACTTCAGGATCAGGATTCTTCTGCTCCCGTGGCCAAAGAAAGTACTGCATCCTTGCGCTCCCCTGCCACCTGCCGGTCAGTATAATCGTAATGGGAGATTTTTTCGATGATTACATAGAACATGTCCCTGTGCCGGTGATTATACCGGAAGGCCAGTTCCTGTACAAAATCAGGGATCTGTGCGCGTTCCAGATACCGGTGACGGGACCAGAGGGTCTGGGCAAAACGCCAGAATACCGTAAGCGGCGGCCAGGTTCCCCGGTTTTTTGGTGTGAGGATGACGGTTTCCTGGTTGCAGCGATCCGGATAATAGGCAATGAGGCCATGATACTGCTTCTCGCAGGCATCGATGAAGAGGACGGTACTGCGGATCGACCACGGAATCTCCATCTGGATGATTATATCCGGGAAGGGTGTCTCATATCGCTCGATCTCAATAACCTCGGCATGAATGCGGATACCGAAGACGACCGGATCCAATCGCGATGCAGTAGGGTGCTGCAGAATGTTTCCAGCAATTGAAAGACCAGGTCCCGGTACGGCCGGCCCATCAATGATCGCAAGGCGGATCCGCCGGTAGATCCTGTTCACCATCGCACGCTCCATGTGCAGCTGCGCGACCGCTTCATCCGGGGGAATGTCATCGGCAAACATCCTGATTATGCGGATGAACTGCAGGTAGGTGATTTGCGTGTTCTCAATAATACTTCCCCTTCGGAGACCCCAGGTAAAGCCACAGTCGCTGCACCTGCTCCGGCCCCGGCTTACGGATACCACCCGGGTACTGCCGCACAGGGTGCAGGGCTGAACGGCCCGGAGGATTCCGGCACCTATCAGGAACTTCTTTGCAGCGGATTCATTGCGTATCAGGTTCTCATTGATGACACTCATTTTATCATCCCGTTCCAAGGATTTGATTTATTAATAATAAATTATCAGTAATTTTTTCCATTACGTAATACTTTTTTAAAAAAAGTATTACATTCTATTTATAAATTTTGAAACTGCCCGGGCCCGTGAACTGTGATATCCCCGGTTACCAAGATTGCACGCAACCTCTCCAAAGGGTTCACCGTAGTGCGGGAATGTGCCGGGGATTAAACGCCCTGCGCTGATGAGCGTTTTATTCAATTCCAATAAGGAGTGTCACACAATATGGTTCAATTAATAATACGGAATCAATTTGGATATTCACTGTGTTAACAACCTGCTATGAAAATAATACTATACTATTAATAATGTGCAAAAACGGGTTGTGAATAATTATGTACAGTATTTACAGAGATTATCATGCACTCTGAATTTACACATTACTTATTAGTGCAATTTTCAAAAGGCGCACCGATCCCAGGCATCAGAAACGCCCGGCAATTGCAGGTAACCGGGGCTCAATTATCCAGGGGCGCATACCGCGTATGAAAAATCTACGGCTCATGAAACCGGGGCCGCCATCGGTATTGCAGGGAATAATTCCGGTAACCGGATCACGTGCAATCGCCCCCCAGCCCGATCGGGCTTTTGACTTGGGCCGCACGGATCCCTGCGGCCGGCACCGGGATTTCAGGATCTATATTCCGGAATCAGGATTCGCTACCCCCACAGCCATGGGGGGAATATCGTAGCCGGCGGCAGATTTCATTTCATTCTCATCTGGCTGCTGCTTTGCGATTACGATGCTGGCGATGCCGGTTCGTTGGCAGGGATTTGTTAGGGTCCGTTGATCATATCCGAAGCAACCGGAGATAATCTTCCCGTGTCATCCCAACGGTTTTCATATTATTAAGAATTATTGTGACCGGGACTTCATCGTAACGGGGTATCACAACTGCCCGTTTGGCAGCCGGGTGATGGTAGATCAGATGATCGCCGCTCTGGCGGACGAATGTGCATCCCGATTTTTCAAATATCCTGACTTGAGTTTTCCAGTCAGTGGGGGATATTTTTTTTCATCGGGCATCACAGGGAAATGTATCAGAAAAATGAACCGGAACGGATCCTCATTTCCAGCAGGAGGTTTTTATGGGCACTACAATACGGGAATCGGGATCCGGATCTCTTCGAAACATACGATTTTTTTGCCGGTCTTTATGACATCGCCATCCCGGATATACCCGGATTCGCTGAGCAGATCGTCAAGTGTCCCCAGTTTTGCGATCTCTTCCAGCTGGATCGTGATGACTTCCGCTAAATTCTTACGCGCTTCCTCTTGCGTGTGACCGCAGCTGGCGATATCGAGTTCCGGGCAGTATGAAGTATACATGCCTCCCTCCTTCCAGATTTCAGCAGTAGTGATGAGATCCCGCATACGTTTTCCGCCCCTATCCACTTGTATATCCGTACCTGTTAATGAGGTATGTGGTGACCGTTTTTGTGTAACGAATCTTTCAATGAAATGAGGTTGCGGAAAAAAACCGCAGGATTCATTGATGGAGTTTTAAGTCGTCATGTCTGTGCCGTGCTCTTCCGCACTGACGGCAAACGCGATCAGAATCCGGGAACGCTTCTTTCCTGATAATATCTACAATTCCTTGACCGGTTTTCCCCAATCACTATTTCCTTGCCTGGCACACACGTTCCCGTGTCGCCAGCAGGGGACGCGATCCTGCGCGCTTTCCGGCTCTTCCAGGTATTGTTTTCGGAGGGGCACGGATGCGCTCGCCCAGATAAAATCTGTGCGAAAAAAAAACGGCATACCTTTTACAGGGATCCTTGCAGCCGGGATATCCCGACGATGTAAGATCAGTTCTTTTTCAGAATGCCATCCCTGAATTTTTCAAGGGGCATAGTATCCGGTTTGAAAAATCCGGCATTTTCCAGGACTGCGGGAACCCGGTACCTGATCAGGTTCTTGTCGGAGGTCAGGAAATAATCAGAAGCATATGCCATCGCATATGCCAGATGAGTACGATCCGTGGGTTCCCGGATCATCCTGCTGTCGATCTCCACTTCCCCCATCTGGTAACATAGGATTCTTACATAGTCATTCGGGAAATGAATCGCGACATTCCAGTCATCAAGTGCCTGATTCAGGTACGTGATATAATCTATCGCATTCGAATGTTCATGCATCTGGGCAAGTGCCTCGCCAAGAACCGAGATGGACGTCCTGATCTGGTAATCCATGTTCAATGCATGTTCCAGAATGGTCGCGGTCTGGGGGGATTCGATACCCTGAAAGAATATTGTAGTATCAAGAAAAAGAGAAGCTTTCATGGGGTGATAGCTTTGAGCCGCTTCATTGTTTCGCGGTATTCCGCCTCATCAATCGCAGATGAGATCTTTCCCCGGGTAACCGCACCGCCATAGGGGAGCATCCCTCTCTGGTAGGGTTTCCCGATTACCTCTTCCGGTTTGAATTTTTTCGCTGGCATTTTTGAGAACTCCTGTACTATCGGATTGGTATGGTGAATCTGATAATGGTTGTGTTGGATTCACTCAATAGAGGCTATCTCCCCTTTTAGGAGGACATCGGCAAAATAGTAAATGTGGATATTGGTATCAAAGAGGTACCGTTTCACGTCCGTTCCCATTCCTGCCGCAGGCACATTAGTTCACGCTCGAAATCCAGTTCAAGATTGCGATAAATTCCGGAAGACTTTTAGGATATGGAGTTATAACAGGGGGCCTCCTGTACCCGGGCAATGAAAAATGATGATATCGCTTCAAAATTGAAAAAAACTAAACGATTATACGCGATTCTCTTTTATAAGGCGCTCCATTATCCCGCTGCCAACCGTATTGAAATCCTTCCAAACGCCAGTCCTTCCGTTCTTTGATAGTATCCCCGCTTCCCTTGCGTATAACTCTGGATGAACCGGACCTTGAGTCTGCACGGCCGAACGCCTCGCTATTCCGTACTGATCCTATCGTACACTATTCGTGCCGATTCCACGACGATTCCGGCAGACTCTGCATTATAGATGCAACCATAATCGGCACCTTCCCTGAGATCCATGGCAAAGGAAAAATGATCCAGTACATCCGGCCCGAGTTCCCCCTCATCGACCAGCAGTGCCTCGACTGCATGCCTGAGGCACCGGTGGCTCTTTTCGCGGTAACCTTTCGCAAATATCCGGGATCTCAACGAGTGGAAGAGTGAATAATATCCCTGAATGATTGCCCACTTCACCTGGTTTTGGCCAAGCGAATGTTCAGCCGCCACGAGATCCGCCGCTGCTTCCTCGCGTTCTTTTTCTACCAGCGCGGGATCGACCGGGATTTTTACGATCTTTCCCCGTTCGAGACATTCCTCAAACCGGTACCTCACAGCATCTCACCTGCAAGAAGTTTTCCTGTGCGTATCCTTTCGAAGAACGGGCGGTCGCGGGTCCGGAGCTGCTGTGCCTCATCTGGGGATACGAGAACCGGAGAGATTTTCCGGGAAATGGTGTCACCACACCGTGAGATGAGGTCGGATACTTCCGGCCGGTTGGCAGTTTCGATATAGAGATCGATATCGCTGTCGGCGGTATCTTCTCCGGTAGCGCAACTCCCGAACAGGATCATCCGTATAACGAGTCCCTTTCCGGCAGCGATGAGGGGGGAAAGTTCTATCAGGGTTGCAAGGATCTTTGATTCCCGTACGACCGGATGGGCGATATCTGCCCGGAACAGGAGCGTTCTCCCTTTCCGTTCGCTTGTTACGAGACCGTATTCTTCCAGTACCCGGAGATACCCGCTCGCAGCACCGGTACTCAACGGAAGGATCCTGGCGATCTCGCGAACATAATACGAGTTGCGGTAATTCCGGCCAAGAAACGTGAGAATTACAAAAGAAGGGGTTTCCAAGATGTTCATTTTTTTGAACATATGTTCATTATTATGAACGATATTATTTAGCAGTTATGATGCATCCTTAGGGAGAACGCTCCGGTAAGGCACCAGATGAGATTATTCATTTCGATACACTATGTGATCATCACCGGTTCCACCCGGCGCGGAAAACCCGCGAGCCGGGCATAGTGCCGGTACCTGTTGGTGTTGTATAATGTACATTCTATGGTGCATTGCAGAAGGGTATACTGTACTTCCTATTCATCTGAAAAAATCCCGCGCTGATGATAGTACAATGCGGTATATCACTGGAAGATACCACGGATTGTATACAAATTTACCTATTGCATAAGACGATCCATATACTGCACCGCCCATACCGTTCTCCCCGGCCAAGTATTACCAAAAAAAAAATCGTAAAATCAAATGCTACAAATTTTTAAAAACGTATTAATAGATCTTACGCAAATGAGATCGTGTTCGCAACCGGTTCAGCTGATGATTATGCACGCATATCCGTTGCCGGTCCCGCGAGCAAGGAGAATCTCTCAATGCAAACAACAAGAACAGAATCAAGACTCGGCAGGTTTTCATACCTGCTCAAGGGCGGAGCAAAGCCGCGCAGGAACCACATATTCATCATCGCGCTGGCACTTATGGTGCTCCTGTCGTTCGCCGGCGTGGTGTCGGCGGACAACTACTGGCTGGGCACACCGCCGGTAACAGGACCACACGGCACGGTGAATGGCGACGTCGATGTCAAGTTTGCCGACACGTGGAAGACTGACAACCCGGCTACTAACGACAACACAACAGCGACATTTACCGGTCTCACTACCTCAAATGTCCAGTTCGCACGGCTGTATGTTATGGTGTACACCGGGAACATGACGGAGAACTGGACCGGAACGGAGACTATTACCCTGGTCCCAAGCGGGGGTGCCCCCGTAGTCCTTGCAAACGCGCAACCACTGGATCTCGATTACGCCAGGGAGGTTGGGGCGTATTTCAACACGTCAGTCACAGCACCCTTCATTACAACGGGTACTGGATTAGGCCGTGTAACAAGTGACTATATCTCAGTCTTCGATGTGAAGGACTACATCACCGCCTCGGACATGACGGTGTATATCAACACGACCCCGGCCGACGGATTCCCAAGGTTTGACGGCCGCGTCAAGGAAGCCCGCCTTGTGTACGGCTGGGATGTGGATTCCGGTTCAACCGGTTGTACGGAGTACTGGATCAATGAAGGCCACGATCCGGTGACCAAGAACCTTGAAGACCCGTACACCGCGAACTTAACTACGTTCGGTAGTGTGTCCCATGCAACCAACTACACCGCAACGTTGTATGTGGATTATTCGGCAACATACTTGGGGAACGGCACCTACACATGGAACGGTGTTGACATCTCGAAGGGGACGTCATATGCACCCACGATTACCCCTGGGTATTACGCAGGAACCAATAAGTGGACCTGGAATGATCTCAGCAGCGGCCCCGGCCTCGCGAGCGGCAACAATGTTCTCACGTACTACAGGACAAACAGCTGGTACAAGATCCCGTTAGCGGTCCTGACGGTCAAGAACACCGGGAACATCTACGACTTCTCGGGGAACTATGCCGGGACGCCGGTTGGATACAAACAAGAGATCTATATCCGACCACCTAACTCAGTCTCTGATCCTGTGTATAGTGTCACGAATTCCAACCTCGCGTATAACGATAATGTCTATGAGACCGGATCTGCAGCAGATATGACATATTACGCTGCCCAGAGATTCAACTTCACAATCTCTGAAGACCGCAGCAATGTTGTGAGTCTCACAGCAACATGGATCGGCAAAGGTTACAGGACAAGTAGTGGGAATGGTGCTTATCTCTACGTTTATAACTGGACCAGCGGCAGTTACGAACAACTCGCTACTACACCGAGTGGAAGCAAGGTAACTCTCACCGGATCCAAGACATCGGGACTGACTAACTATATCAGCACAGACAACAAGGTCATCTTAGTTGCAGAGGGGAAGTATGCCTCAACAATGAGTGACACAGCTCACCTTGACACCGATTATGTCAAACTGGTGGTGGTCGATCCATAAGATCAACTATAAATTTCACCTTTTTTCAATCGCATTCGATATCTCCCATCCCGGCTTCGTCATCCCTAAGATCTTTGTATTTACAAGACACTGAAAAGATATTAAGTATTATTAACCTTAAAAATTGTATTACTAATTAGCATAAATCTAAAAAATGTATTAATAATAACCCCATACAAACAATATGTGTATGGATATCATAACATTCTTAAAAATAAATTATCTCTACACCCATGTTTTATACTCTGATTTTGCCGGTAGTCTACATAGTCACCCCATATTACACCAAGTATAATCGTTGTATTTTTAATGGAGGGTTAAAATGTCAAGAACCGATCGGATATTGTGGTATTCCAATACCTGTCAGAAATTCCTCCTGCCCAGGATACTGCTTTGTGCACTCATTGCCATTTCGATTTTGGCAGCACCGGTTGCTGCAATGGAAAATGCTCCAGAATCGGCTTCCGTAACATTGATGAATGTACAGGTGCCGTTCATCCAGAACAACGGCCAGCAACCGGACACCGTGAAGTTCTATGCCGAAACATTCTACGGTACGGCATACGTCACTGACAACGATATCACCCACGCGCTTGCGGTCACGAAGGACAACAAGACAATCGACGTTGCGCTGAAAGAGCAGTTCGTCACTGCTGATGGCACCGCGATCCCCCTAATATCGCAGGGAAGGGATCCTGCCGAGACCAAGGTCTCCTATTTCATCGGAAATAACTCAAGCAGATGGCAGACCGGCCTCCCAACCTATAACAGTATCTCACTCGGAGAGTTGTATCCCAACATCACCGTTAGCGTGCAGGCGCATGGCAATAATGTAGAAAAATTTTTCGCGGTTGCACCTGGCGGATCACCGGAGAATATCCGCGTGAAGGTGCTGGGGGCAAAGAGTATCGCTGTTGCGAACGACGGTCGCCTCTACATTGCAACAGGTGATGGCGATGTAACCATGGCCGTACCGAAAGCGTTTCAGGATGACGAGTGCGTGACGGTGGTGTATCGCATTCTAGATAACGACACTTACGGGTTTGCAGTGGGGGAGTATGTCCCGAGCAGGACATTGGTGATCGATCCCGCACTCACTTATTCAACCTATCTCGGAGGGGGGTTGGATGATTTTGGATATGGCATTACTCACGATGTTGAGGGTAATGTATATATCACAGGTAGGACAACAAGCTCGGATTTTCCGACAACAGCGGGGGTTTACAAGACAACCTTGGACAGTACTGAGGAGGGGGTTCAGGATGCCTTTGTAAGCAAACTCAATCCATCCGGAACAGCCCTTCTTTACTCTACGTATCTTGGGGGAGTATCCTATATGACAACGACAGCGGGGATTGCAACCGACACGTCAGGCAATGTGTATATCGCAGGATACACAATAAGTCCGGATTTCCCAGTGACGGACGGAGCATACCAGACTGCCATAAGCGGCAACCCCGATGACTGCTTCCCTGATGTATTCGTGAGCAAACTTAATCCGGCCGGATCGGCCCTTCTTTATTCCACTTACTTGGGTGGTTCCAACGATGATGAAGCTACCGGAATTACTATAGATAGTGCAGGAAATGTTTTTGTCACAGGGTTTGTAACAAGCGAGGATTTCCCCACTACGGCTAGGGCATACCAGACTACGAAAACGGGTAGTTTCGATGCCTTTGTGAGTGAACTTAATCCGGCCGGGGGGGGATCGAGCGATCTGGTCTATTCCACCTATCTTGGCGGAGCAGGTGGGTATACGTATACCACGGGAATCACGCTGGATAATGCGGGGGATATTTATATTTCAGGTTCGACACAAAGCGCATCGTTTCCCACGACATCGGGGGCATACCAAACTACGAAAATCGCATCACAGACCTCCGCATTTGTCAGTAAGATAAATCCGTCCGGGAGTGATGATGACGATCTTGTCTATTCCACATATCTAGGGTACGGGGCCACAAATTCTGCCAATGGAATCGCACTTGACAGCAATAGCCTGGTGTATATCACCGGTTCAACAAGTTCATTTCCGGTTACATCGGGGGCATACCAAACGTCACCTGGAGGGGGCGGGGACGCCTTTGTCAGTAAACTCAACCTGGCCGGAAACGGGGCAGATGATCTTGTGTACTCCACCTATCTCGGGGGTAGCGAGTCTGAAAACGGAAAAGGAATTGAAGTAGATAATTCGGGGAATGTATTCATTACAGGATACGCCAGCAGCTCAGATTTTCCCACCACTAGTGATGCATACCAACCGGAGTGGGGGGGCGGCTCAAATGCGTTTGTCAGTAAGATCAACTTGGCCGGAAGCGGGACAAATGACCTTGCCTACTCCACCTACCTCGGAAATAATGATGAAGATTATAGCGGGAATGGAATTACAGCAGATACTGCAGGGAATGTATTTATTACAGGATTTGCCGGTTCGGGTTTTCCCACCACCGCGGGAGCATACCAACCGACATTTCATGGAGATCCATACACATATGATGCCTTCGCCACTAAATTCTCCTTCCCTTCAGAACACACACTGACCTCGATCACCGTTTCTCCCGCAACAGCATCCCTCATAACCGGGCAATCCCGGCAGTTTACAGCGAGTGCAACAGATCAGGACGGCTCCCCCATGTCCGGCATCCTCTTCACCTGGTCCTGCGACAACGAGACCGTTGGCACCGTGGATGCCACCGGCCTCTTCACCGCAACCGGTGTCGGCGCTGCAAACATCAGCGCCGTCAACGGAACCGTTACCGGGACCGCGAAGGTCACGGTAACGCCCCCGGCCCCGGACCTTTCCGCGGTATCGATGAGCACGGGTACTCCCGTGGTCAACCATGCCGGGACCGTAAGCGTCAGGGTCCTGAATACCGGTGGTGCAGCAGCAGGGAAATTCAATGTCACGCTCCGTGCCGGCAGCACGGAAGTGAACAGGACAGCCGTATCATCGCTCGGGGCCGCGGAGTCCGCAGATGTCAGCCTCACCTGGACGCCTTCAGCAAGTGGCTCCGTGACCCTTACCGCCGAAGTGGACCCGGAGAATAGCATCGGCGATGCCGATACGACAAACAATACCGTTTCGAAGACCGTGAGCGTGCAGCCGGAGGTGACCAGCGGGCCGGATCTCACCGTCACCCGCGAATACCACCGGAACTGGGCGCCATACCCGGACCTGTTCGCCCACTATACTGGGGTCGGGAATAAAATCGGCGTGATGATCACGAACGCGGGTACCGGGACCGCACCGGCCTTCAATGTCACGTTCCGGGTGGACGGGAACAGCACCAATGTCACGGTCCCGGCCGGTCTTGCCGCAGGATCGTTCACATATGTCAACATCACCGATACAGTGTACCGCAGCCCGGGTGCCACGGTCCCGGTGAATGCCACGGTCGACTCCGCAAACGAGATTCCCGAGATCTCCGAGACCAACAACGAGTACTCGTACACCGCAAACGTGATCTGGAACGGGTACAATGGGAGGCGCTGGGCCGATGGGGGCCCCGATATCGCAACACAATCCGTGTACCCGATACACGGAAATATCATTCACTCAAACGGCGACAGCACGTACAGGTACGTGGCAGACACCTATTCTACCCACTGGACGGCAGCCGACCTGCCCATTCCCAAAGATGCAACCATCGAGTCCGCCCGGCTCTATGCCACCTATACGTGGGACTCCGGGTGGCTGGTCCCGGACCACATCACCATGGCATTCAACGGGAAAACGATCCCTTATGAATTTTTTTACTCGGACAACAAGAACTGGGGCGACATTTACAATTATCCGTTCGGTGTGCTCATTTACGATGTTACCGACCAGTTCAGTGCCAGCGGCAACACGATGGCAATGGACCTGGTCAATCGCCAGTCGGGACAGTTCGTTCCCTTCCGGGGAATGACCCTTGTCGTGGTCTATAACGACCCTGATGAATCGGAGAAACTGATCTTCCTCAACGAAGGCTTCGACATGATCTTCTCATCACCCACGTATTATACAACGGATGAGACCGCAACAGCCTACGCACCATTCACCGGTGCCGAGATCAACCTGAGCCGGGTGAAGAATGCAACCGTTACCACGATACTGAACCGGGGGGTCTCCGGATACAGCCGTGGCGCCATGCTCTTCAATGGACAGAAATGGCCGGACTACTGGGTCAAGACCACCGATGCGGAGATCGCATCAAACACAACGGTTGTTACGGAATTCTTAAAAGAGACCGGTAATGTCGCAATGTTCCGGAGTCAGGCCGCGAATAACATGGATATGGAAGCTTACCTCGCGATCCTGAATGTCGAATACGACAATCAGCCAACTCCGCCCAGGGCATCATTTACCGCAAACGTCACATCCGGCAATGCAGAGCTCGCGGTAACGTTCCGGGATCGCTCAAGCGGAACCCCGACCAGCTGGGCCTGGGACTTTGGCGACGGTTCAACCTCCACGGAAAAGAACCCGGTCCATACGTACGGAGCCGTAGGAACCTACACGGTCCGGCTTACCGCAACGAACTCGCTTGGGACGAACACCACCGTGAAGAATAACTACATCAACGCAACGCTCGGCGCACCAATCGCTGCATTCAATGCAACCAAAACCGCCGGGGACACCCCCTTCACCGCCCAGTTCACCGACAAGTCGGCACGGCTGCCAACCTCATGGACCTGGGACTTCGGGGACAGTGACACAACCAACGCCACAAAACAGAACCCGGTCCATACATATACGTCCGCAGGGGATTATACCGTGAAACTGACTGCGAGCAATACAGCGGGCAGCAACCTCACGACCAGAACCGGGTATATCAACGTCAATGCAAAGGTGATTGCTGAAAAGGAGTTCAACCTCGCCGGGGTGGACACGGAAGACACCGGAGGAGCGCAGAACGTCTCCATCGACACCTCGCAGGTAGCCGTGAACACCACCGGCTCCGTGGTCACCCTGACAGGAATTGGCAACGGCTGGGCCAGCATGGATCTTGTCATGAACGGCACACCGGAGGTCGGTGCATCAACAATAAACGGTACGATCAAGGAAGTAAAAGCCGTAGGGCAGAACATTACCGTCCCGATCCCGTCAATCGGCTCGCCGAAAGTCCACCTCGAACTGGCGCTCGACGAGATGCCATCCTCAGGAGCCTCCATCACGGAGACCATCACCAAGGACCCAACTGCCGGCACAACTACATCCTTCACCCTTGCCGCCACAACCAGCGGGAAGCAGATCGATGAGATCGCGTATACCGTCAACTTCACAAAGAACGGGGGAATAAAAAATGCCGGTGATGGCGGAATCATCCGGA